>Ga0265336_10000114_pt1 | contig 60184 bp, 83 predicted proteins | sample 42119metaG_FD_193583 | JGI IMG/M metagenome (GOLD analysis project Ga0265336, IMG submission 193583) | Rhizosphere microbial communities from Carex aquatilis grown in University of Washington, Seatle, WA, United States - 4-21-19 metaG | ecosystem: Host-associated > Plants > Roots > Rhizosphere...
TGGCCAGATCCTCACGCCAGACATCTTCGTCCAACCCGGCGAGTTCTTCGCGATCTGCGCCCGCAACTCGGGGACTGTCACGACCGCCGGTGTTGTCACGTTCCTCGTCACCGTCGTGAGTCATTGGGGGAATTGACATGGCAACTTCCGCGACATTCTCCGTCGGCGACACCACGCCGGTCCAAATCTTCAGCGGCACGGGCACGGTGTGGTTTTCCACCCAAGGCGCGTGCATCATCGGCCCCTCGGGCGTCACGCAATCCACCGGCACCAACGCGCCGATCGGCCAGCCGATGCAGGTCATCAACGAGGCGATCTACGCGCTCGCGCTCGGCGCGGGCAACACCGCCGTCATCAGCGTGGCCTCCGTCGTGAGCGCGCCGGCCTCCGCGACCGCACCGACGGTGTCGACGGTGGCGGCCTCGCTGACGTCCGTCTCGCTCCTCGCCAGCAATACCGCTCGCCGGTCGTTCGTGATCCTGAACGACTCGGCATTTCCGCTTCGGCTCGGCCGAGGCACGGCCGCGACGGCGTCATCGGCAATCCTGATCCTGCCAAACCAGGTGTACGAGGCAATCCAGCCCTGCTACACCGGCGCGATCAACGGCATATGGACCTCGGCTACGGGGAACGCGCGCATTGAGGAGATCACGTAATGCCGTACGCTCCGCCGCAGGGTGGCCCGTTCTCGACCGGGCTGACTCGCGAGATGTTCTATTCAGCGCAGGACGACTTCGGCTTCGTCGGCGATCTGGTGACGGTGTTCGATGGCGCGATGACCTCCACGTCGGCCACGCTCACGTGTGCGACGTCTACGCCGTTCGCGTCCACCGACGTCGGAAAGCGCGTCACGGTCGCGCGCGCGGGAGCATCGGGCGCCCAGCTCACAACGACGATCTCGGCATTCACTTCGAGCTCGGTCGTTACTCTTGCGGCCACCGCCGGCACGACCACGTCGGGCGCATGCGGAGTTTCGTTCGGCACCGACAATACGGCGGCCATTTCGCTGATGACGACCACGATCAACGCGCAAACCTTCCCGGGCGCGACTATCGTCTTCGGCCAGAGCAAGACCAACTCCTACGGCTGGCCCACGCGCGCGGTTTTCACCTCTGCGGTTCAGATCCGTGGAATCGGCGGCGGCCATAATTGCGACTCTGGCGACTACACCAGGATCGGCGGGACTCGGCTCGCATGGAATGGCACCTCATCCGACGGTGGTACGTCATTCGGCGGAATGATCGAGTTCAATGCTACCGGCGTACAGTCCCTGAAGCGCACCGGATTCCAGTCAATCTATCTGGACTGCCGTAACGGAGACCAGAACCAGGCGCTGTGCGGTGTCGTCGCGCGATCCGTGCACGGCATGATCCTCGGCGATTTTTTCGTCGTCGACGCGCTCGCGATCGCAATTCGACTGGAAATTTCCACGACTCCGACGGAGGCAAAGGACACCACCCGCTTCCTGTTCACGAACTTCGGCGGCCGCATGCTGGACAACCCGGCGTCACCCGCGCCCGTCACGACGGCTATCACCACCTCGTCGGCGGTGACATTGACGGCAAGTGGGCAGTCTCTCACGGTGGCCGCAAACTCGCTTCCAGCTGCCGGGTACATCTGGATCATGACGTCGGTGGGCATGCCGGTACTTGTCCAGTACACAGGCGGAGGCGGAACGACCACGCTCACCGGGTGCATCGTTTCAGCCGAGGACGTTGTACATACCCCGCTCACGGTGAACGGCTCGAACATCGTGCAAGCGGTCCCCGGTAACGGATGCGTGCTTAGGTTCAACGGTGGCAGTACTGCGAATTCCTGCTGCGGAACCATCGTGCAGACGTCGATCAACCACGGCACGACGTGGGGACCGGCTGCGTTCGAGTTCGCCAACAGCGATTCGATCGATTGCATTCAGACCTATATCAACGGCGGCAATGCCACGTCTGACGGAGCGATCAATCGGATCCGCAAGCCGGGAGTTCGGCTCAACGGCTCGATCGTCTCTGCCACGCTAGCATCTCGAAACAACACGTTTCGCGGCGGAGATCCCGGCGTCGGCGGCGTCTCGATCATGGGCGCGAACAATTCGGGCGCGCGCTTACTCGGCCAGTCCGGGCCGCATCATTGGGACGAGTACCAACTTGGCAACGGCGCGCCTGTCCCGGTCGCCGAGTTGAACGCGCCGATTTTCTGGACGCCGAACGGCGGTTTCTTCCCGGGCGCTCGCTCGGTGTCGGTCGCAGATCAGGCGATCTCGGCGGCGACGCTGACGCTCATCACTGGCTCGCTATTGGCCGTTCCGCCTCAGGGATTCCAGATCGGCACCGTCTTTCGGTGGACAGTGACGATGTCTAAGACCGCGGCGGGCACTGCCGCGCGAACGTGGTTCGTCAAGATCGGCACCGCCGGCACGACGTCTGACACTACGGTGGCCACATTCACGAACGCCGGCGTCCCTACCGCAGTGGTCGACCAGGGCAAGTTGGTCGTGGAATTCACCGTGCGCGGGCCGCTCGGTGCGTCTTGTGCCGGCGTGGCGACTTCCGAACTGACGCACAACTTGGCCGCGACTGGATTCGGTACGAAGGCGATCGACTTCACAGCGGCGACGATGGCCACGTGGAATTCTGCCACCGCGCAGCAGTTTATCTCGCTGCATCTCACGTCGGGCGCGTCCGAGGCGATCACGGTCCAGCAGTGCATCACTGAAGTGGTGTGCTCGGGCAACCCGTGATCCCATGGCGAACGCGGCAATCCTCGCGCTCAACCTGACGCAACCGCCGCTCCTCCAAGCGACCGAGACCGTCAAGCCGGGCGACGCGCCAACCACGCTCGCCGCTGCGCTGGCGCAAGCCCTGGCGAACGCCGTCGGCCGGGAACTGCCGCCCACCCTCGCCGCGGCCCTGTCCCAAGCCGGCGCGGGATCCGCCGAGGCCCCGGGCGCCGGGACGCTCGCCGCCACCCTCGCCCAAGCCGCGGGCCAGTCGGCCGAGACCGCCGGGACTGCCGCCCTCGCCGCCGCGCTCGCACTGGCGCTACAGGATGGCTCAGGCGCCGCGAACCTGCTCACGACGCTGGCCACGCTCGCCCAGGCCCCCGGCCTCTCCGCCGAGGTCGCCTACGCGGTCACGCAATCGGTCCTGTTCCTGTTGACGCAATACCCCGGGACGTTCGGTGAGCTCGCCAACCCGCCCGCGCTCGCCGCGACCGGGGCGCTGGCCACCGAATCCCCGCCTGCCGGGGACCGCGCCGCGACCTCGACTGCGACACTGGCCCAGTCCACCGGGCAGTCCGGAGAGTTCCCGGGCGCCATGGTCCTGACGCAGGTCCTGATCGAGTACCTGACGCTCGTCTTTGCCGGCGACCGCCCGCCGACCCTCGCCGCCGCGCTCGCGCTCGCCACCGCCGACGCTTCGGGCCGGGACCTGCCCGAGGTCACGACCGGCACTCTCGCCCAGTCATTCGGCTCCCCCGGCGGGCCGGACGCGCCCGCTTCGCTCTCCGCCGCGTTCCCCGGGCCGACGGCCATGGACACCGGCCAGGACCGCCTCGTGGCGCTGGCGGCATCTGGCGCGCTCCCACTGGCCCCCTCGTCGGAATTCCCGGCGCTGCCCGCCTTGCTCGCCACCTTGGCCCAGGTAGCGGGCAAGACCGGGGAGCGGGACGCCGCAGTGCGGTTCGGCCTCCTGCTCCTGATGTACCCCGAGCTCGGCCAGCCCCCGGGCGACCGGCCTCCGCTGGTCTCGGTCGCGCAATCCCGCCTCGCGTCCACGGTCATCGACCAGTTCGTGCGCAACGTGTCGCTGATCCTGTCCGGAACGCAGAACGGCGGGCGCTTCCTGCAGGCCGGCTACCGGCACACGCTGGAGGTCTACGACCGGGGCGGCATCAACGGCATGTACCACGTCGAATGCACCGGCGCGCGCCAAGCTCGGCCCTTCTGGGGGGGGACGGACGCCGTGCGCGAGCTCGACGTGGTGATTCGGGTGGCCTACTGGCGGATTGCGGACCGCCGCCGCTCCAACCGGGACGCGGCCGCCGACATGGCGCGCATCGGCGATCTCTGCGAGTCGCCGGCGGGCTACGCGTTTCAAGACGTGGGGATCCGGTCGGTCAAGCTCGTCTCCGCCAACCGCGCGACGAACACCGAGCACCTCGAAGTGTGGGAGGCCAAGTTCACGGTAGAATGGGAACAGCCCTTCGTTTGGGTCGTTACCCCTGATACAACGCAAGCCGCACCCGTCGGAGGTGGTTTCATGTTCACTGTCGCAACTCTCGCCGCCCTCGGCACCTATCCCGTGCTCGGCATGCTGTCGGGCGCGTGGCTCGCGTTCGTTGAGGAAACGCAGCGCCAGTACCGACTGCGGGCGTACACCGGCACGGCCAGCAACGGCGTGTCGCTTATATCGGCGCCCGATGGGCGCCAGTGGGTGGTGATCTGATGTCCTTCCCGGGTCCCGGCATCGCGCAAGCCACGAACACCCTGGTGTGCGACGGCGTCTATTCCGGCGCGACCGCACTCTCGGCAGTGACCACTACCAACCTCCCGCTGCGCTCAACGCTCGCATGGGTCGTAAGCATCGGAGACTATTTCCGACTGCAGCCAGGCAATTCAACCGGCGCCTACAGCGGGGTCACTGCGTATTCAGCGGGCGCGATGGTCACGAGCGGCGGCGTGACTTGGCTGGCCGTGGTGGCATCGACCGGGCAAACCCCCGCCGCGGCCTCGGCATACTGGCAACCGTCCATGGCGCTCGTGGCCTCCGGCGATCTGGCGAATACGTGGGCGCGACTGGGAGTTCAGAACCTGTCATGGCAGGCGCAGGGTATATGGTCGGTCGATCCGGTGAATGGAAACGATGAGGCCACCGGCTATGGCGCGACGGTGACCGCGTCCGACCTCGTCCCGCTGCGTACTGTAAAAGAGTGGCAGCGCCGCACGCTCGGGCGCGTGCTACCAACTAACACCCACGACATACTGCACCTGCTCGGAGATGTCACGGATCCGACCGAGGCCACCGCGCTAACCCGCGGTATCCCGCCATGCCAAAGCGCCGGCGGGTCGTGGTTCGAACTGCGCGGCACCAAGTCGATACTTGCAACCGGCACCCTGACTAACGTCACCCAGCAATCCGGAAACACCCCGGCGATGGTAGAAGACACCTCGATCGCAACTTCCTGGACGGCATCCGGACTGATATCGGGCACCGGCGGAGCCCGTCGGATCGAAAAAGTCGGCTCCAACGTGCGGGCCTATTTGATCAAGGATCTCGGATCGAAGCAGGCGCGTATTAATCCGGCGGTCAACATCACCGAGGATACTTCCGCGCTGTCATTTGGGTCCACCGTGGCGTTCAACATCGGCGACGCTTACCAGGTCGTCTCGCACTCCAAGTTCCCAGAGATCGTGTGCCCGCCAGCCTCTGCGATCAGGTGCCTGAACATCGAAATCGTCGGCATCGGCGCGACCTTCGCAGCGATCCTGACGCCTACCGGATCGAGCGGATACATGATCTGGTGCAGTTCGACCTCTGTAGCGCTGAACGTCTATTCCCCGATGTCTACCACGAATCTTATTGGATTCTGCGAGTGCGGCAGCTCTGGGTTCACATGGCGGGGGGAGATGCAGATCGGTACCTGCGTATTTATAGGCAACGGCTCGAAGTTCATCAGCACGGCACAGGCCTCCTCTGGAGATTGGCATTCAACAGGGATCATGACGTTCCAGGGATGCGGCATCCAATCGGTAAAGCCGTGCACTGTCACGAGGATGGGGACGATGCATTTCTGGGATTGCAACGTCGTGTGCATCGACGTTCGCAACAACTGCACGCTAGCTCCCGAGATCGTAGCTGGAGCTGGAAACACGGCGGCGATCTTCAGCGTCACCCAGAACGGCGCGAAGATTTTTCACCCTGCAAACCTGGGGCAGACGTTCGTCCAAGCATGGACCGCCACGACCTCGGCCGCCGCCCCGGTCATCGTCGGCGTCACGGGCTGGCAGTACACCGACCTGCCTCAGTTCGTGGCGGCTCTCGACATGGGCATCTATGGGTCATGAGCGCGTCCGCGATCGTCGACACCTTCACCGCCAACGTGCTCAAGGTGATTGCCGCGTCGACCACCGGCGGGAGGTTCTTCCAGGTGGCCTACCGCCGCGCGCTCGAGCACGGCCCGAACCCAGGGTGCGACGGGTTCTTCTCCGTCGAGGTCCCGTCCGCGCGCCTCGGCCGCCCGTTCTGGGGAGGGCCCGACGTGGTCCGCGTGTTCGACTGCGTGATCGACGTGGCGTATTTCCGCTTCGAGGACCGGCGCCGCAGCCAACGCAACGGCTGGCAGGACCTCGCTCGAATCGGGGACCTGTGCGAGAGCCCACCCAATGGCAACTGGTCCGGCACGGGCATCCGCAGCGTTACGAAGTGGGGCGGCATCGCGTCACGCCAGTTACCCCGTTCCGAGATCTGGACGACCCGCTTCGAGGTGGAGTGGCAGCAACCCGGCGCCTACGGGTGACATGATGTCGGCATCATGCGTGCATGTGTGCGCCGCATGCCAAATTCCAACGCCGCCCAGACCCACGCCGATCCCGTCGAAGGCCTGTACCGCACGCTGCGCCCCATCTACCCGGTGGGAGAAGCCGCCGACCTGCAAGACCCGGTCGAGGTCGTTCGCTTCGGTGGGCACGTGTTCGTCCGGAGCTGGCGCGGCCCGTGGGTCCTGAGCGAGCCCGACGACTGACGCGGTGAATTCGAGGCCTCGAAAGCTGCGCCGGCACGGGTGACCAGCCTCCGGCTGATCGTGGCGCACATGCCTCAGATGGTTGCCGAGGTCCCCGCCGGATGCCGGCGCTCATCCGGGGCGCTTGGGACTTGGTACTGCCCCGCGTGAAGAATCCGAAGGTTCCGGAAACGGAGCACGCGATCGCCTCTTGCGGTATCACGAGATGATGTAGGTGCGCAAGAGACCATAGCTTAGCTTTGCACTTCTTTGCACTTCTTCACATAGCCGCTAAGCATCAGGAATGTGGGAATTCGGGCGGGGAGGGATCGGTGGCATGGTTTGGAGCGTGGCCACCGAAGCGGATGGCGAGCTCACCCCGAAGCAGGCCCGGTTCGCAGAGGAGTACGTAAAAGACCTGAACGGAACCCGGGCTGCAATCAGGGCCGGGTACTCGGCAAACAGCGCGGACGCGCAGGCGTCGACCTTGTTAACCAATCCAAGGGTTGGCACGGCGATTGCCGAGTTGAAGCGTAAGCGTAGCCTGAAGACGGCGATCACGGCCGAGCGAGTCCTGAAGGAAATCGCGCTGTTGGCGTTCTCGGACTTCACGCACTACCAGGTTGACGAGGAGGGCGTGGTCACCTTGACCCCCGGTGCACCGAAAAACGCCAAGCGTGCGGTGCAGGCTGTCAAGCGAAAAGTGCGCTACGCCGCAGATGGTTCGCGGGAGGTCGAGGTCGAGATCAAGTTGTGGGACAAACCCGGCCCGCTTCGGCTCGCCGGGCGCCACGTCGGGCTGTTCAGCGACCGCGTCGAGCTCACCGGGGCTGACGGCGGCCCGGTCGAGCTCTCGGCGCCACGGGTGACGCTCTATTTGCCCGAGAACGGCCGCGAGGCGCTGCCAGCTTCGTCCGACGACGACGAGGGGTAGGCATGGCGCGCCCGCGGGAGATTCGCCCGCAGCCTGGGTTTCAGACCAAGACGCTATCGAGCCCCGCCGACATCGTGGTGTGTGGCGGCGCGGCTGGATGCGGCAAGACGTTCACCGAGGTCATCGCCCCCGCGCGGCACGTCCACGTCCCGGGATTCTCGGCGGTCATGTTTCGCCGCACCACGAAGCAGATCAAGAACCCCGGCGGTCTGTGGGACGAGGCCGAGAAAATCTACCCGCTACTCGGCGCGCGCTCGAACAACACCGAGCTCGAATGGAAGTGGAAGTCAACGGCGAAAGTCAAGTTCGCGCACCTCGAACACGAAGACAACGTCTACGATTGGCAGGGCGCGCAGATTGCGCTGATCATCTTTGACGAGCTCACGCACTTCACGCCGAAGCAATTTTGGTACATGCTCTCGCGCAACCGCTCGACGTGCGGCGTGCGCCCGCAGGTCATGGCGAGTTGCAACCCCGACGCGGATTCGTGGGTCGCGGCGCTGATTGCGTGGTGGATCGAGCAGGACAAAGAGTCGCCCGACTACGGGTTGCCGATCCCCACGCGGGCCGGCGTGCTGCGCTACTTCACGCGTATCGGTGACACGATCATCTGGGGTGACTCGCCCGACGAGGTGGTGCGGCAGGCGCCCGGCATGTCGATCGAGTGGGTCAAGTCGATCACGTTCGTCCCCGGCCGGCTTGAGGAGAACGCGATCCTGGAGAAGCAGGACCCGAGCTACCGCGGCACGTTGATGTCGATGTCGCGGGTCGAGCGCGCGCGGCTTCTCGGCGGCAACTGGAAAGCGAAGGCCGCGCCTGGCGACGTGTTCCGCCGTCACGAGGCGCACATGCTCGACCGCGTGCCCGACGACGTGACCGCGTGGGTGCGCAAGTGGGATCTCGCCGCGACTGAGCCGGGGGAGTCGAACGCGGATCCAGACTGGACGTGCGGCGTGCTCATGGGCTCGCGACCGAACGGGCGTTACGTCGTGGCGCATGCCGAGTTCGCGCGCGAGCGATCGGCCAACGTTCGCCAGTTGGTCAAGTCCACCGCGGAGCGCGACCCGAGCGGCACGCACGTATGGATTTCGCAAGACCCGGGGCAGGCGGGCAAGGAACAGGCCGAGGGATACGTGCAGTACCTCGCGGGGTTCGGCGTGAGTACCGAGCGCGAGACCGGCGACAAGGAGACGCGCGCCGAGCCGTTCGCGTCGCAGTGGCAGGCGGGCAACGTGGATGTGGTGCGCGGCAACTGGAACGAGGAGTACTTCGGGCAGCTCGAAGGCTTCCCGGGGTCGGGCACGCACGACGACGCGGTTGACGCGAGTGCGGGCGCATTTGCGAAGGTGGCGAACTCGCTATCCCTCTGGGACGTGCTCTGAGGCTTGACCCGGCCGCGCGCCCGGTGTACTGTATGCATTCGCCCCGACGCGATGGGGAAAATCGTGGGGCCAACGTCGTGAACGAAGGAGGCAACATGGGAGACGAGAAGGCGGAAAAGCAACGGCGCGCGATGACCATGCGGGCGAGGGCGAAGATCTGGAAGGCGGCGGCGGATGCGGCGCACGTCGCATTTGCTTCGATGGACGAAGCCGAGAGGGATGTGCGCGGAATCCGATGGGCGCTCGACGACGTCGATCGGATGTGGCTTCCAGTGGAGAGCGCCGCCCACGAAGCCGAAGCTGCGCTGGCAGCGCCCATGTGGACCTGCCCCGTGTGCGAGTGGGCCGCGTCGGATTGCTCGTGCGGGAAGTCGATGGCCGCCACCACGACCTGGCGATGCGCGTGCGGCTCACCCGCGCGCCGACGCGAGGACCGGTCGATCAGGTGCGACGCGTGCCATGCGGGCGCGCTCGCCACCATGCCGCCGTCCGAACGCACCGTGTTCCCGTCAGGCACCCACCGGGGCATTCAGTGGACGTCGGACAACGGTTTCCATTCGGAGACGCACGTCGTCGCCCGCATCGCCGCGGACGGGAAGTCGTTCGCGGCCCTGCTCGCCGTGCCGGTCACTGACGTCGAGATCGAGCGCGCGGCGAAGTCGATGGTCGACCAGTACCTCGGCGACGTCGGCGAGCCCATCGATGCGGCGTACGATGACGTCAAAGGCCCGGGCGGCGAGTCCGCGGCGGACTCATTTGCTTCGAAGGCGCTGGCAAAGCTCGAACGCGACTGCGGGCGATGGCCGACGACCGAAGAATCTGCCGCAGCCGGCTCGTGGCTTGCGCAGCGAGTCCTGGCGTGCGCCAAAGACCCCGAGTTCCCCGACGAGTGCCCGCGCTGCCATGGCCCGGCGTACATCGGCTCGGGCTACGCGCCGGTGAAGTGCAAGGGAGGTTGCAAGTGATACTGATCGGTCCGCGCTGGCTGATCGCCGACGCGGAGGTGTACGCCCGCGCCGACCGGGATTCCTCCATCGGCGATAGGCTCGTCGTCGATGGCAGGTTCGTCCCGGGCTCAGAGTGGAAGACGTGCACAAAGAAGGGCGAGATCGGGCGCGTGTTCATCCCTGGCAGTCTGCGCCGCTTCGACCTGACCACGCTCATGGACGAGGAGACGAAGAAGGCGTATGCGACTCCGCATGCGTCCGGTCCACCCGAGGATCGTGTCCACCGCGACCTACCTGCCGCGCGCCCCGCGAAGTCGGTCAAGGTCCCATGGACCTGCGCATCCCCCGACTGCAAGACGCCGACCGCCGGCCCGTCGCTGCGCGTGTATCGCACGTTTTGCACCGCGTGCGCCGACGTGTTCATCCACCGGGCGCAGTGCCAAATCGACACGCCGCCGAATCGTAAGGCACGCGAGCCCGCGTCCGTTCCGCCCGCGTCGCCCGCAACCATGGGCGGCTCCGTGTTCCGCCCGGGCGGGCGCTGGGGCCAGTACCGGTGAACTCGGACGCCGCCAAAGAAGCCGTGCGCGAGCTCGGCCGCCAGCGGGGCGCGGGAGTGGCGCACACCACTGTCAAGCACGACACGGCGGCCAACTTCCAAGCGGTGATGAGCCGCTCGCCCGAGTTCCAATCGGCGTTCGAGCGAGACTGCCCGCGCGCGGTGCTGGACGACCTCGGCATATCGCTCGTGCTGGCGCGGCAGGTGTACCTGTGGGGATTCGTCGACGCCGCGTGCTCGACGCAGAAGCGCGGGCGCTAGCCCATCTTCAGCCGTCGGCGGGCCTTGGCCATCGTGGCGTACGGGCCGCCGATGCGCTTCCCGTCGCGATATACCGTCCAACCCGAGCCGTCGTGCTTGAACATGTCGCCAGGCATCGCCCGGTCGCCGGTCGCCTTCGGCTCGTGCACCACCGTCGCGCCTGGATTCGCAGCGCGCCACTGCCCGAATACCGTCGCCACACCCTTGGCCATCGTCGCCTGACCGGCGGACAGCGGGACCTTGGGGCCATTCATCGACACCACGCAGTCGGCGGTGAGCTTTCCCGACCGAAGCGCGTGCGCCGTGTGCACGCCCTCGATGACGTACCGCTGGCCGATGGCCCTGGCGCGGGCTGCAATCTGCTCGGGCGTTTGCGCCCAACTGACCGTCTCGTCATTGAGCAGCTCGTCGGTTGACCACGTCGGCCGGTCTTTCACTAGGCTTGCCAGCGTGGTCTTCCCGTGCTTCGGGCCGCCGGTGATGACGATCGAGTCGTGGGTGTTCAAGCAATCCTGGAACCACGCCGGGATCTTCGTCGGCGCCGCATCTCCCGCCTCGTGCGCTGCCTGCTTCGGAAGCGTGACTTCGGCGGGCGGTGGCGTTTCCTTCGTGCCCGCCGACGCTCCACTGGCCTCGCTGCCCTGGTTCGCGTTTACGGGCTCGCCGGTCTCGGGGTCGAAGTTGCCCGGAGTCGTGGATTCGTTCTCGTCTGGCAATGACGCCTCTTCGGCCTCTTCGATGTCCTCGTCTTCGATTGTGCGGTAGGTCCCGCGATCCTTGAGCTCGCGGGCGGCGAGACCGGGCGTGATGACCTTCGCCGCGATGTAGGCGGCGTCCATCGTCGCGCGCGTGTTATCGCGGGCCGCCGCTTCGACGTCGGACATCTGCCAAAGGGGATTGAACGTCATCTCGAATCCGTCGGGCAGTCCGCCGAGGACCGAGCGCACGAGGATTTCGTACATGCGCATGAGGGGCGCGCGTAATTTCGCCTCCTGATCGCCAGACAGACGGTCGTAATAGTTGCGGATGTCGCTCTCTCCGGTAGCGCTGAGGCCGGCCGGGCTCTGCCCGAAAAGGCGCGTCGTCGGGATATCGGCGGCGCCCGATACGTCGATCATGAAGCGCACGAGGATGCTCTCGATCCCGCTGAACGACGTGACCTTTTGCTGCCACGACTCCGTGTCGGCGTCGAGCAGGAGGTTCTTGTTGAGCGACTTGTTCATCGCAGAAAGCTGAAACCGTTTGATGACTGCCGAGTCTTGGCCAGCGCTGAACGCCTTCGCGAGCCCCTTGGCCGAGATGATGTCGACGTTCGCCTCGTGGAGCATCGACCCCGCAGCCGCACACGCGCCGTCGTAGTTCTGAAGCGCGTTGACTACGTGGAAGAGTTCACTGTCATCCCACATCGCGTTCTGCCGCCATTGGTAGTACGGCAACTCGCGGCCGGGCCAGCGGATCACGCGCGTCCAGTGCACTTGTTGCCCGCTCTCGGCGATCGTGTACATGAGCGGCAGGTCGAAGTTGGGCGAGTTCGTGTCTTGGTCCACGTCGGTGACGGCGGGGAATCGCCATCGGTCGCGCGTGATGAAGTTAAGAAGGCCGCCCTTCTTGATCTTCGTGACGTCGAGCGGGGTCGAGAGATCCTCGCCGCGCATGACGACGATCGAGCACGCGCCTCCGTAGAGGCGAGCCCACTTCATGCCGGTGCGGATGCGCTCGCGAAACTTCAGCGCAACCTCGGCGACTTCGATCGCGTTCGAGTCGTTGTCGTCGTCGTCGCGGCCGTCCCACGTGAGCGCCACCCATTCGCGGGTCATGTCCGCAACCGGAGCGTCGACGATCTTGCCGGCGAGCCACGATCCGCGATACATCGCATCGAGTTGCAGCTGCGACATCTGCACCGGGATCGCGTATCCCGAGTACGCGTTCTTGTCAGAACTCGAGCCGAGCGCGCTGACGAGGTTCAGGAATCCGTCGGTCACGGCTTGCGGGCTGGCCGGAGGTGGCCCGTCGGCGGCCGAGATGGGCGGAATCGTGACCTTCGGGCGGCGCTTGCTCATGCCACCACGGTAGCGCACATGGTGCGTCGGCTCATGACGCGCGGATCAGGTGGCCGAGCCCTTCGGCGCGCAGCGCGGCCTCCACGCGCTCGCGTAGGCTCGGCCGCGTCGGCTCGCCCGCGATGACCTTCCGCACGGTGGACAGGCTGGCGTTGGCCGCGACCGCGACGCGCATCATCGCTTGGTGGGAACATGATGGTTCGTTCATGTGACGTTGATAGAACCATGACGACACAACTGGCTCAATTCTCGCTTGCGAATTGAGGAAAATCGTAGCGTTGCCGACCATTCGAGGGAATGGCACGGCGAATCTCGGTCACCGACCTCGTTGGTCTGACCTCCAGATCCCTGACGGACGAGGGATACATGGTCGCGCCCGCCGTGCTCGCGGCGTCCGACAACGTGCAGATGTACACGGCCGGCGAGCTCGGACTGACCGACCTGCCGCCTAAGCAGATGGTCGGGCTGTACCGCCCCACCGACGAGGTCCTGTCGCCCGAGACGCTCGCCAGCTTCGAAAACAAACCGCTCACGATGGACCACCCGCCAGCCGGGGTGAGCGCCGCGAACTGGAAGCAGGTTGCGATCGGCGACGTACACGCGGTCGCCCCCGCCGGGAAGAACGTCGGGGCGAAGATCCTGATCCGCGACGGCGCGGCGGTGCAGAAGGTCGGCGCCGGCAAGAGCGCGCTGTCGCAGGGCTACAGCTTCGAGCTCGACCTGACCCCCGGGGTAGCCGCCGACGGCACGCCGTACGTCGGGGTCCAGCGACAAATTCGCGGGAACCACACCGCAATTGTTGACGTGGCGCGCGGTGGTCTCGCGTGCCGGATCGCTGACCAGGAGAACAGACCAATGGCACTCAGGAAGCTTGTCTTGGACGGCCTCGCCGTCGAGCTCGAGGACAACGCCGCGACGGTGGTGGAGAAGGTCGTGGCGGACGCTGGCAAGGCCACGAAGGCCGCCCAGGACGCCGCCGCGACCGCGGGGCAGGCGCTCGCCACCGCGCAGGCGGAGTTGACCACCGAGCGCGAGAAGAACACGAAGCTCGTGGCCGACCATGCCGCGGCGCTGGCCGAGGTGACCGCCAAGATCCCGACTCCCGAGCAGGTTCAGGCGTTGGCCGCCGAACTCTCGAAGGTCGTGGGCGACGCCGCCAAGTTGGCTCCCGCCGTCAAGGCGGCCGGCAAGTCCGCCCATGCGATCCGCGTCGAGGCGCTCGCGACCGTCGTGGCCGATGCCGCGTCGACCGTGAAGCCGGTGGCGCTGGCCGTACTGGCAGGCATCGAGCCCGCCAAGGCCGAGCCCGCCTCGGTCAAGGCAGCCTTCGACGCGTGCGTTGCCGCTGGTGGCACCGTGTCCGCGCAGGCGACCGACGCCGCCGCGATCGACGCCGCCAACGGGCGCGCGCTGTCGGGCGCTGCCACCGGGGGCGCCGCTCCCAAGCTCGTCGGGCGCGCGGCCGCGATGGCCAACCTCGCGACCCGACCCACCGCCAAGACCGATTCACAGCGTGCGTAGTCGCCGCTGACCAACCAACCAACGTCAACACGCACAGGAGACTCACATGGCAATTCCCTCTCTCGCCACTTACGGGGGCACCCTGCTCCAGCCCGGCTACCCCGGCCAGATCGCCGAAGGCGGGCCCACCGTCATCCGCACCGGCATCAACGACCAGGCGACCGCTGTGGACTTCGGCCAGATCGTGGTCCGAAGCACTGCCACCGCGTTCGGAGCGACCGACAAGATCAAGGCGTACTCGGCCGGCGCTGACATCCCCTGCGGGATCTCAGTCCGCAACGCCTCGCCACTGATCGCCCCGGCCGCCGGCGGCAACAACTCGGTCCTCTACGCGCAGAATACCCCGGTACCCTTCGTGACCTTCGGCGTGGTGGTCTGCACCGCAGCCGAGAACGTCACCGAGGGAGACGCGGCGGTCGGCGTCGTCGCAACCCCGCTCACCGTCGGAGGCACCACCGGCGGAGCCGGCAACGGCACCACGCGCACCGCCTTCCCCAATGCGATCTGGCTCGACACCGTCACCTCCGGTGGCGTCGGACGCGTTCGCGTCAACATGACCACCACCTAACCCGTCAACCGAAAACCAAAGGAAAACGCACATGCTCATCACCACGGTGGACGGCGAAACTCAACAGCCCGTCACTTTCGACGCCGACGAAAACCGGCTCGCCCAGATCCAACACTTCATCTCGTCCAACCCGCAGATCCTGGGGATGGGCGCATGGTCGCCCTTCGGCCGGCGCGCGGCTGACGCCGTCGAAGCGCAGGCGTTCGCGGTGTCTCAGCTCGCCTTTGTCGAGCAGAAGACCTACGAGAAGCAGTACGCGCCGCTGACCTTCCAAACGCTGCTGGGCAACACCATCAGCTACGCGGACGGCGAGTGGGCGCAGTCGGTCGAGTACCAGATCGTCGACTACGTCGGGCAGGGCAAGCGCATCTCCGGCATGGGGAACGACATCCCCGAGGTCGACGTGGCCTACGCCCGCAAGCAGTTCGCGGTCGCTCAGGGCGCCGTCCAGTACAGCTACACCACGGAAGACCTCCGGGTGTCGGCGTACCTCCAGCGCCCGCTGCCGATCACGAAGCTGAAGGCCGCGAACATGGCGTACATGCGCCACCTGAACGCGGTGGCTCTCACCGGAGAGGCGGCGTCTGGGTTCACGGGGCTCTTCAACAACGCTACCGTGGTGGCCAGCTTCATGCAGACCGTGACCAACAGGTGGGACACCCTGGCAACGGCCGACCAGATCATCGCCGACGTCATCGCCACCGTCGCCACGATCATGACCAACACGCAGAACAACAGCGTGCCGAACATGCTCGCGGTGTCGATCCCGACCTTCGAGGCGTTCCTGAAGCCGCGCTCCACCGTCAGCGACACGACCGTGCTGGCGTTCCTGCAGAACATCTACCCCAACATGAAGATCGTTCCGATCTTCGAGTTGGCGGGGATTGGCACCGGGGCATCGACCAACCGCGCGGTGTTCTTCAACGCAGACGACGACAACATGGTGTATCACGTGCCGATGCCGCTGCGCTTCCTGGCGCCGCAGTATCAGGGACTGAAGATCATCGTCCCCGGCGAGTACAAGTACGCCGGCCTCGAGATCCGACGCGTTCCCACGGTCTACTACCGGGACAACACCTAAGCCGCCATGCTCGTCAAGAACGATACCGGGGCTGACGTCATAGTCGACGCAGCCCCGGAAGGGGTTGAATGCTACTCGACGATTTGCGTGTTCTCGGGCGGCTCATACATTGGTGACTCCAACGTAGAAAAGCTGATCGCATCCGGCAAGCTCGAACGGGTCGGAGACGTGGTGCAGGTGCCGATGCCGAAACCGGTGCCGGTTCCGGAAGCCGCCGTCGAGCCCGTGCCGGAGCCGGCGAAGGCGCGCTTCTCGAAGAAGGGAGGGGATGAGTAGTGGCGATGCTCATGTATGGGGCCAGCGCAAGGCTCACGATCCAGGGCGACGGGTTCGCGAACCAATTCGACTACCTCTCCGGCGTCGCGCCGGTCTAGCTTCACGCCGCACCCCCGGGCGCAACAGGGGGTTCACCGCGGGAAGTCTTTGGAGACAACCGGGCCCATACCCCGGTCTAGGTGGTTCGATGCCACCTCCCGTTACCGATGGCCTACCTAGCCTCAGACTTCAAGACCGCGTTCCCAGTCTTCGCGTCCGCCGTGACAGACGCGGATGTCACGCGTCACATCGCCCGCGCGGTGAACTATGTGGACGTCTCGCGATACGGCGTCTGGTACAACGACGCGCTCGGGTACCTGACGGCGCACTTCATCGCGATGGAGTCCAAGGATCAGGCAATGGGAATCCAGGGGCGCGCGGGAGATATCACGTACAAGTCCGCCAGCTCGGCGAGCGGCGAGGCGCGGCTCGAACGCGCGGCGCCCGCCGTCATGCTGGAGATGACAGACCCGTTCATGCGCACCCAGTACGGGCAGCGGTTCCGCGACATCGCCCGCGTGGCGGCACTCGGCGGAGGCGCTGCGGGCGCGGACTCGTGCTAGGGTCGCATCCATGATCCAGCGGCTCGCATGCGGCAAGGGCGGCACCGTGTCGACGTTCTTCAGCGGGCGCCGACCGGCCTCGTGCACCGTCACGATCACGAAGTCCGACGGCACGGCGATCGTGACCTCGCAGGCGTGCACAATCGACCCCGTCAACACCACCGTCACGATCGCGGCCACCGGCGGCGTCACGTACCAAGTGCAGGTCGGCTCTACCACGGGTATGGCCACACGCGCGCGGTACCTCGTGGGCGACGAAGAGGTCACGGTCAAGCAGGTCATCGATGCTTCCAACGTCCTGCTTTGGGCGCCATTCATGCGTGACAAGCCCGCCGGCACGCCGTGGCTCGGACTCGGAGTCAGCGCGGTCATCGCCAACGTCCCGGGCGTCACCGACACGCCGCTGTGGGATGCATTCGCGATATTCACCACCGACCTCGGTGACGACCAGACAGAGACACTGCAGGTGGTCCAGCGCCTGATCCCGAAGCGCCTGATCAGCGAGATCGACATCCGCAACGTCGACCCCAAGCTGGCCGGCTCGCTGTCCCAGGAACTCGACATATTTTTCGCGTTCGACGTAGCCCGCGAGCGCATGTTCATCGACCTGGGTGACTCCCAGCGGGCCGACACGTTCCTCGGCGTCGACCACTTCCGCAACCTGTGCGCGCACCGCTTTTGGCTCGACCGCGAGTTCGAGTTCGGGCCCGAGTGGAAAGACCAGTTCGAGCGGATTCGGACCGAGTACGACCGGCTCAAGCGGCAGGTCATGGCCGAGACCAGCGGCCTCAACGCCGACGGGACCGCCAGCGCGCCTACTTTTAGCGGGGCCTACCCGTTCATCGACCTGGAGGTGCTTTGATGTTCCCGCTGCCCCTTGACCAGTGGTTAGCGCAGTGCGCATGGGCCAAACGCCCGCTCCACCCGGTCACGCCAACCCACGACTGGCTGGCGCACTTCTGCCTCTGCAGCGCGTGCGAGGCTGCGCGGTTCGTCGCTGGGCAGGCGCAAATGCCCGAGACCGACTGACCGTGCCGATTCTCACCGGCGCCATCCTGGCGAGGTTTGAGAGCGTCGTGGAGGCGACCCCTCGTGTCGGCGGCGTCTGGCGCAAGGCAATCACCCGGTTCGAGCTCGGCAAGCAGCCCATGGGCGGGCGAGACGGCGTCTACCGGGTCGAGGCGTCTGGCATCGACACCGCGCGGCAGGTCTTCGGCACCGGCGAGGTGGTCCGGAACCTCGGGAGCGTGGAAATCCAGACCTGCTACTTCCGTGGGGGCGGCTCGTCGGGCGGGTACTACCTCGGCGGCGACCGGCTGTCCGTCAACAAGCGGGCCCTCGATGACGCGTTCGGGACGCTCGGCTCCCGGGGCCTCGTGGCCGCGTGCGAGGACTCGGCCAGCTACGACGAGCAGAACACCGGCATCCGCGTCGTGACGTGGCAGGACTTCGACCGACTGCGGGACGATCCGCTGGGCGAGGTCTGGCGAATCCGGTTCAATGTTGAGTGGCTCGCGACCACCGTGTCATCCTGATGCCGTGCTGACGCCGCCGCCGATACCGCAGATCTACCTGCAGACCGACGGACTGACGTCGCAGTCGGCCGACTTGATGGCCAAGGCGATGACCGAGGCGGCCGGCGACTCGGCGGAGATCGGCATCCAGACCGGCGGGGCGCGCGGCGCGGATCTGAACGCGCTCATCGCCCGGGCGCAGGCGAACCGCGGGCGAGACCCGTTTTGGTTCCCCGCCGACGTGGTCAAGCAGCTTCGCGACCGAATCCAGCGCGCGATGTCGGTCAATGTCACCGCCCGGCAAGCCGTGTACCAGGGGATCGGGCAGGCCATGCTGGCGGCGATTCAGTCCAACGTGGACGCGCAGCGCGGCCCGGGAGGCACGTCCTTTCGAGCACTCACCCCCGAGTACGCTCGCCGAAAGCAGCGGAAATTCGGCTTCGTGACTCCAATTCTCCGGGCGACCGGCGATCTCATGAAGGGACTGAAAGTAGTCATCACCAAGTCGTAACAACCAAACCACTTCAGGGCGTGTGGATCGAGGCGGGAGGCGCGGGAAACCGCAGAGAGGTAGCGAGAAATGCCGACGGAACCCAGAAGGCAAAGTCAAGACCTAATCTTGACCGTAGCCGAACCCCAGTACCGAGCCGCCCAAGAGCACGCGCTCACGCGGTCGTTTCGCCCCACGGCCATCACGGCCACCACGTTCACCGACGCGAATGTCGACGCCACGGCGGTCGGCAGCTACGTGCTCCCCGAAGACGGGAACATCCGGAGCCAGCCGCGCCAGGTGATTTCGGTTGCCGGCACGGTCGCGACCATCGACGCGCCATGGCCCACCCCGGCCGCGAACACCGCGATCCGTTGTTGGGATCCGAGTGATGTCCCGGTGCGCGTGACCACGGCGAGCTCCGCGGCGGTCATCTCGACCACGCACGCGGCCGTCGCCAATGAGCCCGACAACTACTGGGCGCCGGGCAAGGGGTACTACGCGCTCGGCATCTCGGGGGCGAACGCGGGCAAGGCGTTCCAGCTTCTCTCGTTCACCTCGTCCACGGGGACCTTCACACCGACTGCGGCGCTGCCAATCACCACGGCCGTCGGTGACCTGTTCCTCATCCGCAAGGTGATTCGCCCGGCCGCCGACATCACGGCGTCCATCAAGGCGAAGTCGATCGCCCGCAAGATCATCGGCACCGGCTCGCAGGGCGGAGACATGCCGATTGTCCTGGCGAACGACGGGACCGTGTCCATGGACGTCGAAGGGCGCCCGCTCACCGTGTCCGCCGGCTCGGGCGTCGCGGCCACACCGCCGATCGAGCTCGGGGACATCCTCGCCGACCACTTCGTGCAAACGCTGAACACGGGCGGCACGGTGAGCGCGATCGACGCCAACTCGATCACGATGACCGCCGCGGTGCCCTCGGTGAACGGGGCGATCCTGCTGAACAACGGCAAGGTCGCGCCGATCCTGTCGGCCACCGGGTCGAACGTCACGAAGTACGCGCCCGGGACCGCCGGATTCGCCAGTGTCACGACCGGCACCGTCGGGTACGCGAGCGCCTTTTACACCCGCAAGACGCTGAACTTTTTCACGCGGACATGGGATATCTTCCGCGGCGGCAAGGTGCGTCAGCTCTACCAGGGGTGCATGCCGACCCTGACCATCGACGTTCAGCGGCTCATGCCGGTGCACTTCAAGCTGGCATACACCGCCGGCGAGGCGCTGCAGTACAACGTGGATCGGCCGGTCGCGCTCGGGGCATCCAACCCGATCAGTATCCCCGACGTGGGCGTGTCGACCGACGGCAAGGGCGCCCGCATGGTGATCGACGGTACCTTCGTCAACGTGATCAGCCTGTCCGTGAACGCGGGCCTCAAGCCAGTGCCGCGCAACTCGCTGTCGGGGCTCGGGCAGATGGACGGCCTTCTCCAGGACCTCTCGGCGCCCACGGGTCAGATGAAAATCTACTCCGACAACGACGATCTCGCGGGCTTCACCGATCTCATGGACCGGATGCAGAACCGCGTTCCGATGGCCGTGCTCTACCAAAAAGGCACCGCGCCCAAGGAGACGTTCTGGCTGTTCATGCCGACGCTCGTCTTCACCGGCGACGAGTTCGGCTACGACAACGGCCAGGGCGTCTCCACCATCGACTTCACGTGCGTCTCGCCCGAGGCGGCCGTCGACCAGTCCAACGCGCAGCTCTACCCGACTGCCACCTTCCCGGGGCTGTCCGAGCTCTCGTTTGGGTGGTGCTGACGTGAGCCTCGAATCCATGGCCGAGGCCGCCATTGCGGCGGCCGTTGCGGCGAATCCCGCTCATGCGAGCGGCGACCGGCACGGGCAGTCCGTGCATTCGGTGAGCGTCGGGTACGACGGCGTGTCGTGCTTCGTGCCGTGCTCGTGTGGCGTGACGCTGGCGGTGCGGATCCTCAAGGACGACGGCTCGACCGCCCCGCGCGTCTCGGTGACGGACGATGGCTCTTAGGTTCGGGTACCGGGCGGGCGAGAAGCGGGACACCATTTGGATCGGGGATGCGGCGCTCGAAAACGTGCCGCAGTCCGCCCGCGAGGACTGGCAAAAGGACGGCGACGCTGTCCATCTGCGCAACTACGCCACCGCCGGCCAGCCGACGACGTTCACGTTTCGCGCTCTGACCTTCACCGAGGCGCAGTACGTGCGCGGCATGTATGACTCGGCATCGCCCGGGCCTTCGTGGGAACTCGTCGTGTCCATGTGCTTCCGCATGGCCGTCAGGTTCCGCGATGCACCAGAGTCGTTCACGCTCGAACCCACGGGCGTCACCGGTCTTCGGTCCACCGAGCGCGTGGCGGGCATGACGGTGCTGTCCGAGGGATTCGCCAATCACATGCGGTGCGAGTACCCGGGCATGGTGGAGTTCTACGGCGCGCTGATCTTCGCCGCGAGCCAGCCGAGCGAGCCGGAAAAAAAAGCATCATCGCCGCCGCCCACGCTCCCGCCATCGTCGGAGGTGGCGTCTTCGACGGCCGTTACGGCGGCAACGGGCGCACCGGCCGAGGCGGGTGCATAGGTTGCCCGGTGGAGATGCGCCGGCAATGGTCGTGCCCGGACGAGGCTGACGAGCGAGAGCCAGGGACGTTTCTCTTGGTCGAGTCGACGGACCACGAATTCCCCGAGTGCCCAGCCGCCTACCTGCGCCAACCGGGCGACTTGGCCGACATCTCTGACCGGCTCGGGCGCCCGGCGTTTGCGCCGCACCTCGAAGGCGGACAACACCCGGCGAACCTGATTGCGATGTACGCGAACGAAATCGAGCTCGGCGCGCGGCGGGCGTCGTCGCTGGCGCCGCTCGTGATCGAGCTCGTGCACCTGTGGATGTCCGAGAAGGGCAAGTTTCGCGACCGGGAGAATGAACTTCGAAGGGCGGCTCACTGATGGCAATCACCGGCGAAGACAACATCGTACTCAAACTCGGCATCAAGGGCGTCGACCCCGCCGAGGCGCGCGCGATCGCGATGCAGGGCGCCGCCGGGTTGGAGTCCGCGTTCCAGGAATCCCTGCAACGCCAGTCGCAGTTGTACAAGGTCCAGGCAGAGACCATGGACGCGAACGCGAAGGCGTACGCGGCGAAGGAACTATCACAGGCGCAGAGCCAGGCCACCGCGTTGCAGTCGTTGCTCAAGCAGGCGTATACGCAACAGGAGCGCGATGCGAAAGAGCACGCGGCCCACATGGCCGAGGTGAAGGAGCATAGCGGCGTCGTTGGCGGCCTAACGTCTATCGGCGAGGGAATCGAGTCGCACCAGGCGGCGATACTCGGAGCGGCGTCGATCGGGTTCATCGCCGTCGAGGCCGTGCACGCGCTTTTTGAGCTCGGCGAATCCATTGCGCATGTTTCCGCCGTCACCGAGGGCTTCACGGGAAACATCGCAGAACTACGCGAGGTAACCAACGGCGAAATCTCCGACATGGACCTCATGACCGCGTCGAATGCAGCGGTTGCTAAGAACCTGTCGCTTACGTCAGAGCAATTCGGGATCATCTCAAATTCAGCGCTTCATTTCGCCGCTATCACCGGAGGCAGTGTCAAAGAATCCCTGGACGACATGATCAATGGCCTCGCCACCGGCCGATCTCGCGCGCTGTCGATGTCCGGCGTGGTACTGGACCAAGAGAAAATCTTCGCCGACTATGCCGAGTCGATCGGCCATGCCGGCGCGACACTCGATCAGCACGCCAAGAGCGTGGCGCTTTCGAAGGCCGCGATGGAGGCCATGGACATAGCACTGGTCAATAACACCGGACACGTTTCCGAGTCCGAGGTCGCGGTCAACAAACTGAAGGCTTCGTGGGACAACTTTTTCAAGGATGCGAAGTTGGGCATCGCCGACTTCGTTATGGATTCACATTCATTCGACGACGCGATCGGGCTTGTAAATGCGAAGATGAAGGACGCCGCGCTTGACCTCAAGCATGCGCTCGGAGGCGCACCCAACAACGAGCATTACGTGATGCAGTACTGGGCGCAACTCGGCAAGGAAAAGGAAGAGCGCGAAAAACTCGGCGGAGGTGCGGAGGAAAAAGATGCGGCATTGGCGCGTCTCGCGAGCGCCGGCGCAGCGTATGCACCAGAGAACGGAGAGAAAGGAGGCGTCGAGGCGTCTAAGAAGCCATACAAGCCGACGGGCATGGAGCGGCTCTTCAATGCCCTGTCCGGCGGCATGGGCCTCGACCCCGCGGAGGACGGAGCGATCGTCACGACCGAGGCGGAGAAGCGCGCGATCAAGCTGCACGACCTCTGGAACCAGGGACTCCTGGACGTCTTCGGCAAGCCCGAGAACTACACCGACGCGGAGCTGGCGGGCATCTACTCGGGCAACGCCGAGAAGACCGGCAAGAATTCCCCGCTGATGCTGATGCTGAAGTCGGCCGGCTGGTCCGACGAGGACATCGCCAAGGGAGCCGAGGACACCGCCGAGGCCGTGGTCAAGGAGTTGGACGACAAGCTGACCGCCGCCATGGAAAAGATGGACAAGCAGACGCGCGCCAACAAGAAGGCCGCGGGTCCGATGGTCAGCGGCATCATGGAGAAGTTCTTCGGGCCCGACATCATGGACACCGCGCGCGACAAGATGACCGAGCTGCAGGGGATCGTTTACGACGCCTCGAAGACGATGGAAGATGACGTCACGAAAGCCGGCAACGCGATGGCCGCCGGCTTCGGCAAGGCCGTGGCGGCAACCATCATCCACGGCACGAGTCTCAAGGCGGGGCTGCAAAACGAGACTGAGGCGGTGCTAGAATCGCTGTCGTCGCAGGCACTCGGGCAGTCGCTCATGTACGCCGCCAAGGCCCTCGGGTGGGGCGCCGATGCGTTGTTCACCGGAGACCCGAAGGCAGCGGCGGCCGCAGCGGAGGCCGGCGTGGCCGCGGCCGCGTTCGGCGCCGTGGGCGTTAGCGCGGGCGTGCTTGCGCGCGCAGTCGGCACTACCTCGACGTCGGCATCTTCGTCGCCAGGTGGCACCCCGACGACCACTGGCGCCGGCTACGGCTCGCCGACCCAGGGCAACAACGGCAACCTCGGCAACACAAACGCCGTCGTGATCAACCTGTCCGTCATGCCCGGAGGGGAATCCGCGGCCGGCGAGTCGATCACGAAAGCCCTCGCCGCCTACCAGGCGCAGACCGGGCAAACCCTTGACCAGATGTTGAGGAACTGATGCCGCGCCCATGCTTCATGAGTGAGATCCAGCCGAGCGCGAATTTCACCGTTCAGGTCGGCGGCGGCTCTGTGCAGACGTTGCCGCTCACGGGGTTCTTCTATCTCGCGACCGCGAAGTCATCCGCCGGAAACGGGCAGAGCTTACTGGCCGCGCTGATGACCGCGCTCAACGCCTCGTCTGGCCTCACGTGGACTCTCGTGCTGGACGCGAACCTCAAGGTCAAGTTCACCCACAATTCGGGAAGCACGCAAACCGTGACCTTCGGAGGAGGCATGGCGAACGCGCTCGGCCTGCACTCGTCGGTCGTGCTAGGCACCGATTCGTTTCCGTTTCCAGCCGGCTCGACTACTGCCGACAATCGGTGCCTGTGGATGTGGGAGCCGGGCCAACTCTACGGCACTACGGGTCCCGGACTGTTCGATCCGACGGTCCAGGACGGTTGCTCAAGGTCGGCCGGGGCGGCCGCGCGCGCCCCTGATTCGACGGCGTCTTTCGTCCAGAACGGTATCCAGGTCGAAGCGACGTACCAATTCATCGGCGTGCAGCCGGTCTACCGTGCGCGCGCGACGCTGGACTCCCTCGGGTATTACATGAACTATGACTTCGACACGTGGTGGGCGCGCGGGCCTGCGCTCGGTCGCCGGGTCATCATGTGGCGCGATCAACTGAACCTCGTGAACCAGTCGACGCCGTTCACCAACAACGTCGCGCCTCTGAAGTACGTCGAATACTACCCGGACGCCGCCATGCGAGCGGCTCCTGACATCCAGGCCACGCGTTCACCGAACCTCCTGTATTGGGACATCGGCCTGTCGTTTTGGAAGAGCGGACTGACGGGGGCGACGTACTAGATGGCGAACGTCGTCAACCAGCTCGCCGTCACGAATGGCGGCGTCTCGCTGTTCTACTATTTGAAAATCACGGGCCTTCCCTACTACTTCTTCAGCGTCGTCAACCCGACAGATCCGAAGTACGGCGCGAGCGCGTGGACGTTGCCGACGTACGCGAGTTACCCGGCCTACACCGCCGTCCAGGGCATGGCGCTCCCGTCGGGGACATTGTCGCAGTCGTTCGCGGACATGATCGGAGGCATCGGCAACGCCGAGAAGATGCGCCTGACGCTGGCGGATTTCACGGCCACCGACGCGAATGGGCCGTACCAGTTTCTCGCGCGCCTGTTCGCGACCGGGATTCAGGCAATGGGCTCGCAGATGACACTGGCGCGCTCGCTGAACCCGGCCGACACGCAAGCCAAGTTCGTCAACGCGCCGACGGTGCTGCCACTCGGCGGGTCCATCCCGACGTTCCCGGTGATTCACGTCGGCGGCGAGGCGTTCGGAACCACGTGGACGTCGCCAGTCTCAGGAGTCACGACGGTGACCGTCACTGGGCAGCGCAACCTCTACCCGTGCTCGTCGGTCTATCCACCGATCCCGGTGCACACGGTGCGCACGAACGCAAGCGATGGGACCGTCGACCAGACCACCGCCCAACGCGCGACGTTCGCTCCATATTCGATGATCGGGCGCTCGTGCGCGTTCTACGTCGGAGCCATGGATCCTAGCGGTGTGCCGCTACCGGAGGCGTCGTCGATGCTTCGATTCATCGGACGCATCTCCGCGATCACCCTCGGGGCAGACGGGCGCTACGAGCTCCAGATGGACAGCCTGCTCGCGAACGCCGGGGGCCAGCAATTGTGCAGCGGCCTGTTCACCGGTCAGCTCAAGCCGAATCAGATCGTGATCCAACAGGGCGCGAATATGTTCGGTTGGCGGATCAACAACGGGGGGCTCTACTCCAGCGGAGTCAACCGCGTGAGCGGCATCGTCGTCGTCACGCCTGGCGTGTACACGATCGAGGCCTTGATCGCGAACATCAACACACAGATCGCGACGAACAGCGCGGCGTCGTATGCGACCGGAAGGCAAGTCGGTCTCGCGCCGCTGCTCTCTACGATCAACGTGAATGGCGCAAAGACAGCCATTTTCAAGCAGCTCGACGCACAGGACGGGTTCAGCGTCTGGAACTACAGCATGACGAATTTCGGCATCCTGCAGGCGCTCGGCTTCGACAATCCTGCCCTGCCGAACCATTCGTACGACTCGGCCAACACGGGGAAGATCCCGGACTGGGATGTCACGCTCACCTACTACGGCGGAATCCTCGACCCGGTCGCCTACAACGGAAAGGCCTGGGTCTGCATCGCGTCCACCTCGAGCACGGGCGAGATCCCGGCGTCGACGCCAGCGTCGTGGCAGGCACTCGGTCCGCTGTCGGGCGTGCCGGTCTTCAACTCGGTGACGGCGAACAATCCGATCCCGGGCGTGTTCATCCCATACGGGTACATCACCGCCTCCAGCGCGACGGCAACGTTCCAGGTCACCGACCTCTCGCCGAGGTGGTTTTTCGACCAGGGCGACGGCAGTGGGCAGGCGTTCGTCCGCTTCGGAAACGGAGACATCGTTCGCCTGGACCCGAGCACGGGGACGCCGGACGGCAGCTACGTCACCGTTGGCAAGCTGGCAGACCAGACCCTGTATCCGACTCCAGCGACCCAGGCGCAATCGAACTGGCAAGCTAACTACGGCGCGCAGGCGAGCGCCTATTACTCGGTGCCGGCCGGGCAGACCGCGACCGTTGAACAGGTCGTGATTTCCCCCGTTGATTCCACCGTTGCGCTCGTCGGCCCGGGGACGATGGTCGGGCGATTCCTCGCGAGCACGGGCGTCAACCTGAACAGCGGGACGCTCGACTGCTATCCGCCGGGCGTCGGGCTCGGCCTCGGCACCGCGTTCAATTCAGACAGCCTGTCGGCGTTCTCGTCGTCAGACCTCAAGCGATCCGCCGTCATCGACTCGTCGACGACGCTCGCGGATCTGTTCGTTCCGCTCGCTCGCGAGTACGGGTGGTTTCTCGTGTGGGATCCGCTTCTGTCGCAGTATGCGGTCAAGACGATCTCGGTTCCGAATTCCGGCAGCTTCGTGTCCACGCTGAATGAATCAAGCCGGGCGACGGTGACGGACCGGACCATTCAGACGCAGGATCAAGGCGCGTTGCGATCGACGTGGACCCTGAAATGGGGATACGACCGCTACAGCGACTCGTACAAGGCGAAGGACTTGACCATCGTTGACACCTACGTGGTCAGCTCATTTGGCAACGCGATCAAGGGCGAGACGATCGAGGATAAGACGCTACTGCAGGTCAACGGGCAGAACGCACTGGAGATCCCGAACGGCCTGTTGCTCGGTCGCAGCTACCAGTACCGAATCCCGTTCATGAAGTGCAAGCGCACGATCTCGAAGTTGGGATCGATCCTGTGCCCTGGCGACGTCGTGGCATTCGTGGACAATACCGTGGTGAATCCGTTCACCGGCAACGTAGGGATCGCCTCCGCCGACAAGATCTACGCGCTTCTGATCCAGGTCGACTTCGACTTTGGTACGTGCACCGGAACCGTGACGGCGCTCCTCAATCGGCAGGACCCGTCGAGCGCGTTCGGCAACCTCGCGCCGTGCGCGGCGCTCGACTACGCGGCGACCGGACACGGCTACGACACCGCGACCGGCACCGTCGTGTGCCTCAACCATTACACCGGGATCGGCCCGTCGTTCTACGATGGCGCTGACTTCGCTGTCGGCGACACCGTCGTCATCGCTTCGAAGGACGGAGACACCTCGGCGTCGAGCCCCGCGCCGTACCTCGTGACGACGACGGTGACCGCAGTGTCAGGCGACGGGCACCAGGTGACGGTCGCGTCCGGGCTCGGGGCGCCTCCCAACGGAGAGCTGATCATGTACCTTCGCCACTACTCCGTCGCGACGGCCGCCAGAAAACTATCCACCGCGTTCCAGGGAGACCGTGCGACAATGCTCATTGAAGCGACCGTGCAGTCGAACAGGTGGGCCTGATGGCAATCGTCTACAACGAGCAAACGCGACTTTGGCAGGCCGACCCTGGCGGGACGGATACGTGGACCGACGACGGCGCGCCGATGCATGCGGCGCTCGTGCACGACATGCCGCGCGTTCTGAACAACCTGGCGACCTACGTCGAGCCGTGCTTTCAGTTCGTGTGCCCGAGTTCCATCATTGCCGGCGTTGCATTCAACGGACCGCAGTGGTGGAGGCTCGACACGACCAACCAGCCGGCGAGCGGATACGCGTGGCTTGGGACGTTTCCGATCCTTCTGCCTGTCGGCAACAAGCGGATCTTTTGGACATTCAGCGCCGAGACCGACAACCTGTCACCACCGCCGGGGCTCGTGGAGTCGTCCCCGACGCTGTCCGTGACCGGCGTGCGGATCTACCTCAGTTCGACGCCGCCGAAGTCGTTCGCCTCGTCGCCTGATCTGTACCACGTCCCGGCGTACACCTACCTGGAGAGCTACACCACCTCGGATTCATCCTTCCCGGGTGGATTCATCTCGCACGAGCTGACGGCGGCTCCGACCGTGACCCTTCTAGGCGGCGCGGTCAACTACAACGTCTGGATAGACACCTCGACGGGGTGGCTGAACTGGTACCAGTCTGGCGCGACCTTCGTGCCCGGCGGAGACGGAGAGGTGTGCGCCTATTGCACGATCGCGGTTGCCTTCAGCGGCGCCGTCCAGTACGACCGAATCAAGGCGAAGGAATTCAGCATCTGGGGGGTGCCCGAATGAAAACGCCATTCACGCCGATGGACGACTCGAGGCGGCTCGCCGGTCGCAGCGGATCGTCCGCCAATGGGCGAGCGTTCAAGGACATGATCACGGGCCTAAACGCGATCGCGACGCGCCAGCGGCCGCTATTCACGTGGGTCGGCGGACCGCTCAACGGCAACACGAGCCAGGCACTGCCGTCCATCCGCGCGAACTGGCTCGATGCCAGCCCCGGGCGCAATGGCATCTCCACGATGGCGCTGCAGCTCCCGACGGCTGGCCCGCCTGTGACCGGGCAGGGGGCGACCATCGGAATCACCGGGGCCTTCGCCACGACGCTGTCAGGCGCGTCGCCCTACGCGGGCCCGGCGCCGGTCACCGCGCGCCTGTACCCGGAGAAGGGCACCGTATCGGACCCGCTGGCGATCGTGGTTCCAAAGGACAGCTCGACCAGGCCGCGGGGACTGGCGATCTCGAGCGACACCACCGCCGGCCCGCAACTCAGGGCGGGCATGATTTGGGAGTCGAACAACAACGAGTCGAACATCGGCCCGAACGCGAACCCGCGCCTGTTGCCGACCGACTGGGAGAGTTCGGGCCAGCAAATCAGCGGGCGCGACACGGCCGTCAGCGACCTCCGTTCGATGCGCAGCGTGCGCAACTACCTACGGCAAGCCTACAAGGGCCGACGTATCCATTTCGGGTGGTGCGCAGGAAACCCGGACAACGCAACGACGACGCCGATCAACGTGGCAGTCGGGCCCGGGTACATTCTCAACCAGATCGCGGCCTACACCGCCACCGGGCCGGGCATGCGCATCCCGCTCCGCTACGGCGCCAGTGGGATCAACACCCGCGTGCGCCTCTACTTCAGCGTGTACGCGCGCATGAACGGCGGAGGCACCGGAGGCTTCACCTACTACGGCCTGGACGACTTCGGCGCCGCGGTGGGGCCCACGGCCATGGCGCACTCGATCACAGTCTCGGGCTCGACGTGGCAGTGGTACGGGCAATCTGACCCGTTCAACGAGGCGACTGGGACCTACCTGCTTGGCAACTCCACGTTGCCGTTCGACAATATCCAGGTCGTCGGTTCGGGAGCAAACCTCAACGTCGGCGCGTTCATGCTGTTCGCGTACCATTCGCAGCAATAGCCATGGCAAACACGCTCATTCGTGACACCAAGCGGATGGTCGACCTCGGCTCCAATAGCCCGGCGCTCGACACCGTGCCGTTGACGTGGATGGCGAACGACGTGCGCATGTGCACTGACCCCGCCGGCGTGCTGTTCCCTGCGAACACCGGGATCATCGAGTGGGTCTGCACCGTAGCCGGCACGCCTGGCACGTGGGTTCCCGTCTACGGCGTCGGAGGCGCTCCGATCTCGCTGACCAACCGATCGATCGTGGTCAGCGGTGGCGGCTCGGTCCTGACCGAGGACAACCCGAATTTCATCATCGACATCGTCAACCACCGCATGGTGATTGGGACCGGCGGCACGTACACCCCGGCCGCGGGCGCGCCGCTGACCGTCCTGAACGCGAGCGGTGGCGTCTCGATCTCCCTCGCGGGCGCCATCACCCAGGGGATCTGGAAGACCGGCGGGATCTTCAACGTCGGCACCCTGGACGCGCAGCCGTTCCAAGTCGGAACCAACGGAGGACTGCGGGCCGCGTGGGACTCAACGGGGAATCTCACGCTCACGCCGGGCGTCGTCGCCGGCCCCACGGTCGAAGGTTTTCGCTTCACCGCGCCGGCACACACGGCGGCGACGGCGTGGGTTGCCGATTTTCTGATCGACAACTCAAGGACGCTCGGCCTTGCGGCCGGCGGAACGATCGCGGTGTGGAGAGCCATGTCCACGTCGGGACCCACCTTCACTGCACCGTCGGCTCGCACGATCTCGGTCGCCGCCACGCTTGCCATTTCGGGCCCGCCAGGGATTGGAGCCAACGTCACGATCACGCAGCCTCTCGCCCTCTGGGTAGAGGCCGGCGACTCGTACCTGAATGGCAACCTGACCGTCGCGTTCCTCGGCGGCGGCACGGTGGCGATGGTTAAGGCGAACACCGGAGGTCTGCTCCAGCGTGCGGTCGCTGGCACCGACTATGCCGTGTCGGTTGCGGCAGGGACAAACATCTCCGTCTCGAACGCGAGCGGCGTCTACACCGTCAATGCGAAGGATGCTACCTACTGGGTCTCCAGCTCAACGAACATCCCGGCGAGCGGCGTGAATCTCGGCGCGCTGTCCACTGGACTCGTTAAAATCACGGTATCGGCTGGCGTGGCAACTCCGTCGACGGCCGTCAGCGGGACCGACTACGTCGCGCCGTGGTCTCTGACCAGCCGCTCGATCGTGATCTCTGCCGGGGGCGCCTCACTGACCGAGGACAATAACAATTTCGTCGTCGACACCACGAATCATCGGATGATCATCGCCAAGGGCGGCGCGTACACGCCTGCCGGGGGCGCGCCGCTGACGATTTCCGGCAGCTCGGCCGGCATATCCATCGTGCTGGACGCATCCGGCGCGCAGTCGATCTCAAAGTCAGGATCTGGAGACCTAAGCATCGGCACGACGATCGCCTCGAACCTCACAATCGCAACCAACAGTGTCACGGCGGCGAAGTGGGACACGAGCCAGAATACGCTGCTCACGCCCAGTGTTGTCGCAGGTCCGACCGTCGAGGGTTTTCATTTCACGGCCCCGGCGAGTACGGCATATGCAGGCGCTGTGTCCGACTTCCTCATTGATAACTCGCGCACGATCGCGCTCGCCGCCGGTGCCACGATCGCGACGTGGCGGTCGATGAATGTGTCGGGTCCCACCTTCACTGCGCCGTCGGCTCGCACGATCTCGGTTGCCGCCACGCTTTCGATCACAAATGCACCCAATGTCGGCACCAACGTCACGATCACGCAGCCGCTGGCGCTGTGGGTAGAGAACGGAGACAGCTACTTCAGTGGGCGCATTGCCAGCGGCGTGCTCGTCGGGTCCTCGGTCCTGGTCAAGTGCGACTCTGGCGGCGGCAACCTCGCGCGCGCAGTGCCGGGCACCGACTACGCCGTGTCGCTCACCGCCGGCACGAATATCACCGTCAGCAACGCGAGCGGCGTCTGGACCGTTAACAGCACGGCGGGCGGCATCACACAGCTCACCGGGGACGTCATCGCGGGCCCCGGCTCTGGCTCGCAAGTCGCGACGCTGAAGAACATCCCCAACGACACGCCAGCCGCCGGAGACATCCTGTTCACGGCATCGGGCGCTCCTGCCAATCCATCGGCAGGCCTCGTGAGAGTCTTCGCCGACTCCACGAATTTCCAACTCAGGACGATCAACTCCTTTGGGTCGACCTCATCCACGGCATTCAACACCCCGGCTGTGGCATCGAATTGGCTGCGATCATTCAGCAGCGTCTCGGGCGCGTTCACGGCTAGCCAGCCGACTGTCGGCGACATCTCAGGGATCCCGTCGCTCACACAGGGAAGCGTGATTTTCGCAGGCCCGAGCAACACGTTCGCCCAGGACAACAGCAACTTTTACTGGGACGACACAAACAACCGCCTCGTGCTGGCCAAGGGCGGCGCGTTCAGCCCGGCGGCAGGCGCACCCCTCACTGTGTCCGGGGCGTCCGGCGGTGTCGCAATCAATCTGGATGCGTCGACCGCGCAGTCAATCGTCAAAGGCGGCACTGGAGCATTGTCAATAGGGACTACAACTGCAACCTCAGTCAGCATGTTGACAAGTGGGACTACGGCGGCGCAATGGGACTCAAACCAAAACCTGACACTCACCCCTGGCGCAGTCTCAGGCGGAGTTACGTGTTTCACTATTTCAGGTGCCGCGCACTCTGGCGTGAACACCGATTATCACGATATTCAATTCAACATGAGCCGCACGGTTGCGCTGGCTGCCGGGGCGACGATTTCGACGATGTCGAGTTGGGTCTTCTCACCACCTGTGTTCACGGCACCGAGTTCCCGGACGATTACTGTCGCATCTTCATTCTCCGTGTCTGGGCCTCCTGCAGCCGGCACCAACGTCACGATCACGCAGCCGCTGGCGTTCTGGGTTCAGAACGGCGACTCGTACTTCAACGGGCGCATCGCCAGCGGCGTGCTTGTCGGGACATCGGTCCTGGTCAAGTGCGACTCGGGCGGAGGTAATCTCGCGCGCGCTACCCCCGGGACGGACTACGCAGTATCGCTCGTCGCCGGGACCAACGTCACCGTATCGAATTCCTCGGGCGTTTGGACCGTGAACTCCACCTCGACCAGCGGGATCACGCAGCTCACCGGAGACGGCACTGCCGGACCTGGCAGCGGATCGCAGGTGTTCACGCTGGTAAACATCCCGACGGGGACCACGGCGGCGGGTACGATCCTGTGGTCCGGCATATCGGCACCGGCGACGCCGGCGGCCGGGAAATCCCTGGTCTACCTGGACTCGTCAACGCTGAACATCTGCGGGAAGAACGGCAGCGGCTTCGTCCAACACATGGTGCAGACGCAAGCCGCTGTCGCCGGCTCCTTCCTGAAGTCGTGCTCTGACTCGGGGACCTGGACGACCGGCGAGGCATACGACCTGACGCTCCCATTCACATTCGACGCGTCTGGCGTCTCGGTGAACGACCACAAACTCCTCGGCTCTGCGGCCACGGCGAAGCTCGACTTCCCCGTCTTCGTGATCCCGCAGTCGTACACGAAAATGCGCCTGATGGTGTACATCATCAGCCTGTCAATCACGAGCGTGACTACCGTTAAACTGGCGGTGGAGAAGGGATCGTCGGGAGCGTACCCGGGAACCTATGCGCCTGGCACGTCCATCATCACCATGACGTCCGGGTCGACCAACACGAAACTCGACTCGGGCGTGATCACGGTGAGCTTCGCAGCCGGAGACACGATCACGGTGTTCCTCGACGGAATCACCACCGGCGCGGGACAGGTTACCGGGCAGTTTGCGGGCGAACTCACCCTCTGGTCGTAGGGCACGCGAGCGAGCACACGATGACCTCGGTGGTCCCGTCCGAGGCGTTGGCGAAGTACCCGCAGCCTCCGACCGGGCGACCATCGGCATCCGCGCACGCCGATGGGCGAAGTCCACCGATGGACGCAGCCGACGGGCACCCAGCCCCGCGGACCACACCGGGCGCGCAGTCCGGCCACGCGCACGCGCCGCTGTCCAGGAGCCTCGGGCACGTCGGCGGAGGACCGGCCGGCCCGGCGTCGGGCACCGCGGTCGCGGTGTAATTCGAAGCGCAGAACGTTCCTGACCCGGTCCCGTCGTTGAATGGCCGCCAGTGGTCAGCGACCGAGTACACCCCAGAGCCCGCGTCCCCGCTCCAGTGGATATCCAACTCGGAGTCAGGTCCTGGCACCGTCACTGACTCGGTGCAGTCGGTACGCGTGATGAACATCGGCGGGAGCGGGCCACAGTCCGACCCTTGCTCGACGAACGTCACGCGGTACTGGACCGACGGATCCGCGCAGGCCGAGACCTCGGACGGCATCGCCGGAGGCGGTGGCGCCACGTCGCACGCCACGAGAGCCATCGCAAGCAGGGACAGGGAGTGTGTTTTCATCCCTCTAGCGTACTGTATGCAACCCGTCTGTCAAGAGCCGATGCCGATCACGCTCGCGGTCGACGCCTCGCCTTCGTGGTTCAGCGACTGCGGCAGGACGACGGTCACGAGGTCGGCCGGCAACTCGTAACTGCCGCGCTCGGCACGGCCCAAGCGCGACTCGACGGCGGCGATCTCGAAGTCGGCCACCCCGGCCGGGTCGGCTTTGTCGAGCGCGCCGAGCGCCCATTCGATCTGCGCCGGCGTCAACGACACGACGATGCGCTCCCGGCGCGCGCGGGCGAATGGGTCGCGGGCGAGGACCTGTGCGAGTTGGGCAACCACGGCGTTCATCGCGTCGAGCTCGGCCGAGCCGGCGGACTGGCGCGCCTGGAAGATCGACAGGAGTTGGTTGGTGTCCACCGACTCGACGGCGTCCTCGGACGTTTCCTTGACCCAGTCGAGGCCGAGCGCGGTCATGGCCGCGGCCTTCGTCTTCCTGGCGTCTCGCCCCTGCGCGGGCGCCTTGGACAGCGCGCCGTAGATTGCGATCTGCTCGCCGCGGGTGAGGTGAATTTGAAGGGGCTCATTCTTGTTGGGCATGCCGCGACTATGCCACGTCGGTCGGCCGTTCCGAAACTTGAGCCGGTTTGAGGTACCATGGCAAGGTGGCCGAGATGGACGCACAACTCACGGCGATTCGCGCGTTACTGGCCTCGGCTGATTTCACGGCGCGGCTCGGGGTGATTTTCCGCCAACTCGGAACCGTGCCCGAGCGGGACGCCTACGCCGCGGCGACGCGCTACCTCGCGGAGCACGGCGTCACTTTCGCGGGCGTCGACATCCGGCTCCGATGGCGGCCCGAGTTCCGCCGGGTGGACATCGACGTACAGCGGGCTCGCCCCCGCGCCGCGCCTGACCCGCTCCGGTTGGTGCCGGAAATCGGGTAAGGGTGGCCACGCGTTACTCTAAGGAGAAGACACCATGCAACCGTTGCCGAATCCGGTCGTGATCCCCGACCTCACCCACATCGAGGTCATCGACTCGCGCCTGCTCCGCGACCGAAACGAGCTGATCGTCGAGGTGCGCGTACTCAACGCCGACGGCGGCACGTACTGGTCCGCCGAGCTCCGCCTGCGACCATCGGCCGTCGAGATCGAGCAGACCGAAGAGGGCGAGAAGCGCACCGTCACCAAGGGCCAATGCGAGCGGGTCATGCGCTCGGTCCCCGGCGAGCGGGTGCATTTCCATACCGGCACCTTCCAAAGCGAGAACGCCTACGCGAATGCCCTGGCGGCGCGCAAGGCGCCCGACGAGTTCGCGGCGTTGGAGGCGGCAGGGATCGCCGACGGCTGGCTCTTTCCGCTGGAACCGTCGTAGCCATGGGGGGCCCACTGCGCATGATCGACGGCATCCCCGAGTTGCGCAAGTCGCGGCAACCGTTCCCGCAGTGGGTCAAGTGGCTCGGCTTTGTTTTCGGCGTGCTGTCGTCGGTGGGGGTGACCGTCGGCGGCGCGCTCGGGTGGGCGGGGAAGACCACGGTCTCTCTCGCGGTGGAGGCGGTAGGCAAGCGCCTCGATCCGAAGTTCGAAGCGCTGGCGATTCAGGAACGGGCGGACTCTCATGTGGAGTCTGAGCATCACGCGGAGGCACTCGCTGCCATCGCGAAAATGCAACGCTCGATCGAAGTCCTGCAACGCCAGAATCAGACCATGATTCGACGCCTGAAACTTCCACCTACGGCGTCCGCGGGGGCGCCAGACACGAGGACCAGTGCCCAATGACCAGTCCAAATCTGCGCGCCATCGCCGAACCGTCGCTGACCTCGCTCTCACCTACACAGCGATTGGAGTTGAGCTGTCAGAGTGCGCGGCGTCTCTTGGCCGAACTTCGGGAGATGAACGCCGCTCCCGGTTCCTCGCAATCTCCCACCAGCTCGGCCTGCTCGGGGATCAGTGCCACGAGACGCGGCGGGCACTCCACGACCTAGCCCTCGAAGGCGCGGCCGACGGGTCGGACCAAAACGAGCTGACGACCACGGGCGAGCTCGACGACTGGAGAGTTTTGCACCCAATCCCCGAGCCGACGCGCGATCCGCTGTGGGTCCGCGCCGCGAAACGACTCTTCAACCTGGAGTGAACCGATGACCTCTTCCACGACCGCCCTTCTGTCCAAAGCCCTGACGTTCCTTTCCGGTTGCACCGCGATCGTCGCCGGCATCGGGACGGGCACCAATAGCGGGATCCCGCGCTGGCTCACGATCGTCTGCATCGCGCTCACCGGCGGATTTGCCAAGGCGTCGATCGGTGCGCTTCCGGTCGGGGCGGGTGCCCCGACGGAGCCGACCAAGCCGTGATCCTGCGGTTCGTCTACGACTGCGCGTGGCTGGCGGTGATGCTGACGATCGGCGAAGGCGTCGGCTCGCCGCGCGCTGGCATGATGGCCGTCTGCGCGCTCGTGCAGGTGCTCACGTGAACCCGCTGACGGCCGCCGGCCTGCTCTGCTGCCTCCTGATCGTGACGGTCGCGATCGGGGGCATACGGGCGGACGCCGAGGAACTCGAAGACGATGACGACGCCGGCGCCTGACCTCGGTCCGTTCCGCGCCATCCTGCAGCGGTGGGAGGGGCGCGTGCCGTGGCTCTACCGCGACTCGACGCCCGAGGGAAACGCCACGGTCGGGATCGGGTGCCTGCTCCCCTCCCTCGCCGCGTCGCAGTCGTTGCCGTGGATGCTGCAGGTGCTCGAGTACCCCGGGACGCCGCCGGTGCCCGCCTCGCCCTACGACGTGCTGTCCGACTGGCGCCGGGTCATGGGCCTGCCCCCCTCGCGGCTCGCCGATGCCTACCGCGACCCCGCGCGACGGGTGTTCCTCCTGGACGCCGCGATCGACACCCTGGCCGACGTCCGCATCCGGGGCGCCATCGCCTCGCTGCGCGCACGCTACGCGGACTGGGACGCACTCCCGCCGGATTGCCAGCTCGTGCTCGTGGACCTCGAGTTCAACCTCGGGGCGGGCAAGGCGGCGCAGTTCGTCAAGTTGCGCGCCGCGGTCGAGGCCCGGGCATGGGGAAACGCCTCGGTCGAGTGCATCACGGTCAACGCCGGGCAGACGCACGAGGAGGCGGCCGCCCGCCCCCGGAACGCCTGGCGGGTTGCGACCATGGCGCACGCCGGTTCCCCGGCGGTGGCCTGATGGACGACATCCCAATCACGGTCGACGACGACCTGACGCCGGTCTCGGTCGACGCCTGCCCCGGATGCGGGCGCACCCAGTACCGGGTTGCCGCGCGCGCTCCGGAGGCCGCTGCCGCCGCGTGGGGGCGCGCCGGGCCCGAGTTGCGCTGCTACCGCGGGGACGCCGGGGATTGGACCTGGTGCAGCGGCACGGGGGATCTGACGTACATCAGCGACGACTCGACCCGGATCGTGGTTTCGTTTGAGCGGCGGTTCCGACGTCGGCCGGCCGCCGACGACCCCGGCACGCCATGACCGCGTCCCGGGAGGACCGGGACCGGCTCGTGATAGCCAACCTCAAGATCGCCCGCGCCGAGGGCGTGTCCGCCTGGCGGCGCATCGGGCGCGCAGGGCAGGCGCGGCACGACGTCGAGGACCTCGTGCAGGCAGGGATCGAGGGGCTGATCGGCGCGGCAACCCGGTTCGACCCTTCGCGCGGGTCCGACTTCGGATGGTTCGCGCGCACCCGCGTCCGAGGGTCCATCTCGGACTACCTACGGGATCAGGACTCAATGTCGCGCGACCTCCGCGCGCTGCGAACCCGAGTGCGGAACGCCGCCAGCCGAGTCGAGCAACGGAACCTGCGCGAGGCCACGACCGACGAGATTGCGCTCGAACTCGGGATGACGCCCGAGGAATTCGGCGCGACCGCGGCTAAGTTAGGTGGATGGCTCGTGAAATCGCTCGACGAACTCACGGACGAGCTCCGCAACAGCGACGCCGGCGCTGACCGGAAAATCAACCGGAGGACCCTGCAAGCGCTGGCCGACACGGCGGCCGCCCCCGACGTCGCGATTGGGGATTTCTGGCACGAGCGGCGCACCATCCGCGCGATGGCCCGGCTACTCCCGCGCGAGCGCGAGGTCCTGCACGCCACCTACGTCGAGGACCTGCGCCTCGTCGATGTCGCGCGCCGCTGGCGCCTCACCGAGTCGCGGGCGAGCCAGATTCGCAAGGCCGCGCTGGCCAAGCTGCGCCTTCTGCTCACCGACGATTAGCACCGCGCGTCAGAATCGGCGGGGCGGCTTCGAATTCTTGCGAGCAGTAATTGACAGGCGCGCGCCGTGGTTGCATACTGTCTTCATGAACACGACGACGCAGACGGTTTCCGAGGTTCTCGCCCCCCGGTGCGGCGCTTGCGAGCACGGCGTTGCTCACGAGGAAATCGACGAGGGCAAGTTCGAGTCGAGCACCTGCCGCGCGTGCGACGGGCACGGCGTCGCGGTGTGCGAGTGCGAGGCCCCGGCGACCGTGTGGCGCAAGTTTCCCGGCTCGGACGAGCTTGAGCCGATCTGCGACGGCTGCATCGCCAGCCGCGCGGACGAGGAGGGCGTGCGTTACGGCGCCCGCGGCACGGTGGTGCGCACCGACCGCTACGGCAACGCGACGACGCAAGCCGTGATTCTCGCGCAGTGGATCGACTGACACCAACCCACGAAAGGACCCATTATGAAGGCCAATCACCGTCATCTCGCGATCAAGGGCGAGGCGAGGATCCGATCGTTCAGCGGCCCAGTGTCGAAGGCGGAGAACCCGCGCGCACATGGCGGCGTCTGCTACGTCGACACGTGCCGCTGCGGCGCTACCCGCGCGCGCAACGTCAACGGCAACCAGGTCGAGAAGGGGGATTGGGTCGGGCCGCCGAGGTGCCCGCTGTGCGGCGACCTGCGACTGGCCTGGCAGGTCTACTGCGGAGCCGCGTGCTCGGCCCGCGCGGAGATGGGTCGATGACCGGGCGCATCGTCCACGCGCCCGCCTGCCCGGGCGTCGAGGTCGCGCGCTGTGGGTGGCGGCGCACGTCGTTCCTCGTGAGCGAGCCCGTGCCGTTCTCCCGCGCGGCGGGGCGCGTGACCTGCCCCGAGTGCCGGGCGCTCACGAAGTCGAGGTCCGCGCCCGCGTGGGTCGCGGCGTTCAACCGGAAGGCGACGTCATGAGCGAAAAGTGCGCGAACGGATGCGCCTTCCGTGCTTCGTCGACCCCGGGTTGGTCATTCTGCGCGAAGTGTGGGGCTGGGCATCCGACCGTGGGAGCCATGGAGTTGAGTCGGCCGCTGGACAACCTCTCGGCCGCCGACCTCGACGTGCTCGACGAGTGCCTGTTCCGCGTCGCCACGAGCCACGCATCGACGTTTCACGAGGGCAAGGCGGCGTGCACGCTGATTGGCACGGTCGCCAAAGAGCGGGCAGCTCGATCGGAAGGTGGGTCATGAAAATCCAGTACAGCGCGAACAACTCGGGCGGCCACTGGTGGCTCACGGACGACGACTGGCGAAACCTGGAGAAGGCGGGTTGGGCCGTGGATTGGTGTTGGGATAACGAGTTCCAGCGCGGGCATTTGACCGGCGGCAGGTACATGGGCGCGCTGGCGACCTACGCGAGCCGCGTGGCGCTGTCTCTCGACGTCGCGAAAGCCGAGTTCGGCGCAATCGTGCACCAGGACCCTGACGACGAGGGGTGCAATTGCTGCGGCAATCCCCACCAGTTCTACGAGGACCGCACATGACCCGCAAGGCCGGCCGCCCCGCGCTCGCCGCCAAGGACCGGCGGTCCGTGCAAGTCGGCGTGCGCCTCACGCCGGCGGAGGCCGCGGAGCTCGACGCGCGGGCCGCGGCGCTGGGGATCTCGCGCCGGGACATGGCGCGGGCGCTCGTGCTCGACGGCGTGATTCCGCCACCGCCGCCCCTTGACCAACTGGATACCGTATGCGAGCGTTGAGGCATGTCACCAAAGCCCCGCGCCAAGCCCCCGCTCCCACGGCTCTCCCCATCCGGACGCGAGACCGAGGAGCGCCACCGCAAGCACGCACTCGCAATCGGCCGTTCGACCTCGCGCGCGCTCCGGGAGGGGCATCCGTTCGTAGTCGCACTGTACGAGGCGGGGTGGACCGTGGCCGGTTGGTGCAGGCACGCCACGGCCAAGTACCGCGACAGGCTCACGCGCTCGACGGCAAGCGGGTGGGTGCACGACGGCGACGGAAAACGGAAAGTGCCGTGGATTTGGGCGAAGCGCATCGAGCGGGAGTTCCCCGCGCTCACCGTCGAGAGTTGGCGGAATGGCGTCACGGGCGGGCCGGGCTAGCGCAAAAGGAGAACCGTGGATGAGCTGGCACTTTTTGCAGGCGGGGGAGGCGGCATCCTGGGAGGGCGACTCCTTGGCTGGCGCACCCGCTGCGCTGTTGAGCTTGATCCCTACTGCCGACGGGTGTTGCTGTCCCGCCAGCGCGACGGAGCGCTCGCCCCGTTCCCGATATGGGACGATGTGCGAACCTTCGACGGCCGTCCCTGGCGAGGGCACATTGACGTCGTCAGCGGCGGATTCCCCTGCACCGACATCAGCGTCGCCGGCAAGGGAGCCGGAATCGAAGGCGCTGAGTCCGGGCTCTGGCGAGAGATGGCGCGAATCATTCGCGAGGTGGAACCCCGCTACGTCTTCGTGGAAAACAGCCCAACTCTTGTTACTCGCGGACTCGGGCGAGTCCTCGGTGACCTGGCCTCGATGGGGTTTGATGCGCGATGGGGTGTGCTCGGAGCAGACGACGTCGGCGCCCCGCATGTCCGAAAGCGGATTTGGATCGTGGCCCACGCTGCGGAGCACGGACGGGGAGCGTGGCGAACGCGGGGACCTGATTCAAGCGGTACGTGGGAACAGCAACAGCCACTTCAGACTGCCGACGCTCACGGCAAGCAGCTACGGGAATTCGCAGGGCGGTGGCATGGGGCGAACAGGGCCGGTGCGGATGTCGTTGCAGAGCATGGCGGCGAAGGGGATGCCGCCGACGCTCACGGTCGACGGGAACTACAACCGCAAGGGGGCGTCGAAGACGAGCGGGGACGGGCTCGCGACGGCGCTGAAGCGGTGGCCGACGCTGACGGCGAACGAGGCGAAGAACAACGGCGGACCGGCGCGTCACGAGAGGAATTCTCCGCCACTGGACGCGGTGATTGGTGGACCTCTGAACCCGACGTGGTGCGAATGGCTCATGGGATTCCCGCTCGGGTGGACCGACTGCGCGCCCTTGGAAATGCACAAGTTCCGGCAGTGGTTGCGCTTGCATGGCGACTATTAGCGCGGCGCGTCTGAGATTGCGGCGCCGGTGATAATTCTTGCGAGCGGTAATTGACGAGCCGGGGTTTCCAGCGTACTGTATTCAGCATGAACACGACGACGAATACGGCGGCGAATTGGAAGGCCCGGCTGGCGAAGCGGACCGAGTCCGAACGGATCTGGATCGAGCTCGGCCGGCACGTCGAGTCCGAATACTCGGCCGAACTGCGACTGTTTGCGGTGTGGTCCCTCACTGCATTCACCCGCGAGCGAATCGAGATCATTGGCGCCGGCAAGACCGAGTATGCGGCGTTCGCCGACGCCTACGCCACGCTGCGAGGTGCGCTGTGAGCCTTCCGGTCCGCACCGGCCCGACGCCGGGTTGCGACGTGTGCGCCAAGGACGGGTGGGAGGACTGCTGCATGCACGAGCGCTGCGAGGGCGACTACTGCGAAGGCGACGACCACGGCGAGGCCAGCCGCACGCGCCTGTCCGAGCTCGGGTGCGAGGATACGGGTTTTCTCACGCTCGGGCCGATCTGCCGCTCCGAGTACAAGCGCCGCGCCAAGGCGCACGCCGACCACGAGGCGGGCATGGACCGACTGGCCAGCGAGCACAAAGAGCGGTACGGGTGGTAATTCTCAACAAAGATTGTTGACAACTCTCGCTCACCGCCGCATACTGTATTCATGTCAACCGAACGAAACGGTTTCGAAGCAACCGCCCGGGCCAAGAAGGTGGCCAAGCTGCTCGCCGCAATCCCGGCGGCCAAGGACGATACCCGGGTGGCCAAGTTGCTCGCCGGGTGGTCGCAGTCCGACCGGGACCGGTTCGCGGCCGCCCACGGCGTCAAGTCGCCGTCTGTCCGGACCTGGAACGAGCTGCTGTGTGCGCTGGTTTCGCGGCGCGAGGATTCCGAATTCGCAACTCAGATGGAGGTGACACGTGTTTGACGACGACGCAACTGTGACGATTTCCCCCCTGCAACTCGTGGAGCTGCTCACCGAGTGCAACCCCCGCGCGGCGGCCGTCGCGCAGCTCTCGGCCGACTACGAGGCCGGCATGGCCGCGCGCACCGGCGACCGCCGCCGCACCGTGCGCATCGCCACCGTGACCTGCGCCGAGCTCACCGGCCAGGCCGAGCGGGACGCGCTGGCCGAGATGATCCCGATCGCGAGCGACGACGAGCTCGAGGACTTCCGCGCCATTCCCGAGGTCGACGATTCCGAGGCCCTGACCGAGCGGATCGAGGTGCAGTCGTGATCCGCGCACTGGTCCTCTCCGCTCTTCTCGCCGGCTGCGCTACCACGGCAACCGGACCCCGCGACGCCGCGCCGGTCATCGAGTCCGTGGGCGAGATGCGGGCCGCCGCGCTCGCGACCAAGGCCGACGAGGCCGAGGTTTTCGAAGTCCAGCTTTCGGCGCCCAAGCGCGCCGTCCACGCTACCGCCAACAAGCCCACCACGGAGGACTCCAATGCCATCGAAATCGCCCACAAGCGCCCACTTCTCTAAGAAATTCTGGACCGACGCGCAGTGCGACGCGTTTGAGATCATGCGCATCGCCAACCGCGGAATGCTGGACTCGGTCGAGCGCAAGGACAGCGATCTGATGTTCGCTGCGACCCGCGACGCCTTTGTCAAGTTCGCGGCCAATTTCATCGCCGCGATCGAGGGCTCGCCCGCGCCGCACCCGGAGTACCTGCCGTGAAAACCAACGAACCCGTCGACGTCATCGACCTGACCGGCATGCGCGCCGACCACGCTGCACGCTGGCGCAAGATCGAGGAGCAGGAGTCCATCTATTCCGCATGGGCCGAGACCGAGCGGCGCCTGCGCGACGAGCGGCACCACCGCGGATGGACCGTCGCGATCATGTTGCTCTGCGCCGGGATCGCGGCGCTGCTGGCGATCGGCTGGTTTTCGAAGGGTGCGCCATGACATCCGACGACTTCCAGATCCACGTCTTCAAGGTCCTCGACGGCGAGCGGTGGCGCGGCGAGGTCTTGCGAAACGGCAAGGTCGCTTTCATGGCGGCGTGCGAATTCACCCGGGCCGAGGCGCTGCGAAAGGCGTGCGACTGGCTCACGAACGAGTTGGCATTCTTAGGAGGGAGGCAGCCATGCGATCGAAGCTTGCAAAACTGATCACGGCGGGAATCATGCTGGCGTCCACTGGCGCGCTGGCCGGCGCAACGTCGACCACGTTCAACGCGGCGATGTTCATTCACGACACGAGCATCCCGATCACGCAGTCCGGTGGATTTCGGCTCCCGTCTGCGCTGGCCGCTCGGGGATGGACCTGTCAGGTCACAGACGAGGCGTTGTCAGACGACGGGCGCAAGGTCTTTCGGAACATCGCCTGCCGGTACGGAGATTCAACGGTGGTCGCGAGCGCGGCGTGCCTGCGCACGGCCCCCGACTTCGACAGCGGCGCGTTCTCGCTCCGAGCCGGCGACGTCGACGCTGCACTTGTGATCACGTGCAAGACCTCGGTGGCGGGGGGCGCCTCGCTGTGAAGTCGATTCGTTGCAGCTCGCTTCCGCTCTTCATGAGATGCCCGAGCGCCCTCGAAGGCGATCTCCGCATCGACAGTTTCAACGACGCATCCGCGCTCGGGACCGCGGTTCACGAAGCGATGCAGGCGGTCGTCGGCGGCCTCATGGTCGACGTCGGAAAGCTGGCGGCCGAGCACGGCGTCGAAGCTGACGACCTGGGCGTGCTCGTATGGCTCGGCAGGAAGATCTGGGTCGAACTGGCGCCGAGCTTCCCCGGCGCGTGCTCCGAGGCGGAGGTCAACACGATCGACATAGACGGCAACAACCTGACAGATGATGCCGGGTTCGAACTGACCGGGCACATCGACGTCATGGCTTCGGTGCATCACGACTCCGATAATGAGGAGGCTAGGATCCTGGACTGGAAGTCGGGGCGCATTGACGGCGACTACCGGGCGCAACTCATGGGCTACGCGTTGTGCATCTTCGCGATGGAGCTTGAGTTCCAGACGGTCACCGGGACGGTCGGCTGGCTGCGCGAGGGCGAGACGGAGACCTACGTCTTCCGTCGCTCGGAGCTGGCCAGCTACATCGCCGAGATCCGCGACCAGCTTGCGCGCGTCGGCCAGTACACCGTCGGCTCGCACTGCCAGTATTGCCCGCGGCGCCACTCCTGCCCGGCGCTCGCGGCACAGGCCCGGGCCGACGTGGCGCTGCTCGGCGGCTTGCAAATCATCGAAACCAGCGACGGGCCGAAGGGCATCTCGGCCATGCAGCCCGCCGAGATCGTGCGCCTGTTCAAGATGTCCAAGATCATCGCGGCACAGGCGGAAAGCTTCCAGGACGCCGTTCGCCGGCTCGCGAAGGACGGGCCCATCGATGGCGGTGACGGGACCGAGATTCGCCTCGTGTCCGAGAAGGGGCCGCGCAAGGTGGACGCCGCGATCGCGTGGCCGATCCTGCTTGCGCGACTGACCGACGATGAGGTACTGTCTTCAATCAAGGTAAGCATCTCGGCTGTGGAAAAGGCGGTCATGGCGAAGGCCGAACGTGGCAAGGGCGCGGCGGCAAAGCGCGAACTCACAGAGGCGCTGGACGCCGTGCAGGCGACGAGTCAGACCACGATCCACAAGCTGAAGGTTTTGCGCACACCCAAAGGAGAAATCGAATGAGCGACGAAATTGCACCGTGGGACAAACCCGAAGATACCGAGATCATCCGCGTTCAGGAGTCGAGCGGCGGCATCGATGCCGTCAACCGCGGAGAGGTGGAGTCGCAGCTTTCCGCCGCGCACCGCTACCCGCGTAGCATCACGAAGTTCATGCGCTCGGCGCTGTCCATGGCGACCATCTCGCGAGAGGTTGCGGAGTCGTGCATCTACGCCCTTCCGCGCGGCGGCAAGACGATCTCGGGCCCGTCCATCCGACTGGCCGAGATTTGCGCCAGCGCGTTCGGCAACCTCCACGTCGCGGCTCGAATCATCGAGACCGGGGAGAAGGAGGTCGTGGCGCAGGGTGGAGCGTGGGACCTGGAAGCCAACAGCCGGGCCACCGTCGAGAGCCGGCGCCGCATCACCGACAAGAACGGCAAGCGGTACAACGACGACATGATCCTGATGACCGCCAACGCCGCCGCATCCATTGCGCTTCGAAATGCGATCTTCCGAGTCGTGCCGCGCGCCTACGTCGATACCATCTTCGCGAAGGTCAAAGAGGTGGCCGTCGGCAAGGCTTCCACGTTGGTCGACCGGCGCGCCGAGGTTCTCGCGCGACTGGCGAAGCTTGGCGCCACGCAGGATCGCGTGATGGCCGCACTGGAACTGAAGGACGTAGGCGACATCGGCCTCGACCAGCTCGAAGTCCTCATCGGCTACGGTACGGCCATCAAGTCGGGTGACAAGACGGTTGACGAGGTGTTCCCTGGTCCGGCCGCCGCCGTTCCCGGCATCGCCCCCGCCGAGCAAGGGCGCCGCGTGGCACTCGGGCGCAAGCCGGCGGAGGCCAAGCCCGAGCCGACGCCACCGCCCGCCGGCAACCCGAACCTCGCCGCGCAGGTCGAGTTGGCACAGGCGCAGTCCGCGCTCGCCCGCCGCATCTCGGAACTCGGCATGTCCAACGGCGACGTGGCCGCCGACTACGAGGTGGCCGCGATTTCGGACCTGACGATCGAACAGGCGCAGCAGGCGCTGAGCAAGCTCGCGGCGGTGAAGTCGTGAACGCGGACGGCATCGCAGAAGTGGTGATGGCCGTGGCGCTCGGGATCGTCGTGATCATCGCCGCATGGAGGAACGTCAAATGAACCGCTGGATCGAATGCGTGACCGAGTTTCACCATCGATTTGGCGTGCCGTCGAACACCGTGCCGGCCACGCCGGCGTCCGAGCGGATCCTGCTTCGCCAGTCCCTGATCGACGAGGAGGCAACCGAAACATGCCTGGCGCTCGCGGATCTCACGGATGAGACGCACGCCATGGCGGAAGTCGCCGACGGCCTGGTCGACACCATCTACGTGTGCATCGGCGCCGCGCTGGAGCTCGGCATCGACCTCGATCCGCTGTTCGAGGAGGTGCACCGCACGAACATGGCGAAGGTCGGTGGGCAGTCGAGGAGCGATGGGAAGATCATGAAGCCGCCTGGATGGCAGGCACCGCGCATCGCCGAACTGCTCAAGGCGCAGGGGTGGAAGCCGTGAACCGCTCACTAGGCGTCGTCATCGGCATCACCCTAGCCTCGCTCACGTGGGCAGTCGTCGCGGCGCACGGCATCCGCCGGCCCATCCCGCTGCCTGCCGGCGACCCCACGAAACTAGAGCGCATCATGGCCGCGCCGCTGCCCGATGCACCCGTCGAATACCCTGCGTACTTCGTGCATTCCAGCGGTGCGGAACCCGGGATCGAGCCACCGGCGCCTCGGGTTCATCGCCACGCGCGGGTCACCGTCGGCCGCAACGGCGCGCCGATCATCCCTTGACACTTTTCAACACTCGCATACTGTATCCCGTGAGGTGTTTCCATGATCAAGTTTACCGTCGGTGATGTGACGCTCGAAGCGGTTGACGCCGAGACTTTTTTGCGCATCGCGCGCGCGACCGAGCCGTTTCGCAAGTTCATGGTACCGGCCGCCGCTGCACAGTGGGCAAATCTGCCGGTTCCGGGGCGCGTGCCGTGGCACGATCGCTATCGGTGCACCGAGGGCGGCGTCCATCACTCTGCGCTCGCAAGCTACATCCATGTGAGCGACGAGGGGCGCGGCCTGTGCCTGGACTGCGCCGCTGAGGTATTCAAGCCGTGACGCCGGCAGACCACGCGGGCGAGGCATTCCTGCGCCGGCACGCGAAGGGCGCTACGCCGGGCGAGGCGTTCGAGGAGGCGCTGCGCGCGTGGAGGGGCAAGTCCAACACGCCTCTGGAAAACGTCGCCAAAGACATGGGTGCGCGCGCCGACCTGATACGAAGTCGGTCGCGGTTGCCGGAAATCGTGCGCACGCGCGACGAGGCGGCTTGGCGCATGCGCGAGTCGGGCATGACCTACTCGGCAATCGGTCGGGCGCTCGGGGGAATGAACCATTCGAGCGTGATCACTGCGGTTCGGCGGCACATTGGGAGGCGGACGTGAGCGAGTACGAGGAATTCATCGAGCGCAAGAGGCTTCTGGTCGCGCCGTCCGGGTTCGAGGCTGCCGAGGTTTCTGGCATGGCCTACCCGTTTCAAGCCGACATCATTCGGTGGGCGTGTCGCATGGGGCGCGCGGCAGTGTTCGCTGACTGCGGACTCGGGAAGAGCCTGATTCAACTCGAATGCGCGCGGCTTATGGTCGAGCACTCCGGAAAGCCGGCGCTGATTCTCGCCCCGCTGGCGGTGGCGCAGCAGACCGTGCGCGAGGGTGAGAAGTTCGGGATCCACTGCCGGTACCTCAGACAGGACGACGGAGCGCCCGGAATCGTGGTCGCCAACTACGAGATGCTAGAGCACTTCGACGCGCGGCGGTTCGGGACCGTCATCCTCGACGAGTCGTCGATCCTCAAAGCTCACACGGGCAAGATGCGAAACCTCATCATCGACACGTTCTCGTCGACGCCATACCGACTCGCCTTCACGGCCACGCCGAGCCCGAACGACTTCACCGAGCTCGGTAACCATTGCGAGTTTCTCGGCGTCATGCGCCGCACGGAGATGCTGTCGATGTTCTTCGCGCACGACGGGGGCAGCACGCAAGACTGGCGCATCAAGGGCCACGCGCAAAAGGACTTCTGGAAGTGGGTATGCGGCTGGGCGGTCATGATTCGGTCGCCTGCGGATCTCGGGTATGAGACGAGCGACTTCGTCCTGCCGCCCATGCGCATCGAAAAGAGCGTCATCGCGGCCGACCATTCACAGGCCAAGAAGTCCGGCTTCCTGTTTGAGATGGAGGCGCAGACGCTGCAGGAACGGCGGGCGGCGAAGCGGGGCACCATCTCGGCGCGGTCGAAGGCATGCGCGGACTTGATTGCGTCTGAGCCGGGAGAGCAGTGGCTCACGTGGTGCAATCTCAACGACGAGGGCGACGCTCTCGCCGCGTTGATCCCGGGCGCTGTCCAGGTGTCAGGGTCGGACACGCGTGAGCACAAGGAGTCGTCGATCGCCGGGTTCACCGAAGGTCGCATCCGCGTCCTCGTCAGCAAGCCGTCGATGTTTGGGCACGGCCTCAACCTGCAAAACTGCGCGCGCATGGCTTTCGTCGGCCTCTCGGATTCGTTCGAGGAGTTCTACCAGGCCGTGCGCAGGTGTTGGCGATTCGGGCAGAAGCGCGAGGTCGCGGTGCACGTCATAACGTCCGAGCTTGAGGGCGCCGTCGTCGCTAACATCCAGCGCAAGGAGGCGGACATGGTGAAAATGATCGCCGGCATGCTCGAAGAGATGCGCGCAGAGATGCGCGCGAACGTCCGTGGGACGCAGCGGAATGTCGTCGAGTACGAGCCGACGAAGAAACTCAAAATCCCAGCTTGGCTAACTTCCGAGGTGCGCACATGAATGTCATCGATCAGAAAGTTACCGACCGGTTCGCAATCTACAACGGAGATTCATGCGAGGTGCTCAAGGGAATCCCGGACAACTCCGTCGACGGCTCTGTATTTAGCCCCCTGTTTAGTTCTCTTTACACATACTCGGCCAGCGATCGCGACCTCGGCAACTGCACCGGCGAGGATGAGTTTTTCGAGCACATGAAGTTCTTGATCGCGGACTTGCTTCGGGTGACGAAGCCAGGTCGGAACCTCGGATTCCACTGCATGACGATGCCGACTTCTAAGGCCAAGGATGGATACATCGGCCTCCGAGACTTCCGCGGCACGCTCATTCGCGCATTCGAAGCTGCGGGTTTCATCTTCCATTCCGAAGTGTGCATCTGGAAGGATCCCGTCACGCAGATGCAGCGAACGAAAGCCCTGGGCCTGCTTCATAAGCAGGTACGCAAAGACTCCGCGATGTCGCGGCAGGGGCTAGCGGACTATATCGTGACAATGCGAAAGCCAGGGGAGAACCCGGACCCCATCACACACGACGACTCAGACTTGCCTGTGTCATTGTGGCAGAAGTACGCGTCCCCTGTCTGGATGGACATCAACCCAAGCAATACGCTCCAGAAAGAGTCAGCGCGCGAAGACGAGGACGAGCGTCATATCGCGCCGTTGCAACTCGACGTGATCGAGCGGTGGCTTCACCTGTGGTCGCGTCCCAACGACGTGATCCTGTCCCCCTTCGCCGGCATCGGCAGCGAGGGATACCAGGCGCTGAAGATGGGCCGACGGTTCATCGGGTGCGAGCTAAAGCCGTCGTACTACAAGCAGGCCGTGCTTAACCTTGACGCGTGCGAGAAGGCGCAGTCCGTCGGCGACCTGTTCTCGCGCATCGCCCCGTGACGCTGCGACCCGTTGACTTTCTGCCGCAAGGGTGATTTCATGGAAATGCGACCCCACATGCTGAAATTTCGTGCCCGGAAATCCCATCGTCTCCACCAACGTCGTGGGGTCGCACTCTCGCCGGTGTTGCAGGCGGTGGGATTCCTGGGCATCGAGGTGCGCACGTGACGAAACGCAGCGAGTCGGTCATGGAGTCCGAATGGAGGAAGACCCAAGATGGCCCGCATCCGCACGATCAAGCCTGAACTACTCGAAGACGAGAAGGCGGCGTCCCTGTCGCACGTGGAATGGCGTACGTGGGTGTCGTGCATCCTTCTTGCCGACGACTACGGGAACTTCCGGGCGCACCCTCAACGCGTCGCCAGCGCGATCATGTGGGCTCACTCCGACGTCGACATGAAGGCCGTGCTTCGGCGCCTGAATTCAATCGGCCTGATCGAGCTCTACTCGGTCGACGGCCAGGCTTACGCGCACCTGACCGGGTGGGAGAAACACCAGCGCGTCGACAAGCCCGGGAAGCCAACCTGCCCCGGTCGCGAGACTCCCGCGAAAGTTCCCGGGGATTCCCTGGGGTCTCGCGAGGAATTACACGATGATGTCGGTAACTGCTTGGAATTACATGATTCGCGAGACACTCGCGAGACTCCCGCGAAAGTTCCCGGGACTCCCGCGCCTGACCGGGACCGGGACCGGGACCGGGAAGAGGACCGGGAAGAGGATAGCGCTCCGAGGTCCGCTCCCGCGGACTCGAAGCCGGAACCGCTCCGCCTTGGACTTTCGGGAGACACGCCGGATCCGCCGGTCCTGACCTACCCGACCAACGGAGATCCGAAGGTGTGGCATCTGACCCAACGGCAGATCGACGCATGGCAGGTTGACTTCCCAGGGGTGGACGTTCGGATTGAGGCCGGCGCGGCTCGGTCATGGTGCGAAGCGAACCGCGCGAACCGTAAGACCGCAGGCGGCATGGAAAAGTTCCTCGTGGGATGGATGACGCGTCAGCAAAACAGCGGACGTGGACCCAAGGGACCGGGCATAAAACCAAGGCCAAGCACCGCGCACCCGAACCCGAACTACAACCCCGACGCGATGCCTCCGCTCTGGAGGCCGCCCACATGACGACGCCCGACCAAATCCGTTCCTGGATCCGCCAACTCGACGCAATCCGCACGGCACTCGTCGCCGGCCCCTTCTCGGCCTCGGCATCTCGCGCCCTGGAGCGCGCCGACGACATGATTGCCCGACTACAGGCGCTACTCGACGAGGCCCGCCAGTGACGATCCACGAGTTCGTGGCGCGTCTGAAATCCGCCAAGGCGTGCGGGGATCGACGCTGGATGGCCCCATGCCCCGCTCACGACGACCGGATGCCTTCGCTCTCGGTCACAGCTGGCACCGGCGGCAAAATACTCGTGTGCTGCCACGCAGGATGCGATACCGCGGCAATCTGCGATTCGCTCGGGCTCAAGGTCGGGGACCTGTTCGAGGAACCACTCGTCAACGGCAAAGCCGAGGAAACCCTGGACCCGAGGGAGTGGCCGGTCACCGCGGTCTACGAGTACTTCGACGCCGTGTGGGTCTTGAAGTACCGCGTGTCCCGCTTGACCTCGCCCGACAGCGGCCGCAAGTCGTTCCGGCAAGAGTCCATGCAGGGCGGCAAATGGGTCCCCTCGATGACCGGCGTCGAGCGCATACTCTACCACGCGCCGCAACTCGCGAAGTCCACGGGCGTCGTGTTCTTGGTCGAGGGCGAGCGCGATGTGGAATCGGTCGAGGCACTCGGGCTCACTGCGACGACCAAGACGGGCGGGTCGAGCTCGAAGTGGGAGGCCGGCATGGTGGCCGCGCTGAAGGGCCGCAGCGTCGTCGTGTTGCCCGACAACGACGTCCCGGGCGAGAAGGCCGCGACACTGGCACAAGCCGCGCTGGGCGAAGCCTGCGAGTCCGTGAAGGTACTCAAACTACCGGGGCTGCCGCCAAGCGGAGACGTCACGGACTGGATCGGCGCGGGCGGCACCGCCGAGAAGCTGCTGGCCATGGTCGCGCGACTCGAGGCCGGCCCGCGCTTCCTCCGGTCGCCAGAGCGATTGAGCGGCGAGCGCGCGCGGCGGCTCGACGACGGCAAGTCGCTCTTGCACTTCGGGGTGCAGTTCCTTGACGACGCGTTCGGAGGCATCACGCGACAGGATCTCGTGCTCGTTGGGGCGAAGTCGGGCGCCGGCAAGACGGCCCTCGTCAGCGGCATCTCGCTGGCAAACTGCACACTTGGCAAGCGCGTGCACCAGTTCCAGCTGGAGGCCGAGGACATCGAGATTGAGCGCCGCATGAAGTTCACGATCCTGGCCTCGAAGTTCTTCGCCAGCGGCACGCGCTCGAACGCCGACATCCGCTACATCAACTGGCGCAACGGGAAACTCGAACAAGAGCTCGGTCCCTTCGACAGCGAGACGGACGCCGAGCTTCGAAAGATCCTCGCGAACCTGAGCACGTACTACCGGATCAACTCGTTCACCAGCGACGACTTCTCGCGCCTATTCGCGAGTGTTCAGGATGAGACGGACCTAGTTGTGCTCGACCATTTCCACTACGTGGACGTCGACGACAAAGACGAGTATCGCGGGCAGAAAAAGATCCTCCAACAGATCCGCGACTCAGCATTGCGCGCGGATCGCCCGGTCATCGTCGTCGGGCACATCCGCAAGTCGAGCGGTCGCTATGATTCGGTGGTCCCAAACGAGGACGCATTCCACGGCTCCAGCGACCTCGTGAAGATTTCGACCAAGGCGATCATGATTGCGCCCGACTACGAAACGCCGTCTCCCGGTCCGGGCCAGTGGTCGACGTACATGCGAATCGTGAAGTGCCGCGCCGACAGCTCACTCACGCGCTATGTGGCGAAGCTGACCTTCGACACGCGCACGAACTCCTACCTCCCGCACTACACGCTCGGCCGACTCGACATGACGGGGCAGACATGGGAGGCGCTGACGAGCAGTGAGTGGCCGCGCTGGTACAAGTCGAGTCCCGGCGCCGACGGCCGCCCGACGCCACCGCCCGTCGATGACCCACCGCCAACCCGAACCCGCATTCCCGATCGATGGGACCCACCCGAGGAGGACAGATGAAAGTCGTCTACATCGCCGGCCCGTTCACCGCGCCAACCCCGCACGAAATCGAGTACAACATCCGCGATGCGGAATACGTTGGCCTCGAAGTCGCGGCGCTCGGCATGTCGGCGCTCGTTCCGCACTCGGTAGGGCGCTTCGCCGTCGGCACGTTTGACGAGGCGTATTGGTACGAGGCGACCATGGCGCAACTTCGCAAGTGCGACGCGGTCATGATGGTCCCCGGGTGGGAGGAATCCATTGGTGCCAAACAGGAACGCGACGAGGCGATCGCGCTCAATATCCCGGTGTTCGAAATCCTCGACGATCTGAAACTCTGGAAGGAGCTAACGCCGTGAAAACCCGAAAAGAACCGAACGGACGCCCGTACCAGACCAAGGCCGGCAAGGCCGCCGCCGCCAAGCGCCGCACTTTCATTCCGCCGATGCACGAGTCGGGCATGAGCACACGCGAGATCGCAGTGAAGATCTTCGCGATGGAGGACCCTGGCGAGGCAGAAATGCAAATGATCCGAAACGACCTGCGCTACCTCGGCCTGTTGGCGAACCGGTCGACGTGGACGCCGGACGTGGCCGTCAAAAACATCCTACCTCCGCGCGCGCCGCGCGTCCCTGTCCTACTCTCGGACGCCAACGGCCCATGTTGGGACGCCGTCGACGACATGGGCTTTTCGTGCTGTCAGGCGTGCCGTGGGCACGGCGAGGTTTTGCGCGGCGCATGGCTGGACATCAACGACAAGCGAAGATGCCAGGCGTGCAAGGGCGAAGGCTGGAAGCGCGTCGCCACGAAGTTGACGCGAATCCCGGCCACCGCGTTCGCGCGAATCGGGTGCGCGCTCGGCAACGTGATGGCCTGCGGGCTGGAGTACGGGGGGTGATTTTGGCGATCGTGAGCCGAGTCGAAGTGAGCGCCGACCCGCCGGGCCAGCGGTGCTTTGCATTCGTCGAGCTCACGGTCAAGGTCCTGTTCCCGCGCCCGTCATTCCGCCGCGCCCGAGCCGCGCGAATCTCGGCGCTCGAAATCCAATGGGACCGCCCCGCGCGCCTGGCTCCGGTGCGCTCGCCGCGATTGCGCGTGGCAAAGCAGCGCAAGATGGTCGCCGGGCCGCCGCCGCGCTCGATCGGCATGGAGCGCATGACCGCCGCCGAGCTGGCGGAGACGGAGCGCGACATCCGCGACCTCGTGAGCACTGGCGACTACGATCGGCCGATGACCGTGGCCGACTGCCCGACAGGGCCGTGCGCATGGTTCGCGTGTCGTCACAACCTGTACATGTTCGTGGACGCCGCCCACGGCACGCTCAAGGTGGTTTTTCCCGACAAGGACTTCGACGAACTCGATGAGACGTGCGCGCTTCGGGTTGCCGCGCGGCCGCACGAGGGGTTGATGCCGTTTGAGGAAATCGCGAAACTCCAAAACATGACCCTTGAGCGCGCGTCGAAGATCGCGGATGCGGCGATGGCGAAGCTCAAGTCCGGGCTGGCACGATTGCGCGACGACGACGAAATCGGTTGACCGCGCGCGGGACTCGTGTACTGTATTCACTTCGGAGGTTTGACGATGGACAACCAAGCACTGTTGAATGCGGCCGCGGAGTCACTTGCGACGGAGCCAGCGTTTCGCGCGACACTGGTCGAAAACGATACGCGGCGCGTGGAATTGTTCGCGCATGACATTGAGGAGGCGAAGGCGCATCGCACGCGTACCGAGGCGCTGTGGGAGCGAATCGCAGTGGCGGTCGAACGACTGGCGGCGCACCGATGACGCTGGACGAACGAATCGCGGTCGCGCTGGAGCGCATCGCCACGGCACTGGAGGCGCGAGAGTGCAAATCGTGCCGGCTGCATGCTGCGAGCTTGCGGGAAAAGAACGCATCGCTCATCCAGTCGAGCGGACTTAACACGACTTCCACCGGGACCGGCATGGTTCACCCGATGCAGAGTATCATGTGCGAAGTGTGCTTTCGCGGCGGCGGAATGCATGAGAACGGGTGCACACGTGGCTAACCTCGGCGTCTATGTGTGGCGGCGCGACCTGATGCTGAGCTGCGCGGGGCCCACAAATGTGTAGCTACGACTTGGAGCCGTCGCAGGTTTGGGATGTGACTCACCCGACGTGTCGATCCGAGCACATGTGCTGCGAGTGCGGCTTGCCGCTTCGCAAGGGCGAGCGGTACCAGCGCATTGGGTGCCTGTTTGAAGGCTCGTGGTCAACGTACCGATCGCATGTCTTGTGCGTGGCGATGAAGGATTTCGTCGAGAAAGAGGTGTGTGGCGGCCACGGTGAGATTCCAATCGGTGAACTCGCGGAGGAAATTGGATGCATCGGAATGGGACCGTATGATGCCGGCGACGCCTCCGACCTGCGAGTGATGGGCTTCGACGCCGAGGACAGGCGCGACACGGAGGCGGCCTTCGAGGTGCTGACATGGGTGTGGGACCTGATTCGCGACGAGTACCGCTGCGCGGGGCCGGTGACGTCGTGAGGCCGCCGCGCGAGATTGCGCACAAGGATGAAAACCCCTTCTGCGCCGGACTGGGCCACGACCGTATGTGCGACCGTGACACCAGGATGCTTGCGCTAGGCATGATCGAGGCGCTGAGGTGGGTGCTGCCGCACGTCTGGCCGGACATGCGTGCAGAGGTGAGCGCCAAGCTCGCAAAGCCGGAGAAGTCGTGAGCACCATCCGTCGCGTGCTGTGCCGAATCTTCGGGCACAGGTGGAGCGAATGGCGAGACCGGCGCGCAATCCTGGACGTGTGGCTTCGCGACTGCAAGCGCTGCCACAGGAGAGACTGGAAGTCGTGATTTACGTCAACGGGATACCCGCGCCGGGCTGCAACGGCATGTGCTACGCGCGTGTGCAGTGCACCAAGTGCAAGCGCATAAAGGCGCCGCGCGGTCGCAGTGTGCCGCTTCCGATGGCTGGCGGCGTGTGCGACCTGGAATGCGGCGGGTACTACGATGAGCCGCTGCCGCCGCACCTGTGGCCTTCCGAGGTGTCGCTGTTCCCGCCACCACCGGTGCAAGAGTGAGCGTCGTCATCATCGGCGTCGACCCCGGCACGCGACGGATGGGCGTCGGGGTGATTCGGTTGACCAGATGCAAGCCGTTCGTGCTCGACAGGCTGGAGTTCGTGCTCGCCGAAACGCTGGTGGCCAAGGCCACCGACTCGCCGGCCGAGCGCCTGCTAACCCTGCATGACGACCTCGGCGCGCTCTGCGACGAGCTCCCAGCCGACGGTACGACGTACCTCTGCGGCATCGAAGAAGGGTTCGGCGGTGGTTTCGCAACTGACCTCACGCTGGCCGAGGTGCGCGGCGTGGCTCGCACGGTGCTGGCGCGGTGCTTCGGGCCGAAGTCAATCCGCGGCTATGGCAACTCGACGGTGAAGAAGATCGGCGCCGGCCACGGTGAGGCCACGAAGAAAGACGTACAACTTGCGGTGATGCGCACGTTGAGGATGAAGGCGTGCCCGCAGGTCGACGCGGCCGATGCACTCGCGGTGGCGATAACCCGGGCGATGGACCGCGAATGAGCTACCGGGCGGGAGATTTGGCGTTCGGCAGGGGACTACCGTATCCACACTGGACGTGCGACACATGCGGAGCGGTTCGCAGTTGCTACGGCCCGAACGGCTTCCCGTACCGATGGGCGATGGCCAACAAAGACCTACGGCTTCCGCCTGGTTGGCGACGATCTGCGCCGGGCGAGCTCGACATTTGCAACGCTTGCAGGGCGATAACCCGGGCTTACGACAAGGAGTGATGATGAGCGAACTAGCAGACGCGTTGGTGCGACAGGTGAACGCCTTGGAGGCACGCGCCGAGAAGGCCGAGCGGGAGCGCGACGAGGAACGCGCAAAAAAGGAAACGTTCGCCTGCGCAGCCGAGCATTACTGCAAGGAGCGCGACGAGGCGAAGGAAAAGAAGGCTCGCCTGCGCGATTACATCAACGGCTACCGCGCGCCGGTCTGCAAGTCCTGCGAAGGCGCGCTGACGTGCGTGAAGTGCGCGCCGGTGTTCACGCAGGAGTTTCTGCGCGGGCTGTCGGAAGACGCAGGCGACGAGGACCCTCCCGGGTGGTTCGACGACCACGAGGCGCGCATTAAGGCACTGGCCGACAGGGTCAAGGAATTGGAGGACTTCTGCGGACAAAAGTGCCAACAGTGCGGCGGCTACATCCTGCGGCACGTCGAGGGGTGCCCTACGCTCGCCGGTAAGATGCCTCTACCTGGTAACGCATACCTCGGGTGCAAGCGATGCGGCGGCCCCAAGAAGTCGTTCCAGGTCTACTGCGGCGCCGCATGCGCCTCCAAGGCTGGCGCGTGACCGCCCGAGAGCGAGCGGCGGCGGCCCTGGCACAGGTCCAGTTGGAGTTGGAGGAGGCGAAGGTGCGCATCAAGGAACTGGACACCCTAGTCCAGGCGATGGGCGAGCGAGTAAATGACCATGAGCGGCGGCTTCGCGCACGTGAGGGGAAGCCGAAATGACCTCCCGCGAGCGAGCGGCATTCGCGCGGGCGGCGCGGTTCTGGCGCAACGAGGTGAGCCTGACGCCGTCGATACTGGAGCACGTGAACTTCGTGGAGAGCCTGGAGGACAGGGGTGCGTGGTGGCAGTTCGAAGGGTGGCGGCGAATCGCGCATGTCGCCGAGTCCCTAAGCCTCGACGGCGTGGCGGTGCGCGGGTGAGGACGGCGCATGACGTCCCGTGAGCGAGCGGCGTTCGCGCGGGCGGCGCGGTGGCTGCGCGGGGAGCGCATGGGCATGGTTGCATATCCACTTGGTCAGATCGTACTCGCAACACACGTCGCCGACTCGATGTCGGATGGTCCGTGGGCTCCGGATGAGACTTGCGCCGAAATCGCCGAGTCACTGAGCCTCGACGGCGTGGCGGTGCGCGGGTGAGTCTCCGCGACATCCCAGCCCGCGCCGCAGTGACCGCCGTGCTGTGGGCCGTGGGTGCGCTGTTCTGGCTGCTGTCGTGCCTCGCGGGGTGCGGGTTGTGAAGATTGTCCCGCTCGAACTGAAGGCGCTGAACGCGCTGGTCGAGTCGCTTCACCGTCATCACAAACCAGTCCAGGGGCATCGCTTTTCGATCGGCGTCGAGCACGACGGAAAGATAGTTGGGGGGTGTTCTGTAGGTCGCCCGGTAGCCCGCGCCGTACCGCATGCGACGACGCTGGAGGTTACGCGACTGGTGACCGACGGAACGAAGAATGCGTGCAGCGCGCTCTATTCAGCAGCTGCGCGGGTCGGCAAGGAACTTGGATACGCGAAGATTCAAACTTACATCCTCGCCAGCGAGCCCGGGACGTCGCTGCGCGCGGCTGGATGGTCAAGAGAGGCCGCCGTCAGTGGGCGTGACTGGAACTGTCCATCGCGCAAGGGGCGACGCACAGACCAACCACAGGAGGACAAGGCAAGATGGTCAAAGCTACTGTGACACGCGCGCTGCTACTCGCCCTCGCGGGGTGCGCGACCGATAGATTCTGACCCCCGATTTTCGGTGGTCGAAAACCAACAGGAGGATACCGATGTTCAAGAAAGCACTGATTGGATTGGTACTAGGCGCCGCACTGGCGGCATGTGGCGGCGAGCCACCGGCGAGTGACGTGGGGGTCGCGACAGAGAAGCTATCGACGTACTACACCAGTACGGCGTTCCCGAACGGGACGCCGCCGTCGATCTACCCGAGCTTCATGCTCTCGAAGCCGATCGGATCGGACGTGAGCGACTTCTCGGGGACGCACATCGCGATCAATCCCGGAGAGTTGATCACGTTCACCGCTGGCTCCTCGCCCGGAACCAACGGCACCGGCCGCGACGTGTTCCACATGAACCTCGACGGATCGATCCAGGCCGGCAGCGTTACCCTCGTGTGCACAGGGATCCATCTCGGAGGCGGCTTCGATCCGACTACCGGTGTGCACAACGAGCAGGGCGGATTCTTCCCGCAGACCGAGTTCCCACTGGCCTATTCCGGCGCGGCCCCCGGTCACTGGGGCGCATGGTACGGCTGGAACGATGCCGCTTCCGACATGAACCAAGGGACTTGCGTGTTCAAGGATCCGGTTGCCGCCGCGCAGTTCCCGGCGCGCGCTCCGGTGCGGGTGCGGATGATGCCGTATTTCAATTCGAACCCCGGGATTTCGAAGTACACCCAAAGCATCGGCGTGCCGGTGCTGGATGGATGGAATCAAGGTTACCTGCTGATCGTCATGCGCTACGCCGAGAGTGGCACCGAGAATCGGTACTACATCAACATCGTTGGCAGCACGTAGTAGCAGCCACCGCCCCGCCGGGGGCCTTGGGGTGGCATAGGTGCAAATCAGCCCGGGGTTCGAGTCCTCGGCACCCCACGAATGACGAGCCGACGCCACGGTGGCGCGGCCGTTGAGATGACAACGAAAGGATCGAGCATGAAGAAGCTAGCACTCGGGATTCTGGCAATCGGCTGCGCGCTGGTGGCGTGCGGCGGACAGCCGCCGGCGGATGAGATCGGCGTGGCGACCGAGAAGCTGATGTTCCTGTCGTTCTACGCCAGCGAGGGCTCCGCGCCTGCGGGTCACGGCGGCTTGCTGACCAACATCGAGGTCGTGCCAGACTCGGACTGCCGTGACTGCGATGTCGATCCGGCGAGGGCTGACAGGTCGAGCCAGTCGCAGATCATCACGGTGTACAACGAAAGCAGTACGCACAACCCGGCGAGGGTGGGAGACTCGATCTTCTTCACCGTCGCAGGCGGCGCTGGCGGTGGATCGCATATCAACTGCGGCATGCGCGGGATCGTGCAAAAGGGCGTGATCGGCGGGCCGACCCTGGGGGATCTTGACTTCCCCTATCAGTGGAACGTGGGTCTGAATTGCAACGGCACGTTCGTGAAGACAGCGCCAGACAGCGGTACTTGCACTGACGAATTTGGAGGCACAGTCAGTGCGGACATCGAGGCTGTCCCCGGTGGTTGTGCTGGCTTCAGCACGACAAATCAGAGCATGAGTTGGCGGGTCGACCTGCATTACGGTGTTCCGATCAGCCAAGTCTACCGCCACATG
>Ga0265336_10000118_pt1 | contig 59506 bp, 85 predicted proteins | sample 42119metaG_FD_193583 | JGI IMG/M metagenome (GOLD analysis project Ga0265336, IMG submission 193583) | Rhizosphere microbial communities from Carex aquatilis grown in University of Washington, Seatle, WA, United States - 4-21-19 metaG | ecosystem: Host-associated > Plants > Roots > Rhizosphere...
CGGCGTCGGCGGCGGCGGCGTAGGCGGCGTCGGCGGCGGCGGCGGCGGCGGCGGCGGCGGCGGCGGCGTAGGCGGCGGCGTAGGCGGCGGCGTAGGCGGCGGCGGCGCGCCGAACCGTGATCCAGCGCTCACGCGCCGGGTTTTTATTGGTCTCGATCCACTCGCGGTAAAGCGCCGCAACGTCAGCAATCGCTGCCGTGCTTTTCGGATATCGGGTTGTGTATTGGGGAAGCTCTTCGGTGAGCATCCAGAGCGCGAAGCGCGGCCACACCATCGTTAGATCGGCGCCCGGCCGTATAGCGTTGATAAACCGTTCAGGCCACTTTTGCGAGAATTCATTTGGCAGTCTCTCGAAAAAAGTGTCTTCGAGCTTTGCCAAGATCAGTGGGATACCGAGTTCGCTCTCATAGAGCGAGTGGCTGCCATGATCGATGCGGCTTTTGCCGTTGCGCAGCCGCACCGCCTCGAGCGTGCAGCCGACCGCGCAGCCTTTGCCGCGCTCCCAATACGTGCCCTTCACGATCTTATCGGCCTCACGATGCTCGGCGAGCTGGCCGCTGACGAAACTCTTCAAGGCTGGGTCGTTCAGAAATGCTTCCATTGGATTATCCTCAAGTGAAATTTCCCAAAATCTCCTCTTATGCGCGCGCCGCGACCGGCTGCGGAAACGCGCGATGCTCGCGGCCGTCGAGCCAGGCGCCGGCATCCTTCTTCCCGACCCGCGCCATGTAACGCGAGCCCGGAATGACGCTGTGGCCGCCGGTGCGCTCTGAGACCTCGACATCGATTTCGCCGGTCGGATGCACGAGATCGACGTGACCGCGCCGAACGTCGCCGCCGAGATCGCCGCCCGGCACCGGCTTGAAAGGAATCCACTCACCCCATTGCTTAAAGAAGAACGGCACGCCGGCGGCGGCGCATTGGTCGCGCAGCAATCGCGGCCATGCCGGATGCATCGGCCGCGCCTTCGCGCCGCTTTCGCCGCCGGCGATCACCCAGTCGATGTGACCGTTGACGTAACGCAGCGGGTCGATGCCATCGGCGATGTCGCCGATCGGCACCGGCAGCGTGGCGGGCCGCGGCGTGCAGCCCAAATCGATCGGGCCGAGCAGCGGCTCGCAGCTCAAGAAATGCACGGCCGCCGGCGTCGCGAGCAGCTTTGGAATGTCGCGATCGGCTTCTTCCTGATTGACGATCGACGCGCCGAGCCAGACATTCGGATAACCGCGCTCCCAATCCGCCGGCAACATGTCGGCCGCATTGCCGATGCGCTTCGTCAGCAACAGCCAGTCAAGGTTCGGCGTCTTGCGGATGACATCCCAGAGACGCGGGCGCACCGCGCCGGGCCAGCGCTTGTCGAAGACGTCGGCCATGCTGGCGCAGAAAACCCGCGCGCGGCGGCCTTCATGGCGCGCGATCGAATTCCATTTGAAGGGCTGATCCCAATATTTGCCGGGAAACTCGCGGAACGGCGCATCAACGCCCCAGTGATTCCAGCCGAGCCGATGATCGAACGCCTCGGCATAGCAATGATCGCAGCCGGGCGAGACCTTGCTGCAACCCCACACCGGGTTGAAGGTATGATCGCACCATTCGATCGCGGAATTCTCGCCCATCGGTCAATGCAGCTTTCGAATGAGGGGCGCGAGCAACGCGATGAGGGCTGCCGCGGCGCCGAGGATGACGGTAAAGGCGAGCGCGAGATCGAGCGCGAGACGCAGCGCGAATTGATTGATCGCGGTCATGGTGCCGCCGCCGCGAATTTGTCGGTTTCGTTGCCCCATGCCGCCCAGCCCGTGCGCTCCGATCGCGCGAAGAGCTCGCAGCGCGGGCCGGGAAAGAGTTGCTCGAGCAAAAGATATTGCTGATCGGGCTTGCGGCTGTGCTCGCGCAGCTTGCCGCAGATCGCCCATTCCTCGACCTGCCGGAACTCTTCACCGATGATGCCGTGAACCGGTTTGGTGATGACGGGCTTGCCGCGCCAGGCGAGCAACAGCGGCTCGGATACACTGCGCAGGACATAGCCCGTGCCGAAAGCAACCCGGTCACCATCGCGCGTCAGTTTCATCCAGGGGCCGCCGGTCGAATAGCTGAAGCCCCAGGCCTGGATCACCTTGAAGGCTTGCTCGAGGAACGGCCATGTCGTCCACAGCGCGAGCGCGCAGCCTTCCTCTCGCGCCAGCATGCCGACCGGCAAATCCATGATCTGCCCAATGGCAAGCGTGTCGTAATAGCGCTCAGGCTTCTTCGATTGGTTCGCGTCGTTATACGTCGCGAACTTCCACGGCGGATCGGCGAGGATGAGGCGATAGCCGCGCGGCTGCAGCGGTGCGAACGGCCAGCTCGTCATTCCGCCGCTTCCTCGATTGTGTCATCCGCCGCCGGCGGATCGGTTTCATCCGTGATCATCGCGTCGACCGCTTGCTGCTCGGTCGCGGTCGGCTGGCGCGCGAGGCTCGCCTCGATCGCCATCTGACCCGCCATGTCGCGCTCGGCGAGAAAGCCGAGCTCGATGAATTTCTCCGGCGTCCAGAATTCGGCGGGTTGCGCGAGCATCAGCTTGACGAGCTCGCTCTTTTTCATCTTCGCGTCGCCGGCAAGGCCATTGGCCACGGCAAGCCCGACCAGCCGCGCCTGCGACATCGCCTGGAAATACGTCTCGGAAACCTGCCAATAGCGGAGCAATTGCTCCGCTGCGTTGACGGATCGGGCCATGGCGATCTCGAAGGGATCGTCGCCGATGCTGTGGCCGTTATGGCCGTTGACGCCGACGAGGCTTGAGACCAGCAGCGCGAAGATCTTGTCGAGACGGTTGTCCTCGAGCGCGATCAGGCCGTTGAAGAGCGCCGCGGCCTGCGCCTCGTCTTCGACGAAGCTCGCGCGCTGATCGAACGGATCGAGGTCGACCGGCTTCCGCGCGATGAGCTCGGCGACCGGCGTCATCACGAGGCGCTGCGCCGCGCGCTCGATCGCCGGCGTGTCATAGGTCCATTCCGGCAGCATCACGCTCGATGCCATGCGGACATTGTGCGCGCCGAGAAGACTGCAGATGACGATCGCCTTCGCGACCTTGGGCTGCGCCGCGACGCCAAAGCGCAGCGCCTGCGTTTTCGCGCGCTTGACGATGACGGTCTGGGCCGCGGTCATGAGGCGCGCGGGTTGCGGCGCGGCGGTGCCATCGCCAAGCGGTGCCGGTGCTTCGCCGCCGGTGATCTTCTCGGCCTTGCGGCGCTCGCGCAGGCGCTTGGCGGCCGTTTCCGGCCGCAATGCCGGCGCCAACACGGCCAAGGCACCGGCGCCGTCGATATAGACCACGGCGCCGGCCTCCGCGTCATTCTTGCGCGCGATCTCGTACTCATGCGGGCGCTTGCCGGTTTCGAGCCGATCGACCCAAGGCCAGTCGGTCTTGAGGGTTTTGATGCGCGCGATGATGGCCGCCTCCTGAAGCCTCATCGCCTGCTTGTCGTCGGCGAAAAATTTCTCGCCGGTCTCTTCATCCTCGAGCAGCTCGCCTTGATAAGCATGCGGCGGGAAGGCGGCGCGCTTCACCGGAAAGCGTTCCGACAGCATGTGGCCGCGGATGGTCTCGGCATCCCAGTCGTACTCGGTCGCCCGCTCGATGAAATCGCGCTGCGTCTTGGCGTCGCCGAGCGCGAAGGCGCGGGCCATCTCGATATCGATCTTGCCGCCGCGGAGGCGTTTCTGGATCTCGGGCACACAACGCAGAAGCTGACGCCGGCGCTTGACATGGCTTCCCGAGGTCCCGGCGATCTGGCCGATCTCGTCATTGGTGCGCCCGGCGTTGTGCAGCTCCTCGAAGGCCTCGGCCTCGTCGACCGGGTTGAGGCTGCGGCGCGCGATGTTCTCGATCAGCGCGGCATCGCGAATGTCGCGGTCGCTGTAATCGCCGACGAAAGCCGGCAGCTTGAAATCCTTGGCGATGCGGCCATCGCCGATGCCGAGCTTCGTCGCCCGCCAGCGCCGCTCGCCCCACACGATCTCATAGCGGCCGTCCTTGTCCGGACGCAGCGCGAGCGGTTGCAGAATACCCTTCGCCGCGATCGTGTCGGCGAGGCTGGTCAGATCGTCGTCGAACTTTTCCTTGCGCGGATTGAGCGGCGACGGATAGCACAACGCCGGATCGATCGGCACCGCCGAGCGGATCGCGGCGCCGAGCGGTGATTCCGGCAGGGCGAGGTTGCGTTGCGTGGTTGCCGGCTTGGCTTTTGCGGCGTTGCGCTTCGGCGGCGTTTTCTTCTTGGCGGACATCACGTGACTCCGTTGTGATCGGGGCAAAGCGCGGCGAAACTGGTCAGCGTTCCTTCGAACCGTCCGCGCCTGCAGCGGCCCAGGACGTCGCTGCTGCGGCCCCAGCCGGTGCAATTGCCGCAGCCTCGCTCGGTCAGGATGAAAGGCGGCGCCGGCGGCTCATCGCTCCGGGGGATGGAGCGAGAGCCGCGCCGGGCCTCGGTCGCGGCGGCGGCTTCACGCCGTTGCGCGTCGAAGAGATCAGGCATCGCACACCATTTCGACCGCGTCTGCCGAGGCGGCGGCGCTGATGCCGTTGAGGTTGAGATAGAGCACCGGCGCGTAGCCGGCGCTCATGCGCCAGCTCATGACGATGCCGATGCGCCCGTCGTGTAGCTTGACGCGGTCGCCGGTGCGCTTGCCCGGCGGCGGACCGAAGGCATCGGCCGGCTCGATCGGCACGAGGCCGCGCGCGGCGCGGATGCTGGCGAGGCTGACGATCTGCGCGCTCATGGCACCATGCCCGCGCAGAGCACGGCTGCCGCGCCGATCGCCGCCGCAAAGCCGCACGCGACGAGGCCCAGACCGCCGACAATGATGCCGCGCAGCAAGCGGTCGCCGCGCCGGGCCCGGCGGCGCGCGCGCTCAACCGTCTCGGCGGCCGAGCTGTTGCAGATTTGGCCGTAGCGCACGCGCCTTGCGGTCTCCGCGCTGACTTGGAGGCGCTTGACGGTTGCGGGCGGTTTGACGAAAGGCGGCTGCCGATTGCCGAGAATGGATCCTTGAGCGTTCATATCATGCCCCTTCTGGGTGACGGTTCGATGCGGACCGGCGCGATTTTCCTAGGCGGCGTAATCCGTGCCGCGCAACGCGATGCGATCGCGGTTGAGGCGGCGGGCGAGGTTGGTCGCGATCGCCTTGCGCTCGGCGAAGGGCATGCGGCGATCGTTCATCAAGACGGTCGCGGTGACCTGCGCCGCGCCGCTGAACGGATCGAACAATGCGAGCTCGATCTCGACCAGATCGCGATGCGCTTCGGCGCGCACCGTCGCCTGCATCGGTGCCGAGAGAAGCTGGATGCCGCTCATGGCGCCGCGTCCTTGTCGACGGGCGCGCGCTCGCCGCGCTTCAGCGTGCGATGCCGGTCGAAGCCCGGTGTCGGCATGGCGGGCGGGCGGCGCCGACGGCGCATCACCACGACCGCGGCCACAGCGATGGCCAGCACGGCGACGGCGGCGATGATTTGAAAGAGCGTCATGCCGCTTCTCCTTGTGACGAGGTCTCGAAGGCGTATTGGCTTGCGGTCGCGCGCGCGAACGAGATGAAAGCGCGGCGGCCGCGCGCGGGCATGCGCAGGATCAGCGCCGCGATCTCGACGCCAAGCGCGTAGTCATCGCCGGCGCTCGCATCGAGCGTCGCGATGTGATCCGGATTGGTGCCGGCCGCGACAAAGAAATAATTCGGCGTCACGCCAAGTGCTGCGGCGAAAGCGACGATCGCTTCGGGGCGCAGCGCGGTCTCGCCGCGCTCGACATAGGAGACGGTCGGCCCGCTCAGATGGACCATGAGGCCGAGCTCTTTCAAGGTGAGGCCGTGCACGCGGCGCAACAGGTGAACGCGGCGGCCGATCTCGACATCGATCGGGTGATGCGCCGGAACACGGCGGCGGAAGCGCGGCTTGGTGGCCGGGGCGGCCTCGACGGCGAGCGTATCCATCACGCCGCCTCGCGATCGGCGCCATAACGCAGCGCGACTTGCATCGCCGCCTCGCGGTGCTGCGCGATCTGCGCCGTGGTGAAGCCGGCGGTGAAGAGATCGTCTTCGCTGCAGGCGCCGGTCGCGGCGACGCGATCGGCCATCACGCGGCCCATCTCGGCCGCGCAGCGCGCGCCGGAGCTGAGCCGCTTCACGCGCGGCGCCGGCCGATGGGTTAACGCCGCGGCGGCATCGAGCGCCTTGGCCTCAAGCCAGGCGGCGCGGCCGATGTCGTGGCCGGTTTCGAGAAGTCGTTGAGCGTATGTGCGCATTGTCCCCCGCATTCGAAAAGCACCGAATGGCGGGAAAAATACCGCTTCAATTTTGAGATGTCAACGGGAAAAATACCGCCTTAGCGGTAAATCACGGATCGTTGTCGGCGTTTGGCTCGTAGCCTTTGGCGCGCATGCAGTTTTCGACCGTGGGCTTCAACTCGGAAAGCTTCATCAGCTTGTCATCGCTCTCGTCAACGGCATATCCGGCGGCAGCGCCAACCGGACCGCCGACGAAAGCGCCAACCATTACGCCGACCCCGTTGCGGCGGTCATAATACGTTTTCACAGCGTCGAGCGCGCATTCCTTGGCGTCGGCGTGCATTCGCGCCTCCGATGCGCTGCCCCCGCGCACCGCGTAACTGTCATGGGCGCAGCCGCTCAGCAATAGCACAGCGATCGCTGTGGCGGCGCCGGGACCTATGTCCATTGCCATTTTCCCAAAACACGTCCTTGAATATGCGCCTCCCCGATCGCGCGATCATAGCTTTCGTATTTGGTGTTCTCCGAACTAATGCGCACGGCGGGAGGATCAGAATTGGCGAGATATTGAACGCGCTTCGCGACGAGTCCCATGCCGTCCCAGACAATGAAAATTCCAGGCGGCGATGGCGTCGTGTCGGAAATATCAACCATCACGCGGTCAAGCGGCCGAAACATCGGCTCCATCGAATCGCCAATGATCGTAATGATCTTGATCTTGTCCGGCTGCGCCGTCGTCGCGATGCGCATGAGCTCGCGCGGCAATTCCCATTCCGCCACTTTGCGTTCGTGCTCGAGCAGCGCGCCATTGCCGGCAGACGCGCGGACGTCGAGCTCATCGATACGATAGCGCGGCGCTATATCGCCTGAGGCGGATTTCGTCGGCAGATCTTCCATGTGTTCGGACATTGCCCATTCGGGCGCATCGGCCTTCGGATCGCCGCGGAGCCATTTTTCGCTGCACTCAAAGAAGCTGGCGAGCTTGCCAAAATCCTCGGACCGAGGGCTGCGGCTTTTCCCGCGCCTGATATTGCGGATGAAGTCTTTGTTCAGTCCGGCATCCTTCGAGGCGCGCTGATCCGTGATGCGAAAATGAGCGAGAGCGGCGTCGATGCGATTGAGCGTTTCTTGCGGCATGGGCGGGAATTTTCCCGCAATATCAGGCGGTAAAGCGACCGGTAAAAATCCCGTTGACCCGCGGGGAGAATAGCGGTAAATATCCCGCTTATGTCCCTCCGCGATGACCTTCTCGCCAAAGTCGATTCCTACTGCACCGCCCATCATCTCACGCGTGCCGCTGTCGGCGTGTTGCTGATGAAGGACAATAAGTTCTTCGCCGATGTTGCGGCTGGAAAGCGCGGTTTCACGATCCGCACGTATGAGCGCCTCATGGAGGCGCTGAATGAGCCGCCGCCGGAGTCACGAAGCCCAAGTCCTGGTGAGGTCGCGGCATGATGTGCTTGATGCATCGGTCGATCGCGAATTCGTTGCTTGCGCACCATGCCGCAGTGTCACGCGTTTGTCTTTGTGATCCTTCCGCCACATTCGGCGGCGGTTCAATCGCCGCAAGGCGCGGCGCGGTCTCCGGCGAAATCGTCGGTGAGAAATTCACCGAAGCTTTCGGTGTCGCATGAGCGCGGACGGATCATCGCCGATCATCGCGCCGATCCTCGAGATGGGGCAGGGCGATCTGACGCGTGCTTTCAGCGAGGCGATGCACGATGAATTCGGCGATCGGCGCGAGGCGCGCCGGGCGCTCGCCGATGCGGCCAATTCCAACGAGCGTGCCGCCGAGAATTGGTTGGCCGGCAAGAACACACCCGATCTCCTTCACGCGTTGCGGCTTGCGGTTACGGTCCCGGCCTGGCGTGCCGAGTTGCGGCGTCTGCTCGCCCTCGATCAGGAACCGGACAGCGAGATCGAGCGCGAGCTCACCGAATTCGTGCATCGGTTCCAGCAAATGCAGGGCAAGAAGCCGTGAGCCTCGCCGAAACGCTCTGGGCGCGGTCGGAAGAGCGCCGCCAGCTCGAGCATCTCGCCCATCAGTTTCGGCGCGTCGCGCCGTCCAGCCGCCCCGATGGTGGGGCAAGTCCTTCGGGATTTTCCTCCCTAACCTGCGCCGGCGGTAGCAATGCCGCCGGCGATTTTTCGGGGGCGGCAGAGGTCCCTTCGTCATGAGCCCGGCCGATCATCTCGACGCCATGCAGGATGAGGCGGTGCGGCTCGCGGTGATGCGCCGCTCGCGCCGATTGCAAGAGCGGCATGGGCAGGGCAGGGGCACGGTCGAGGCTTTTCCCTTCGGCGATCATCTGACCTTGGCCGAGCTCGCCGCGATCGCGGCGACGGAAACCGAGAATTCGTCGTGAGTGACACGCCGCGCAAACCCTGGGTCGTGACGCGGAAGCCGTCGCCGCCCTTCGTGGCGCGGTGCGAAACCTTCAAGGAAGCGCGGGAGGCGGCGCATGCCGCGAGCATCTTGGGGACGTTCTGGATCACGCATGACGATACCGGCGAGATCTGGACGCGGAGCGTGATGGGGGAAGAATGGAAACTGACACGACGGGCGTCCGCGACGCTCTCGCTACCGACGCTCTAATCGAGGCCACGCCGTGGCGCGCCGTGCTCGGCGGCGTGATCGTCTGCCGCGGCGCGACCCGCGACGAAACCATGGCCGCCGTCACCGCGCTGAGCCGCACCGGTTTTGCCACGGTGCGCAATGTCCTGACCCGCGAGACCTGGTTGCGGCCGAAGAACGGCGCGCATTGGCTGTGTCATTCTCGCGCGCGGCTTGGCGAGCGCCACGCGGAGATCGCGTGATGCTGTGGCACCGGCGGCTGCAGATTACGGAAACCGTCACCTGGGAAGGGATCGCGCTGCATCTCTCGGTCGGCTTCACGCGCGAGGCGGCGGCCGGCGAGATCTTCGCGGAGCCGGTGAAAAGCAATCGCACCCTCGATCTCTCAATGCAGGACGATTCAATCGCCGTGTCGCATCTTCTCGACGGCCGTACTCTCGACGAGGTGCGGCGCATCTTCACGCCGCTGCCGGACGCCTTGAGCTCGACCGCGCCGAGCTTCATCGCCTTCATTATCGATCGCGCTCTTCAGATCGAAACACGCGTGCAGCGCGGCGAATTCGAATGGTCCGCGCGCCGGAAATCGCCGCCAAGCGGAGCAATTGCCCCGCTCAAAGCAGAAATCACCGCGCAGCTCGAGACGCTCATGCGGCCGCGACTCCACGCTTCACGTGAAACATCGCCAGTGGAGGCCGTGCCGTGACGACGACGGATTTTGGCGCGCCGCCCGAGCTCGCCTGGTTGCCGGTTGCCAAAGTCCGCGCCGATGAACGCTATCAGCGGACGCTCGAAAGCCGGCGCTCGCAAAAGTTGATCGATCTGCTGGTCGCGAAATTCAGATGGGCCGCGTTCGGCTCCTTGCTCGCGACCGATGATGGTGACGGCGGCTGGTATGTGATTGACGGCCAGCATCGGCTCGAGGCGGCGCGGCGCCTAGGCATCGCGCATGTGCCGGCCTCGGTCTTGAAAAACATGACGGTCGAGGAAGCGGCTTCGTCCTTCGTCAGCGCCAATGGCAGCCGCGTGACGGTCAACCAGTTTGCGCTCTACCATGCGCGGCTCGCGGCCGGCGACGAGGCGGCGCGCGAGTTGAGCCGATCTCTTGCCAAGGCGCGCATCGCGATTACGCGCTATCCGATTCCGGAAAACAAGATCGCGGCCGGCCAAACCATGGCGCTCGGTCAGCTTGCGCGCATCTCGCGCGAGCGGATTCCCGCGCTCGCGGCGCTGATCATCGGCGCCGTGGCGGATGCCTATCGCACGGTGCCGGGCGCGTTGCGCGGGCTGTTCTTTCAGGCGGCCGATATAGCGATCACGAAAACCGAGCCGGAAAAGCGCGTGGCGCTCGCGGGCGCCATCACGGCGTGGCTGAAGGAGCGCCCGCATGCGCGCGTCATCGAGATGGCGGCGCAGAATGCGGGGCGGCTCGCATCGACGATGCCGATCGGCCTCGCCCATATTTTCGAGCGCCTGACGATCGAGCATCCCGCCATCGCTGACGGGGGGGGCGCGTTCATCAAGCCGCCGACGCGCGAGCAACTCATGGGCAGGCGTTAACGTCATGACGGAACGGCTGCCGACATTGGGCGAGAAGCGTGCGTGGCTGCGCTCCGTGATGGCCGATCCGGATTTGCCGCCGGCCGCGAAGATCGTCGCCTGGGCACTCGTCGAGCGCCACAACACGGCAACCGGCAAGCTCAACCCGCGGGTCGAGACCATCGCCTCGGATTCGGGGCTGAGCGATCGCGGGACCCGCCTCGCGCTCGCCGCGCTCGAGACGGGCGAATGGATCTGCCGCGTCGCCAACCGGCGCATCGGGCGATCGATCAGCAACTCCTACGCCCTGATTATTTCGGCGGGCGCGCAGCTCGTCGCGCAATACAATCCGGGCGATGCCGACGGCGTTGAAACGCGGCAAACCGTGCCGGCTTTTGATGAGGCAAAGCCGGAACAGATTACCGGCTTTCACGACACGCAAAACCCGGCACTCTGTTCCGAAAAGCCGGTAAACGATTCCCAAAAGCCGGTAAACTGTTCAGGGCCTAATATAGAAGAACCTAAGAAGGAACCTAAGAAAGAACCTTCGCGCGGGCGCGCGCGCGAGCCGGACCCAATTCAAAATCGTGGCGCCGGCGAAATCAAAAACGGCCACGACACCTCTCTGCCTGATCATTCCGAGACGCTGAAACAAAGTCTGCTCGTCAAGACGAGAGCGGATCTGCGCTATGCGCTCCGCGTTTGGCTGAGGGATGCAGCGCTCGACATCGGTCCGGATGGCACGCTCATCGTCACGCCGTCCTACCAGGCGCAACGGCAATGGCTCTCCGAGCATGAAACCAATCTTCGTGGCGCGAGCGGTCGCGTCATTCGTATCGCCGATATTCCCCGAGGGTGACATGGCCAAAAGGAAGAAAAACGCCGGAGCCCGGCGCGATATCGTCTATCCGACCGAGGAACGCGGCGAGCACAGTCCGGTCGAGCGGGTTCAGCGGCAAATCGCCGATATCGATGATAATCCGTCACAGCCCTTTCGCGTGATAGACATCCTCGAAGTGATGGAGCGCCGCATGACGATCACGCCGGAAATGCGCAAGGCCGGCGAAATGTTCCGTGATGATTTTACCCGGGCGGCGCTCGAACCGTTGCACGCGACCGCCTTCGCCATGGACCGCGTCGATGGAGTCGCGGGGGAAAAGTCGATAGGATCGCTCGCCGCGCGCCGCCGTGTCTGGAACGCACTCGTATTGTTGGGCGGTCTCAGGGCGCCGATGGCCAATCTCGCTTGGCATGTTCTCGGCGAGCAGAAAACCTTGAAACAATGGGCTATTCGCGATGGCTGGAACGAGCGTCCGGTACACTCGCGGACGGCATCTGGCCTGATGATCGGCACGCTCTCGATCCTCGCTGTTCATTACGGGCTTGACCGCGAGGTACATGCAAGCGTATCAGCATAGTCATGGTTCGATAGTTGCGCCCGTCCGGCATTGCCGCGGCGGGCGTTTCGTTGAAAGTCCCGTTTTACGGAGCAATTGCTCCGCTTTGCCGCAGCGAGGCCGCGCGTGAGCGATGATCCGGTCAAGGTGGCGCCGCGGCGCCGCCGGACCAAAGCTGAGATAGCCGAGGATAAGCGGCTAGCTGCTGTGGCGCAGGCCGAGCGTCTATCGCAGCTACTCGCAAGCGCTCCGCCAATCGATGGCGAGCCATTGTCGCCGCCGGCCTACATCGCCGATCAACGCCTATCAGCCGCGCTCGTTGTGTGGCGTGAGTTGGCGCCTCGTCTTGTGCAGGCCGGACGTGTTACCTCGATCGATCGCGATGCGCTCGCCATGCTGTGCTATTGGAAGGCGGAGTGGATTGCCGCGATCGATGATATTGCCACAACCGGCTACTCGATGATGGGCCGCGCTACAGCCGGCGGCGTGCGGCCTTGGACTAATCCCTCGGTCGAGCGCCGCGATACGGCGGCAAGCGAGATCGGCCGGCTGGAGGCAAAGTTCGGCCTGACGCCGCTCGATCGTGTAGCGATCAATCGCGGCGTGCGCGAGGGCCTGCTTGGCGATCAAGATCTCTTTGGCTTCTCGAAACCACCGTCCCCCAAAGCGGATCAATCCGCTGAGCCCTCCGCGTCGCGGGACGGTTGGTCCGAACTTCTCGATCCCGGCGCGCCAAAGGCCAGCACGCTGCAATAGCGATGCGCCTCAAGACGCTCGGCTCAAGGCTCGCCACGCTCGACACGCGCGCGGCACCTCCCGCTGTCAAGCGCGCGGAGCCGTTCTATCTGTCGCCCGGATGGCGCGCCCTCATGGCGCGTCTCATCAGGGAGCGCGGGCGACGCTGCCAAGACGCGCGCTGCAAGACGCCGCATCGGACCGGCATTCGTGTCTTCGGTGATCACATCGAAGAACTGAAGGACGGCGGCGACGCGCTCGATGAAACAAACATCCTGTTGCGCTGCGGCTCGTGTCACACGCGCAAGACCAACGAGCAGCGTGCCAAGCGCCTCGCCGCGCCTCTTCTTCGGCCGGAGGGGTAGGGGGTCTTAAATCTTCAAAACTCCCGCCGCCCTAACCGCGATTGGTGGCATTCACAGATTTTTTCGGGTCTGGCGGCGAAATCTTTTTTTTTAGGGCAGGCCTCAGCGATGCCGTGGGATCTGTCGTGCCGCGACTGGGAAGACCGGTTGCGCGACGGCCAGTCGCTAGTGCCGACGCTTCCGCTCTGGCAAGACGAGGCAAAACGGGCGATCGAGGTCTTTAATCGCCTCAAATTGCCCGATGTGATCGGCACGCCGACCTTCGGCGAGGCCGGGGGCGCGTGGTTTCTCGACATCGTCGCCGCGCTTTTCGGTTCGCTCGATCCAGCGACGCAGGCGCGCGTGATTCGCGAAGTGTTTCTTCTCGTCCCGAAGAAAAACAACAAGACCACGGGCGGCGCCGGACTTCTGCTCGCGGCAGCTCTGCTCGCGCGCCGGCCGCGCTCGCCGTTTCAGTTCATCGGGCCGACCCAATCGATCGCCGATCAAGCCTTCAGCCAGGCGCTCGGCATGGTGCTGGCGGATCCGGAACTCAAAAAACGGATTTATGTCCAAGAGCATTTGAAGAAGCTGACGGTTATCGCGACCGGTGCCACGCTTCAGGTCAAGACCTTCGACACCAAGATCCAGACGGGTGGCCGGACGATCGGAACCTTGATCGACGAGCTTCACCTGCTGGGCGAAATGCTCAATGCAAGTCGGGTCCTGGGCCAGATCCGCGGCGGCATGATGCCGTTTCCGGAAGCCTTTCTCGTCATGATCACGACGCAGTCGGAGCTACCGCCGGCCGGCGTCTTCAAGACCGAGCTCGAGAATGCCCGCGCGGTCCGCGATGGCCGGGCCGAGGGCGCGTTGCTGCCGGTGCTCTATGAGATGCCGGAACGCCTGCTTACCTCGAATGCGTGGAAGGATCCCGCGCATTGGGCCGCGGTCAATCCAAATGTCGGCCGCTCGGTCTTCGTGCAGCGGCTGATCGAGGACTATGCCAAGGCGCGGGAGAAGGACGAAGGCGAGCTTCGCCGCTGGGCTTCGCAGCATCTCAATATCGAGATTGGTCTCGCGCTGCGCTCGGATCGTTGGGAAGGCGCCGAGTTCTGGGAAAGCACGGTCGAGCCCGAGCTCACCTTCGAGAGCTTGCTCGAGCGCTGCGATGTCATCGTCTTCGGCATCGATGGCGGCGGCCTCGATGACTTGCTCGGGCTTTGCGCGCTTGGCCGCGATAAGATCACGCGCGATTGGCTGGCCTGGTCGCATGCCTGGGCGCATCAAAGCGTGTTCGATCGTCGCAAGGAAATCGCCGATCGGCTGCATGATTTCGAGGACGAAGGCACTCTGACCGTTGTCGCGACGCCCGGCGACGACGTGATTGCCGTGGCGGATTTGATCTCGCGTGCCGACGAAGCGGGGCTTCTTCCGGAAAAGCAGGCGATCGGCGTCGACCCGGCCGGCATCAGCGAGATCGTCGACGAGCTGACCGACCGCGGCATCACCGTCGAGGCCGAGCGCATCATCGGCATTCGGCAAGGCTGGACCTTATCGAGCACGATCAAGACGACGGCACGCCGCCTCGCCGCCGGCACGCTCCGGCATGCCGAGACCAAATTGATGAATTGGTGCCTCGGCAACGCGAAGACAGAAGCCAAAGGTAATGCGGTTCTGATCACGAAGCAGGTATCGGGCTCCGCGAAGATCGACCCGCTGATTGGTATTTTCGCCGCCGTTGCGCTCTTGGCGCGCAACCCCGAAGCGCGCGGCCGCTCGATCTATGACGTGCTCGCGGACGTGGAAGGCACCGCGCCGGCGACCGTCGCCGCAGCGCAGGCCGATCCTGATATCGATATGGCGGTGCTCGCCGATCCGCGGCACCCGCGCTTCGATGAAATGCGCGATCGCTGGGAACGGCGTCACCTGTCCATGGCGGAGGAGGATGGATGATGAGCCTCTTCGGCCGCTTCCGCCAAATCTTCGCCGCGCGCGAGACCAGCGAGCCGAGCTACCCCGACCGGCATCGCGTGCCCTACGTCTTTCGCTCGCTCGCGGGGCCGGTCGTTACCCCCGACACCGCGATTACCGTGCCGGCGGTCTGGGCGTGCTTGCGCTATGTGAGCCAGACCGTCGCGAGCCTGCCGTGGCGCGTGATGCAGGAAACGCAGAAGGGTGGTGAGCTCAAGTCGAGCCATCCGATCGACAATCTGCTCAACAAGCGGCCGAGCGCGGAATGGTCGGCGTTCCAGTTCCGCGAGACCATGGTGCACTGGGCGCTCCGCTGGGGAAATGGTTACGCCGAGATCGAGCGCGATCAGCTCGGCCGGCCCTTCGCGCTCTGGCCCATTCATCCGGAGCGCGTGCTACCGCGTCGCGATATCGAGAACGGCAAACTGGTCTTCGAAGTATCGAATGGTACGAAGGGCAAGGTCATCGTCGACGCGATGGACATGTTCCATTTGCGCGGGTTTGGCGAAGGTCCGATCGGCGTCAACGTCATGCAATATGCGGCCGAGAGCATCGGGTGGGCGAAGGCGGCGCAGCTCTTCGGCGCAGCTTTCTTTGGCAATGGGATGACCGTCAATGGCATCATCCAACAGAAGACGGCGCTGAAGCCTGAAGGCCTCGCACGCTTCAAAGAAGAGTTAAAAAATCTATTCAAAGGCGTGCGGCGCGCTTTCGACGTCATCGTGCTCGACAATGGCGCCGAGTTCAAACAAGTCCAGGTTGACCCCGACAAGGGCCAGTTCCTCGAAACGCAAGAGCATCTTGTGCTCGAAATCTGCCGCTGGTTTGGCGTGCCGCCGCACAAGGTCGCGGCGCTCGATCGCGCGACCCATAGCAACATTGAAAGCCAGACCGTCGAGGTCGTGGTCGACTGTGTGGTGCCTTGGGTCAAGCGGCTCGAGGAAGAGGCTGACTTCAAGCTCTTTGGACAGAACCGGCAAGCGTTCTATTCGAAGATCATGTTGGCTGCCTTGTTGCGCGGCGATGCTGCGGCGCGCGCGGCGCTCTACAAGACGATGTGGGAAACAGGCGCCTTCTCGGCGAATATGATTCTCGCCGGCGAGGACATGAATCAGATCGGGCCCGAAGGCGATAAGCATCTCGTGCAGGCCAATCTGACGACGCTGCAACAGATCGGCGCCGCGCCGATCGCGCTTCCTGCGCCCGGCACCGCCGCCGATCCCGATGCCACGGAAGAGAACGCCGAACCCGCGCCGGACGACGAGCCGGCCGAACGTACGGCGAAAGCCGCACTTATGGTATGGGCGAACGAATTGGATTTCGTCGATGGCTAACCGCCTTCAGACGGGTGCGCTCGCGCTCGCGGCAAATGAAACCGCCGGTGCGCGGCCGAATGCCGGCGCTGGGCCTTGGGCTGCGGTCAATCGCATTCTTTCAGCACTTGGACGGCGCCTCACGGCGCTCGAGCAACGCCCGATTGCACGCGATGGCCGTGATGGTTTCAACGGCCGGGACGGCATTAATGGTCTTGATGGCAAGGATGGCCGCCCTGGCGCGTCCGGCGAGGATGGCGCGCCTGGCCGCGACGGTCTCGATGGCAAAGACGGCATTAACGGTCTCGACGGCAAAAATGGCCTCGCTGGCATGGACGGCGCACCTGGCCGCGATGGCGTTGATGGCAAAGATGGCAAGAATGGTCTCGACGGCAAAGACGGTGCGCCCGGTGCGGATGGTAAGGATGGCGCGCCCGGCTGCGACGGCGTTGATGGCAAAGATGGCAAGGATGGACTCGACGGCAAAGACGGCGCACCTGGCGCGGATGGTGAGGACGGTACCGTCGGCCGCGACGGTCTTGCTGGTCGCGACGGTCGCGACGGCAAAGACGGGCGCGGCATTGTCGCGGTCGAGCGTGACGCGCAAGGCCACGTTGTGCTGCGCTTTTCCGACGGTGCGAGCGAGATCTTCGATCTGAAGGGCCCTCCGGGCAAGGATGGCCGTGACGGGGTGAATGGCAAAGACGGCAATCCTGGCCATGACGGGCGCGACGGCAAGGATGGCGTTCCTGGAAAACAAGGGGCGCCCGGAAAAGCCGGCCGCGATGGCAAAGATGGCGCGGCGGGTGCGGCAGGATCGGCGCTCGAGCTCGGTTACGTGCAAAATGCCGAACTCTCCACGCGCAATCTCTCAAATCTGAATGTTCGCGAGCTCATCATCGATGGCGAGCGTCTGCGCGTTCTTGTATTGCCCGGAGGCTGATCATGCATATCGACCGAGGCATTTTGGCCGCGTCGCCCGTGCTGCGCCCGAATTTCGCGCGGCAAAAGGATCAGCCGCCAAAGCTTCCAGCGCATTACAGCGTCAAGGCGAACGGCGATGCTGCCGAGATCTACCTTTATGGGGCGATCGGCAGCAGCTGGTTTGACGAAGGTATTACCGCAAGCCAATTCGCCAAAGATCTGAAGGCGCTCGGCGCGGTGAAATCGATCGACGTGCGCGTCAACTCTCCCGGCGGCGACGTCTTCGAAGGCCGCGCGATCTACAATCTTCTCGCCGGGCATCCTGCGGATATCACCGTCTACATCGACGCTGAGGCTTCCTCGATCGCGAGCCTCATCGCCATGGCGGGCAAGCAAATCCACATGGCCGAAGGATCGCTGATGATGATCCATTGCGCCTGGGGCTTCGCCATGGGCAATGCGAGCGAGATGCGCAATCAGGCTGATCTGCTCGACGTCATCGATCAGACGCTCGTCGATACTTATGTCAATCGCACGCGCAATGCGGCGAAGCAGGTCAAGTCCTGGATGGATGCCGAGACCTGGATGAACCCGGCCGAGGCCCAGGCGCGCGGCTTTTGCGATGTCATCGACGAGCCGATGAAGGTCGCGGCGATGTCGGTCGACCGCGCCAAATTCCATTGCTTCCGGATGCCGCTCGTCACCCATCGGCCCAATCGTGCCGCCGCCGCGGCCGCGCTCGCGCGCGTTATTAAAGCCTGAAATTTCGATTCCGGGTCAAACCGGGTAACCCCGCGCCTGGGTCTTAGGCGTCCTATGCCTTCGGTCTGAAAGCCCAGGCAATCGACATGGAGCAGTAAATGAAAAAGGCCTCCCTGGCCCTGCTGGCCTGTGCAGCGGGACTTCCCATCTTCGCAATGGCGGATCCTGCCGCCATGCTGGAAAAGCTTCGCGCTGATCTCACGGCAGCGCGCACCGGTTCGGAAGCGATCGTCGCCGCGGCCGACGACGAAGGGCGCGACCTAACGCCCGAAGAATTGAAGGACGTCGAAGCCTTCGCCGACAAGATTAAGGGACTGCAGCGTCAGATCGACGCGCGTTCCGCGCTCGTGCCGCAAGGGTCCGGCCGCCGGACGTCCGCCGAGCCTGCCAATAAGGATGGCATCATCATTCCCGCTCAGGCGCGTACCAATGATGGGCGCATGGGCTTCCGCAGCTTCGGGGAGTTCGCTCAATCGGTCCGCAATCACGCGCGGCAGCGCTATGACGATGATGGCGTGAAGCGCCTCATGGCCGCGCAGACGACGCTCGGCAATGAAGGCACCGGTGCCGATGGTGGCTTCGCCGTGCCGCCGGATTTCCGGCAATCGATCTGGGTCAAGGTCATGGATCAGGAAAATCTCCTGACCCGCTGCGACCAGCTCGAGACCGCTTCCAACTCGATGACCTATCCGAAAGATGAGACGACGCCCTGGGATACGACCAATGGCATTCAGGTCAATTGGGAAGGCGAAGGTCAAGCGCCGACGGTGACCAAGCCGCAATTGCAAATGGCGACCATTCGCCTTGCAAAACTGATGGCGCTTGTGCCGATTTCGGATGAGTTGCTCGACGACGCGCCCGGTCTCGAGTCCTGGCTGCGCGCCAAGGCGCCGGCCAAGATGCAGGCCAAAATCAATACCGCGATCATCTCGGGCACCGGCGTCGGCCAGCCGCTCGGCATTCTCAATGCGAAATCGCTGATCACCATCTCGGCCGAAACTTCGCAGGCGACCGCGACGATCTATTTCGCGAACATTCAAAAGATGTGGGCACGGCTCTATGCACCGTGCCGCCGCAATGCGGTCTGGTTGATCAACCAGGACGTCGAGCCGCAATTGAACGCCATGGCGTTCGATCCGAAAGCGACTTCGAAGGTCCCGGCCTATATGCCGCCTGGTGGCCTGTCGGAAAGCCCCTATGGCTTGCTGATGAGCCGACCCGTCGTGCCGGTCGAGGCCTGCTCGACCATCGGCACGGCCGGTGACATCATCCTCGCCGATCTCACGCAATACATGGCGCTGAAGAAAGCCGGCCAGGACATCCGGACCGATGTGTCGATGCATCTCTATTTCGATCAGGCGCTCATGGCTTTCCGGTTCATCTTCCGCGTCAACGGCCAGCCCTATTGGGGTGATTCGATGAGCCCGAAGAACGGCTCGAATACCCGTTCCTGGGCGGTCGCACTCGCGACGCGGCCTTAACGGCTGAATTCGCTGCGGCGCTTCGGCGCCGCTCTTCCTTCCATCGCTTTTATCCGCGCGGCAATCGTGCCGGCGGTGCAGGGAGTTTTCCTCCATGTCGCTCAATCAACACGCTATCGAAAAGCTGCAGATCGTCTCCGGCTTCCTACCGGTCGATATGCATACGGCCGCTCCGTCTTCCGACTACGTCAGCCTCAAGAATTATGGCCGCTGCGCGATCGTCTTCTTCAAGGCGATCGGTACCAACGGCGAGGATCCGACCATCACTTTGTCGCAGGCGTCGGACGTCTCGGGCACCGGCAAAAAAGCGCTCAATTTCTCGCGCATCGATAAGAAGCAGGCCGCGACCAATCTCTTGTCGACCGGCACATTCACAACCTCGACGTCAGGCGTGCCCGCCACGCATGACAGCTTCGCCACGGCCAATTCCTGGACCAATACCGATCTCGCGGAGCAGGCGGCGATCGTCGTGATCGATGTCAAAGCCGAAGATCTCGACGTCGCGAACGGCTTCGATTGCGTCATCGCCGAGATCGGCGATGTCGGTACCAATGCGCAGCTCGGCTGCATTCTCTATCTGCTGCACGAGCCGCGCGAGCAATCGGGCACGCTGCCTTCCGCGATCGTCGACTAAGTCTCGTTTCTCCCCTGCTTCAAAGGCCGGTGCCGCGCGGCGCCGGCCGGTGAAGCCGCAAAGGAATAGCCATGCCCAAAATCCGGTTTACGCAAAATCACGTGCTGCATGATGAGCATCGCGGCACCGATCGCGAGACCAAGTTCGGGATCGGCGATATTCGTGAATTCAGAGATTCGACCTGCGAATTCTGGAAGAATCTCGGGCTTGCTGAGGATTACGTCCCGCCGGTGAAGAAACTCGCTGAGCGTGCGGCACCGGCTCCGGCTGACCCAAGTCCTGAAGTGCAGGTCACGGCAGCCTCCGTCAGCGCGACAGTCATCCCAGCGACGGCCAAAATCGAGAAAGCGGTAGGGAAATAAGCTTTCGTGCTGACCGTCGCTTGCGTCCTGCGTTCCGGCGGTATTTACAACCCGAATTGGGTCACCCGGCTGCGCCGTCAAGTTGATCGCCACCTGAGCGAGCCATGCCGGTTCGTCTGTTTCACTGACCGCGATGGCTTGCCTTGCGAGCGAATTCCACTCGAGCATGCGTGGCCTGGATGGTGGGCGAAGCTCGAGCTCTTCCGCTTGCCGGGCCCGGTGCTTTATCTCGATCTCGATACGCTCGTGCTGGGCGATCTCGGCGATATTGCCGCGCTCGCGCGCGGCCGGCCCTTCGTCATGCTGCGTGATTTCTATCAGGTCACGCGGCGCGGCTCCGGCGTCATGGCTTGGTCGGGTGACTCCTCTGAAATTTATGAAATCTTCGCGGACGCCCCGCTCCATTGGATGGAGAAGTCCGATCGCGGCGATCAGGGCTTCATCGAGCAAACCGCGCTCGGCGCGATCTCGGCGCTCTGGCAATCGGAACTGCCGGGCCAGATCGTCAGCTATAAGCGCGATGCTTGCGATGTAGCGGCGCCTGCCGGCGCGCGACTTATGTGTTTTCATGGCGCGCCGAAACAATGCGACCTGCCGCCGACGCATTGGGCGCGGCGCCTGTGGGATGCGGCGTGATGTGGTTGCTGCCGTCACGGGGACGTCCGCAGCTCATCGCCCGGGTTTTTTCTAAGACAGTGACGACCGAGCCCGGCGTTGTCGGTATCGATGAGGATGAAGTCGATCTCTATTCAGATGTCGCGTTGCCGCGGCGCTGGATCTTTCACGTGTGTCCGCGACTCTATCTCGGGCCAAAGCTCAATTATCTGGTCGGCCAGTTCCCGGGGCGGCCTTGGTACGGCAATATCAACGATGACATGCTGCCGGAAACTCAGGGCTGGGATGGGCTTCTGCCGCAAGCGGCCGGCCGCCGTGGCATCGCCTGGGCCGATGACGGGCTCAATCGCCGGCTTGGCGCGGCTGCTTATGGTGGCGAGCTGATCCGTGATCTGGGCTGGCTCGCCTGTCCGGCGCTGAAGCATTTCTATATCGATGATGTGCATGAATTGATCGCCGCCGAGCTGGCGGTTGGGACGCTGTGCCGCGACATCCGCATCGCCCATCTTCATTGGAGCGCCGGGCTGACGCCGCGCGATCGCACGACGAATGAGCGGCCGCCTTCGGATGCCGACCGTCATGCTTTCGAAGCGTGGCGCGTTGCGGCGTGGCCGACGGTGCGCGAGCGGCTGAGAAACGGGGCGTCATGATCCGCTTTTTTTGTCTCGTCTATGGTGAGCGCTATCTCGACATGCTGGAGCGAGTCGCGGTGCGTTCGCTGCTCCAAAGCGACAACCGTAGAGCGCTACATCACCAAGCGAATACGCAGGTGGCGCTCTATACCGACGTTGCCTCGGCCGATCGCGCGGTTGCGCTTTTGAGCCGGCTCGCGCATGTCGAGCTCAATATCATGCCGCGCGTTGACAACGCGGGTGAGATGCTGCGCCGCGCGATGACGGCCGAAATCGCGGCTTGTCTCATGCGCGATGCGACGATGATTACCCTCGGTCCGGATTGGTTCTGGGGCGACGGCTCGCTGCATCATCTGCAAACGCTTGTACGCGGCGCCGATGCTTGTATCGCGGCGCCGCATCCGCGGGTTGATCACGACCGGTTTCTCGCCGCGTTGCCCGATGGCGATATCGATAACCGGCAGCTGGTCGGGCTCGCGCTCGAGACTTTGCATTGCACCTGGCGCGACGCGCGCGTGCCGGCTGACATGGCCAATTGCTGGAAAACCGGCATCGCTATTCAAAGCCTGGGGCGCGGACTTTACGCCGTGCATCATCTTCTGCCGTCGATTTGGCTGGCGCACTTCCGGCCGAGCGACCTCGATTTTTTCGCCCATCACGATAAGTGCGGCGTCTGGGATCATTACTGGCCGGCAAAGCTGGTCGAGGAAGGGCGTCAGATCGTCGTCGCCGACAGCGATATCGTTTTTCTCGTGGAGTTGACGCATCCGGATGAAAACCGGCCGCAGTTGCGGTCGGTCGATCAGCGCGACCCTTTTCGCTATCGCGGCGATCTCGCTCATCATCGTGCCAATCGTGCTATCGTCTCGGGCTGGCGCTCGCGCTGATGGATCTCGTTCTCGATTACAGCCGGCAAGAGGAATGCTGGACGCCGGAGGTTTTATGGCGTGGCCAGGACGTCTTCATTCTGGGTGGCGGACCGAGCCTGCGCGATGCGGATCTGAGCGGCCTTGCGGCGCGCCACGCCGCCGGCTCGGCGCGCGTGATCGCGGTCAACTCGTCGCATCTGCTGGCGCCGTGGGCCGATATTCTCTTCTTCACCGACAATTCCTGGTTTGAGTGCCACGTCGATATCGTGCGCCAGTGGCCGCAGCTCGTTGTCACCTTTTCGCGCGCGACCAAGGCGGCACTTCCCGACAAGGTGCGGCGCATCCGTGGCATTCTGATGCCGGAATTCCCGCCGCTGAGGTCGGAGATGGTGCGGCTCGGCCAATCCTCTGGCCAGTCCGCGATCAGCCTCGCCATTGCCATGGGCGCGACGCGGATCGTTTTGCTCGGTTTCGACATGCGCGAGGACGCGGGCCGGTCGCATCATCACGACGAATATCGCAACACCGACCCGAAGCTCTATACGCGCGATTTTCTGCCGGGCTTTTGTGGTTGGGATGCGGACGCCAAGGCGGCCGGTGTCGAGATTTTGAATGCCACGCCAGAGTCCGCACTGATGGAATTCAAACAGATTTCTCTCGCCAGCATCCTTTCCCGCGCCGACACACGGGAATGACGTAGCGCGCGCGACGGAGGGCGGCTCCTGTCGGGGGGCCGCCCTTTCAATCCGGTGATCGCCCATGACCGCGCTGCCCTCGATTGATATTGCCGCCGAAATTCGCAGCGGATCGACGCTCGGTAAAGAGCTCAAGATCCGTCGCGATGCCATGGCGCACAACGAATGCCTGACGGTCGCGCAGAAATGGCCGCGCTGCGCCTATTGCGCGATGCAGGGCGTCATCACGCCGCATCCGATGGCGATGTATCCGGCCGTGCTCGATGGAAAATGTCCGGTCTGCGGGACCGCGGCGGCGCCGGCGGAAGAACCGGTCATCTCGATCGGTGTCATCACTGCAACGCCTGGAACGCCGACATGGTTCGGCCTCCTCTTGATGAAACTCGGCCATTGGCTGGCGAACCTCGGAAAGGGCATCTGACATGAAGACGACGCTCAAAGGGTATTCGGTCCACACCGTCCATGACACCGAGGTCGAAATCGACAGCGTGGTCGCCGATGGCCGCCACAAGGGCCGCGCCGGCAAGCTGCGCTTGCCCGGCCTCATCGTCGAGGCCGTGTCGTCCGAAGGCGACCCGGTGCTGACGTTCAAGGTCGTGTGCGACACACCGGAAGATCATGCCAAGGCGTTAAAGGCCTATGGCTTCGGCGCGATGCTCGAGGTCGATGTCCGGTCGGTTGGCGAAGGGCGCACGCCGCGTGAGCAGCGTCAGGCGGCGCTCCATCATCATATCGCCGAGGCCGAGGCGCAATTGCCCGATCTCGAGGCCGCCTATGCCGGGCTGCCCGCCAATCTCGATCAGGGTAAGCGGGATATCGAGAAAGACCGCCTGCAGGCACACCGCGATGCGATCAAGCAGCAGCGCAAGACGCTCGCCGATCTTGTCGGCGACGAGGATTGCGGCAAGCTCATCGCCGACGCGCACAGCGCCCGCGCCGCGGCGGCAGGGATCGCCAAAAGCTAGACCTTTCCCATAATCACGCCGCTGCCGACACAGCGAGGAAGACATGCAGGCACATCAATCAACGCGGATCGTGACGGTCACGATTACATCGCTCGAGCGTGCCGCCGCCGGCGGCACGGCCCATCTCGCCATTCAGGACGGCATGACGACCGGCACGGCAAGATTGCGGCGAAAGGCCGGGCTCTCGCCGGCGGTTCATCTCGATCTTGGTAGTGTGCGTCTCAGCCTGCGCGCCAAGCGTTTCGATTTTCCGACGAAGAGCGTCGTGATCGAAATCGCCGAGGGGCTGCCGTCCGGGCGCCTGAAAAAGACCGATGTTACCCATCGCGTCGATGAGCCCTTCACGTTCAGCTTCCTCGTCGCCGCTTAGTTTCTTCGCCCAATCTCCCGCGGTCCGACAGCCGCGGCTCCTGATCTGCTCTCTCAACCAAGGAGTCGCATCATGTCGGATATTGCCATTGGCCGGCCTCGTCCGGCCGTCTTGCCGCTTGGCGCTGCTGTGCGCCGGCGCTTGCGCCAGCTGCAGGGTTGGCTCGCGACCGTCTTCACGACGGCGGGCGCTGCCATCATCACGAACCGGATCATTCAGGCCGGTACCGCGCCGAAAAACATCGGCTGGGGCGTCGGGACGAATGCCGCCGCCACGTCGGACACCGCGCTGCAAACCGAATCCGCCCCGACGACATCGGGCGGCCGCACGGTCGGCACGGAAAGCCGGACGACGGTCACCAATACCAATGACAATTACCAGGTCGTCGGAACCGTCACGGCCGGATCGACCCTTGCCATCACCGAGGCCGCTCTCTTCGACGCCGTATCGACGGGCAATATGCTCATCCGCTCGGTCTTCTCGGCGATCAACGTGGTGAGCGGTGACAGCGTCGCCTTCACCTTCGGCCTGAAAATGGTCCCTGGCTGATCGTCAATCGTGACGGCAGCGCTGGCCGTTTTCTTCTTCTGCCGCGGAGCGCGCAGCCATGGCTGATACGATCCGCACGCGCGTCGCTTTGCTGACATCGCTCTTTGTCGACAATCAAGTCGGCACGATCGTCGAGCAGACGATGCGCGATCTGATCGTGTCGCTGATCCCGGACGAAGCGGTGCTGAGTTATGCGGCATCGCTCGCCTGGGATCTGCTGGCCAGTCCGATCGCGCGCGTCACCCTCGCCGGTGATGCCACGATCACCTTGGCCAATGGCGAGAACGGCCTCGGCTATCGGCTGGTCGTGAAGCAGGATGCGACCGGCAATCGCGCCGTCACTCTTGCGGGGTGCACTGTTCTGGGCACGGCGACATGGCAGACGGCGGCGGGCGCGGTCAACATCATCACCGTCGATGTCAGCAATGGCACCCGCTACGTAACGGTCGTCTGACTTGCCGCATCGCCGCCGCGCCCAGCTCACGGTAACGCACGCACCGACGCCTTCGGGCAGCGGGGCCACGATCACAACCTTCAAAGAGCGCTCGACGACGAGCGCCGTGAAGCCCTTTCTGATCGGCCTGCCGCAATTTCCGGAAGGCATGACGGACGGCCCGCTGTCGCTGAATATCGCGGAAGGCCAGGTCGTCCCGCTGGTCTATTGGCCGGATGGCAGCATCAAATTTGCTGCCGCTGCCGGCCATGGCACTTTCGTCGCCAATACCGATCTGACGATTTCGGTCGTCGAGACGAGCTCAAGCGGCACCAATCTGACGCCGGCGAACGTGGCGGCCTCCTCGGCCTTCAACGTCGCCGGTCAGAACTACGTCGATCTCGGCGTCGGCGGCATCGTCGATCTCTCGACCCTGCTCGCCAGCCCGCTCATGACGGTCATGGCGGGGCCGCAGCACGAGCAGATCATCTATGGCAAGACGCAATCCGGCGTCTTTGTCGAGTTTCATGTCGACTATTACAAATTCGGCTCGGCCGAAATCTATGTCGCGATCGACAATGGCTGGGTCGATATTGCCAATGCCGATCGCGCCTATACCTGCAAGATCGTCATCGGCGGCGTTACGGTGTTTGGCCCGACCGCCATCACCCATCTCGCTCATACGCGGGTGCAGGGCAATGCCTGGGTCGGCATCACGGATCCCGCGCTCGTGCCGACGCACAATGTCGCCGACATCGTCGCCTCGAAGCTCATGCCGAATTTCTTCGGCGATGCGCCGCCGGCAAGCTTCCCGCCCGGCAGCCAGAACGAGGGCTTGCTTCTCACTGGCCTCGTCACTGCCTATACGCGCGGCGGCAACGGCAATTGGGATAGCGACAGCGCCGGGCCCGGCTTTCACAACGCGGTCGGTTGGACGCCGACTTGGGACAATCTCTTCATCACGTCGCAGGCCGACAATCGCGCCTATAAATCGGTCCTCGCGAATTCCGAGATTCTCGCCGGCACGCAGCCGATCGTCTGGCGCGGCTCGACCGACACGGCGGCATGCCTGCCGTCGCGGCCTTCGGTCTATCCGACCTATACCTTCGAAGGTCCGAATGGCGGCGGTTTCGGGACGCCTGGCCTCACGGCGGACGGCGTCAATTTCTGGGAAGACGCGCATCACGGCTCGGGCGGTTATCTGGCGTGGCTGCTGACCGCCAAGTGGCGGTTCAAGCAGATCATGGATTTTCAATCGGCGCTTTGTTACCTGTGCGAGAATTCGAGCTCGGCGCGCGGTACCGGCGTCAACAAGATCATGTTCCCGCAGACCCGTGGGATGGCGTGGCGGCTCAGAACCTGGGGGCAGCTCGCGAGCGTGGCGCCGACCGGCGATCTGGTCGCGACGGATTATCGCGCGGTCGCGAGCCGGCAGATCGATGTCATGCTCGCGACATCGCAGCTGTCAGGACAGAACACCCGCGGCATTGCCTATGATGCGGAATGCCGCGACAACGTCGATAGTCTCACGGTCGCGCAGGGACGGCCGTGGCAAAAGGAATATCTCGGCGACGAAATCTGCGCCCTAATCGATACGAAGGCGCTGACCGATCTCACCAACACGATCGCGCTGCGTGATTTCACCGCCGACTATCTGCTCGGCTTGCTCGGCGAAAACACAAACGGCACGACCTATCCCTTCACTTATGCGGCCAATTCGCTCTTCATCGAAGGGCCGACCTCGAACACGCCGGACTATACCGATCTCTATGACGATTGGGTGGCTGTCTTCAATGCCAACAAGGGCGTCAATTTCACCGATAATGGCATCAACAATACCCTGCAGGGCGGCGGCGCAGCGACGCCCGGCAACGCCGCAAAGGGTTATTGGGGTTATATTCTCCCGTGGCTCTCGCGACTTATAGACCAGGACGTTCCGCAGGCGCAGTCGGCCTATAATCGCCTCACGAGCGCGGCCAATTGGCTCGATGTGCGCAATTGCGTCGGAACGCCTGGCGACAATTTCGGGACGATCCCGACCTTTGGTGTCTCGCCGCGCAGCGCGCTCTCAAAGCTGCTCGCGACCATGGCACCGGGAAGCTGGAAGGCAGTCTCGGGCTCGCAACTCGCCTCGGTCGCCTATAATGCCGTCACGTCGGCGGCGGATTATAACAGTGCGGAATCGACCGCTATTCAGGGCGGCTCCGGCGTCAAAAGCGTCTTTGAAGCCTGGGCCGGCGCCGCCTTCGACACGCTCAATCGCCGCGTCGTCATTCCGGCGCAAGGCGGCCACCACGACTATTACGGCAACGAGGTCTATATCTTCTCGCTCGAGACGCTAACCTGGTCGCGGGTGACGACGCCGAGCGATATCCGCGGCCTCAATATTTCTTCGGGCAATCCTTGGGTTCTCGACGCCTATCCGGACGGCAATCCGTTTCCGCACCATTCCTATTGCGCGAACGTCTATATGCCGTCGAACAACAAGATTCTCTGCGCCTCAGGCGGCAGCGAGAGCGGCGGCAGCAATCGCGGCTTCATCTTCGACATGGCCGCGGTCGGCGCTGCGCTTCCGACACTCGCCGGCTGGACGCACACGCCCACTTATACAAGCCCCTTCGGCGGGACGATCGGTTCCGGCGTGCCCGGTCTTTGCGCCTGCTGGGACGGCACGTCCAACCGTGTCTTCATTATCGGCAACGATAACAATCTCGGCGGCGCCTGGTACGATCCGGTCGCCAATACCTACGCCTTTGCCGCGGTCAACGCCGTGCTGCCCGACTATCATATGACGGGCGCGCTCGACACGGCGACGGGCGAGTTGTGGTGCGTGGGGCCGTTCAACCTCACCAAGATCAATCTTGCGACGCTGACCACGACCCAGAATGTTGCCTGGACAGGCAACGCCGGCGGATTGCAGGGCGGCTTCAGCTATCCCGGCTGGGAATACCATCCGCCGAGCGGCAATTTTGTCGGGTGGACGGGCGGCAATACGCTCGTGCTGTTCAATCCGGTGACGAAGGTTTTCACCCAGTGGACAGGATCCCATGTCGGCGGCGACACGGTGCCGGCTTTCAATGATGGCGGCGGCGTTGGCTCGGGCTGCTTCAAGCGCTGGATATGGGACGCCGTCGACGAGTGCTTCATTCTCGCCAATCGTGTGACCGAGAACGTCTATGTCTATAAGCCGGATTTTTGATCGGGTGCTTGGGTCAAGCGGCAGTCGATCCGTAATCTAAACCGCGCAGGTCGCCGATGGCCTTTGATCAAGCGATCAATTTTCGCGGCACGAGCGGCTATGTAACGGATACTGGCACCGAGGCGCCAATCCTCGGCACCAATCAGGCAGGGTCGATCTATCTCTCGACGACGGCGCAAGGCAATAATGTCGGCTGGGAAGAAAATCTCGGCGGCTCGGCAGCAGATCGCAGCACGGGCGTCGATCATCGCCTGGCGGGTATCAATTATGCGCCGCCCGGTCAAGATGCCTATTTCCGAATCGATTTACCGTCGGCAGGCACTTATCGCATTCACCTGGCGGCGGGCGACGCATCCTTCGCCAATGGGCCTTTCAAGGTCGAGATCGTCGATAACACGACGGTCCTGGCGACGCCGGTCAATAATGCCGCGACCTCGTCGGCCAATCATTATTTCGACGCAACCGGCGTCGAGCGGACGAGCGACACGGACTGGGCCAACAACAACGCTTATGTCGATCTGACCTTTTCCTCGACCGTCTTCCGGCTGCATGCGGTCGGGATGGGGGGCTATTGCGTTCTCGCCTATTTGCGCGTCCAGGACGCGCCGAGCGGCACGACCTACAATCAAGGCTGTACCGGTTCGACCGCACCGGTCGCCTCGCGTAGCACACAGACGGGCAAAATTGCGCGCGCAAGCGACAGCGCCGCTGCAACCAGGATATCCCAGAGCGGGATTATCCGGCGCGGCGCGACGAGCGCCGCCGCAAGCCGTGCGTCGCAGACGGGACATCAGGCCTCGGCGAGCAACAGCGCCGTGGCATCGCGCGCGGCGCAGATCGCGCAAAGTAAAACCATCACGGCGACGACATCGCCGGTCGGGTCGGAATCGAGCATCAGAGGCCGCGTTTCACAGGCGAGCAACGCAGCGTCGGCAGCGCTCACCCGAGGGCTCGCGAAGACCTTGCAGGGCACGGTCAGTCCGCTGGCACTGCGGACGGCGCTCGTCAGTACGGCGCGAGCGCTCTCGAATTCGGCCGCTGCATCGCTGAAGCGTCAGGCGCAAAAGATAGCGGCGGCAACGACCGCGCCCGTCACGAGCGCGTCGCGGCGCGCGGGCAAGATCGCTGCGGCGATCAACAACGCTGTCGCTGCCTTGGGAACGTCCTTCTCGGGCGCGCCGCGCTTCGATCAGGGCATCAACTTTCGCGGATCGTCCGGCCTCGTTGTCGACGCAACCAATGAATTCCCGATCCTTGGCACAAACCAAGGCTCTTCGATTTATCCCGTCACGACGACGCAGACCAATAGCGCGGGCTGGGAAGAAAACATCGGCGCCTCGGCGGCAGATCGAAATGCCGCGATTGATCGGCGTCTTGCCGGCATCAACTACGCCGAGCCTGGCCGCACCTCTGACTTCCGGATCGATTTGCCGCATGCCGGGACGTTCCGGATCACGGCGGCGATCGGCGATACCTCGTTTCAAAACGGCCCGATGACGGTCGCGTTTCTCGATGGCTCGACGGTTCTTTTTACACCGGTCAACAATCAGACGATGGGCGCGGCCAATCATTTTTTCGATGCGTCTGGCGTCGAGCGCACGAGCGACGCGGATTGGGTCGCCAATCAAGCCTCGAAAAGCCTAACCTTCGCGTCGACCATCTTTCGCATGCGCGTCACGGGCGGCACCGGATACGGCGTCGTCGCGCATGTGCGCGTGCAGGATGTAGCAACCGGCACGACCTTCACGCAAAGCTGCCTCGCCGCAACCTCGGCCGCGGCAAGCCTTACCAAGGGTCATCTGCTATCGAAAGCCGCCGCCGCCTCGAACGCGGCGGTAGCCTCGATCACGACGCTCAAGACCAAGCTCGGTCTTGCCACCAATGCGGCGCTCGCGTCGATGAAGCGCGTCCCGGGCAAGCTGCTGCGCGCGAATTCGACCGCAGCCAATCCGTGGGGCATCGCCTTTAGCAGCGCTTTCGGCCCGATCGTCGCCTCGCTGCTCAAATCCAAGACTTCGGGTGGCGGCGGTCTCACGCAATCCGCTCAGGCGTCGACCGCGCCCTCCGCGCGGCTCGTGCGACAAGGTCAAAAACCGGCAGCGGCGTCGACTTCACCGGTCGCGTCGCGCGTCGGTTTGCCCGGGAAATTGGCCAGGGCTTCGACTGCCGCCTTGGCGCGGCGGGCGTTTTTGATTGGCCGCGCCATTGCCGTTGCCGTGGCCGCAATCGCGACGCGCGTGAGTCAGCCGGCCAAGGCCAGTCCGACGCAAACCGCGCCGGTCGTGTCATCCTCGGCGACGCGCGCGGTATCGCAATCGGGTTCGGCAAGCGTTTCGCTCTCAGCCACGCTGGTCAAGGCGCTGGCACGCTTGCTGCCCGCGATCAATGTCGCAGTTCCGACCGTCAATCATGCGGCGACGCATCAGACGCCGGTCGCGGCGACGGCCTTGAGCGCGCCGGTTGCCTCGGCGGCCCATCTTCTGGGCAAAAGCGCGCCGGCGGCGACAACGCCGCAGGCGTCAGGCTTGCGGCAAATCGCCAAGCGGTTGACGACGAGTACGTCGCCGGTCGCACGTCTTTTGCGCGCTCTGATTGGCGGCATCACGCGCCCGATCGTCCGGGTATCGACGGCGGCCGTGACGATTTTTGCGCGCAGCCGGCCCGACGCGCCCCAGGCGGACGCGCGCGGCTCCGAGGATCAGGCTGGACCGAGAGGAGATTGACGCGGCAATGCAGTCAATTCTGACGGTCACAACGGCAGCCTCGACGCGGGATTTCACGCGGCTCGACACGGTGCGCCAAGAGCTTTCGATCAGAGGCCGCCAGGACGATGCGCTGCTCTTGCGCTGGATCCGCGAAAGCTCCGCGGCGATCGAGGATTATCTCACGCGCCGGATCGTGCTCGAGACCATCTCGGAAGTTTTTCGTCTCGACCATTCCTGTCGTGAGGTCGCCGCCGCCGTACCGTTGCGCTTGTCGCGCTGGCCCGTCACGGCGATCGCTTCGATCACCGAATGCGATCAAGCCTTGCAGACGACAGATTACGAGCTCGCGTCGGACAGCGGACTCCTCTGGCGCCTCTGCGACGATCGCCGCCGCCCCTGGAACTGGGGCAAGGTTACCATCGCCTACACGGCGGGTTATGAGCTGCTCAAGACGCTGCCACGGGCGATCGAGCAGGCCTGCCTCGAACTCATCAAGCTGCGCTGGTCGGCGAAGGGACGCGATCCTACGGTCCGTGCCGAGCGGGTCGAGGGCGTGGACGAGGTGACCTATTGGGTCGGCGCGATTGGCGAGAATGGCGCGCTGCCGCCCAAGGTCACGGCGTTGATCGATAGTTATCGGGAGCCCAATCTATGATCGATGGAGCGCTCTATTCACTGGGTGATATCACGATCACCAACAGCGCCGAATATATCGGCGATTGGGTCGAGGATCTCGACGGCATGGCCGGTGCGACGATTCAGGTCGGCGCGGCGATCGGCACGGCCGGCGCGAAAATTCAGGTCTATGTGCAAACGAGCCTCGACCAGGGCGAGACGGCGGTCGATATCGCCTGCGTCACGTTCATCGCCGATGGGACGCCCAAGATCCTGAATTTTTCGACGGATGGTGCGGTGACCGAGCATGTGCCGAGCGATGGCACGATGAGTGATGACACGATGATCAACGGCATTCTCGGTGACCGGCTGCGGATGAAGATCGTCACGACCGGGACCTATGCCAATACTGTCGTGAGCGGCCGCGCCGCCGTGCGATGACGGCGGAACGGGTCGCGTCGGCGATCGGGCGCCGCGGACGCAGCCTGACGCTGCGGCGCTATACCGGCACGGCGCGTAAATTCTTCGATGTGACAGTGAAGGGCGTCGTCTCGAACTACCGTCCCGAGCAGCTGGCGGGCGGCATTCAGCAAGGCGACCGCCAGATCATCATCGCGAATACCGAAATCGCCGCACGGCAATGGCCCGGTCCGCCGCGGCGCAGCGACGCGATCAAGATCGATGGCATCTTCGTCACCATCGAGAACGTCGAGACCGTTTACGCCGGCGAGGATATCGCAAAGCACGTCCTTCAGGTGCGCGGCTAGATGGCGCGCCTTAACGAGTTTGAGCGCGAACTCAAGGTCGCGACCGCTGGTCTCGACGATGATGCGATCGCAAAGCTGCTCGCCGAAACCGCTGAAGAGGCGCGGGACGCGGCGATCTCGGCGGGCGAGGCGTCCGCGCATTACGAGACCTTCGTCAATTACGAAGAGGGCCGCTCGGAAGAGCAGGTGAAGCCGCCCGGTCCGATCATCTATGTCTTCGATTATGGGATCGAAATCGCGCAGTTCGCCTTGGAGCTGGCGCGCGCCTTGTCGCCCGTCCGTAGCGGCGCTTATCGCGACGCGTGGTTCCTGCTCGACGAAAGCGGCGCCCAGACGACACCGGAAAATCTGACGCCCGGCGCGCCCTTCACTATCACGAACGACAAGCCCTATGCGCGCAAGATCGAGGTCGGGGCGATGAAGGTCAGCGTGCCGCCCGGTATCGTCGAGCGATTGCGCAAGGGTGTTCTCGGCCGCTACGGCAATTCGGTCAGCGCCAAGGTCAAATTCATCAAGCTGGAAGGCGGCTATGTGCTGAAGCGCCATGGCACGGGCGGCCGGCAGCGGCGCCGTGACGAGCGTGCCGCCGGAACGGCGATCAACTATCCCGCTCTGGTCGTGGCGCCACGATGAGGGTTGATGACGCGCAAGCGCTCATTCGCAGCACCCTCGATACCGGATGGGCGACGACCGAGAAGCGCTATCCGAACGAGGATATCAATCCGCCGCGCAATAAGGACGGCGCCGCGGCGCCCTTTGTGCTGCTCGAATTTCTCGATGCGGCCGACGAGCAGATGTCGATCGGCTCGCCCGGCAACAATCTCTTTCGGCGCAGTGGCACCTGCTTTGTCCATGTCTTGGTGCCGCGCGGCACCGGTGACGGCACGGCGCTGCTTTATGCGCAAGACATCGGCGCGCTCTTTCGCGGTCGCGACCTTGGGGGCGTCACCTGCGAAGGCGCCTCGATCGGCGGCGGCGGTCCGGGCGACGATACCGGCAATTATTGGCGGCGCAGCGTCGCGATCGATTTTTGGTTCGACGACACGGCATAACGGAGAAATGGCATGAGTGACAGCAATCGCGTCCGGCTCAGCGGCATGCGCGAGGCGACGCTTGGCACGACGCCGGGCTCGCCGCGTTTCCGCAATCTGCGCTTCACCGGCGAGAGCCTGGTCTACAAGCCGGAATTCGTCACGCCGGAAGAGATTCGCTCGGATCGCATGAATGTTGCGCCGGCCAAAGTCGGCGAAAGCAATAGCGGCGGCGTCAATTTCGAATTTCATTATCCGCCCCAGATCAGCATGATCTCCGAGCTGATCGAATCCGCGTTCATGAATACATGGAACAACACGCCATCGCGCGACAATGACGGCACCGCCGACAGCGTGATCACGAATGTCGCAGCGAGCGGCGGCGTCTTCACCGTGACGACGGGGCCCTCGATCGTCGCCGGCAGCTTGCTCAAATCATCCGGCTTCACCAATTCCGGCAATAACGGGATTAACAAGGTGACGACCGGCTCGGCGACCGTCCCGGCCGTGGGCAGCTCGATCTTGACCGATGAAGCGGTACCGCCGGCGGCGGCGCGGCTGAAGGTCGTCGGTTTCGAGGGCGCATCGGGCGACATCACGGCAACCAGCAGCGGCGTTGCTTCCACATCGCTCGATTTCACGACCTTCAATCTCGCGGTCGGCCAGTGGCTCAAGATTGGCGGCTCGACGTCCGGCCAGAAATTCGCGACGGCGGCGCTGAATGATTGGGTGCGCATCGCCGGCCCGGTCACGGCCAATGCCATTCCCCTCGACAATCTGCCGTCCGGCTGGACGACCGATGCGGGCACAGGCAAGACGATCCGCGTGTGGTTTGGCGATTACATCGTCAACGGCACGACGAAGCTCGGCGAATCGCTCGAACGCGGCTTCCTCGATCAAGCCTCGCCGACCTATGTTCTGCAAAAGGGCATGGCCGTCAATAAATGGACCATGAACTTTACGAAGAAGGCCAAGATCACCGGCTCCTTCGATTTCATGGGCATGGGTGGTAGTCAAAGCCAGACCTCGGTCGATTCGACAACCGATGCGGCGCCGGACCCGAATTCCTATCCGATCATGGCCGCCTCGGCCAATGTCGGCCGCGTCGCCGAAAACGGCGTGCAGCTGGCGAGCCCGAATTTCTGCGAGTCCTTCAGCTTCACGCTCACCAATAACTATACCGAGCTCGACGCGGTCGACAGTCAGTCAGCGGTCGATCTTAGCGCGGGCTCGTGCGACGTCGAAGTGACGTGCTCAACCTATTTCGGCGACAATACCTTGCTGACCAAGCTCTTCGCCAACACGCTGACGAATGCGAATATTAGGGCAGCGAAAAACAGCCAGGCGGTCATTTTCGGCTTCCCGGCATTGACGTTCACGGAAGGGGTGCCGAACGCCTCGAAGAAAAACGATCAGGTCATGCTGCCGCTGAAGGGCTCGGCTTCCCTCGATGCGACGACCAATGCGCAGATCATCGTCAACCGCTTGGAATTCTACGTCTGAGCCGTGCGCGCAGCCGGCGCCGGCGTGATCTCGCGCCAGCCGCGGCGGAGATAGGCCCGCGCGATCGCCGCTTGCATCGCCATGCCGAGCGCCCATTGGGCGAAGGCGATCCAAAGAAAGAAGATGGCGACCGATCTGTCCTGGCTGCCGCCGAGGATAATCGCCGCGACTGAAATCGCGATCTCGACCGGCACGGCAGTTAGCGCGGCGAGCCACGCGTGCCGGATAAGCAGGTAAAGCGGACCGAACAAGGCGACGAGCAGGATCGAGGCGAAGGTGCCGGTCTTCTCGGCGTAACCGTTGCCTGAAGGGTGCGTAAATACGCGCGTCATAAGGCGCTCCACAGTCCAAGACAGAGGAAAATATGGTGCTGAAACTGGCGTCGCTCAAGGCCGATCTCGCGGCCGAGCGCGATGGAGAATGGATCGAGCTGACCGGTTTTACGGGGCTGGTCGATCTCGATGGCGTCAAGCTGAAAGTGCGGTCCTTGCTCTATCCGCCGTTCCAGCAGGCTTTCGAGGCGGCGCAGCGCAAGCTTTCGGCGCGGCACGGCAACAGGCGCGTGCCCGAGGATGAGCTGGCGCCGATCGTTGGCGCGCTCTATGCCGAGCATCTCGTGCTCGATTGGTCCGGCATCGATATCCCTTATTCGGCCGATGTCGCGCGCGAGCAATTGATGGATGTCGCCAATCGCGAATGGCGCGCCTATGTCCTGGCGGCGGCCTCGCGCGTCGGCTCAGCGAAGCACGAATACATCCAGGACGTCGAAAAAAACTAAGAGCGGCGGTGCGCTGGCGGCTCGGGCCGGGGCGCAACGCCGAATGGCTGGCCGAGCTCGCCGAGGAAGAGGCAGACGCGGCCCATCTTGCGGCGGTCGCGACGCCGCCGCCCGAGGCCTGCATTCCGCCTGGCTGTCGCGACATTGTCGCGGCTTTTATCCGCCTTGCCGACGATCGGCCGCGCCTCTTGGCGTTGTTGCCGCTACCCGATGGCGGCGTGACGGTGCGGCATCTTCCGCGCCGCATCAGCTTCGCTCAAATCGACCGTTACGCGCACCGGTATGGCGTCGCGGATCCCGAGGAATTCGACATTTTCCGGCGCCTGATCGAGGCGATGGACGATGAGGCGTTGAAGGCCGAAGCCGAGGACGATAGCTGATGCCCGATTTGACGCGCCTCGCCTCGCTGAAGGTCTCCGCCGACCTTGACGCTTCAGGTTATGCCAAGGGGGCCAAGACCAAGACCGATTCCGACGCCGCGATGCTCAAGAGCGGCTCGGATGTGAACTCGATCGTCGAAGAGACGGCGCGCAAACTCAACGGCAGCGCGAGCTCCTATGACAGCGCGCGCCGCGCCGCCGAAGGGCTCGGCTCCGCGCATGGGGAGGCTGGCGGCAAGATCAAGGATTTCCGCGAGATCCTGCGCACCGCGTCCGACGCGATCGATGGCAACGTCGCGGGCACGGCGAAGGGTGTCGCGCAGCTTGCCAATCAGTGGGGCATTCTCGCGATCGCGTTCAATCCTGTCGTTCTCGGGCTCGCGGCGCTTGGTGCCGGCTTTGCCCTGATCGTCGCGCGCAGCGAGCAGATGAGCGCCGACACGCGGACGCTGACGGTCGATCTGAAGGCCATGGGCGACGGCGCGGGCTCTTCCGCCAATCAGCTCTTGAGCGTCGTGAAGGCGCTGCAGCAGGCCGGCGCGAGCCACGCCGATGCGTTGCAAATGGTCCAGGCGGCCACGTTCTCGGGTAACGTCACGCCCGGCGGCGCGCAGCAGCTTGGCGGCCTGGCGCTCGATGTCTCGGCCGTGCGCGGCGGTACGCCGGTTCAGGACATGCAAAAGCTGCTCGATCTCGTCGGCAAGGGCTATCCGGCGATCGTTCAGCTGAACAACGAATGGAATTTCCTCACCAATAGCGAGCTGCAATCAATCCGGGTGATGTCGGAGCACGGCGACCGCATCGGCGCCGTCAATCTCGCGATTGACGCCCTTGGCAAGCGCTTCAGCGGGCTGCGCGAGGAATCACTATCGCCGACACAAAAGGCGGTCGAAAATTTCACGCGCGAATGGAATACACTTCTCGACCGACTTGCTATCAATATCGGTACGCCCGTTCTCGACCGGCTTGCCGATGCGCTGCATCAGGCCAACCAGGGCGGCGGCCAAAGTAGCACGCTTCAAGGTGCTTATACCCGCCTCGGCATTCCCTATGCCGCGGCAATGAACGGGCCCGCGATGCCGCAACCATTGCCCGCGGGCGCGGCGCGCGTGGCTCTGCCGCCACGTGGCAATTACGGCCCGAGCGATGCAAATATCGCCGCCGAGTACTTCCCGCCGGCCACCACGAATGCGCTCGGCCTTAGCGGCGGCACGGCTGATCAGGCCGGCGCTCTCCTTCTGAAAAATATGGCGTCGGATACGCAAAAGGTGATCGATGTCACCAAGGCCTATCTCTCGAGCTCGGCCGAAGGTCTCGCCGCCGATGCACGGCGCAAAGCCGAGATCGATAATTTGACGCAAGCGGTCGATGTCGCGGCGCGATCCTGGGAAAATCTCAAGCGCTCGGCGGCAGATATAGCGCGGCAAGGTGCGCCGCAAACCCAGGCGATTGCCTTGCAAGCGCAACAGGCCGAACGAATTGCGGCCGCATCCGGACAAGGCCCGGCGGCTCTCCGCGGTGCTCAACTGCAGAACCAAGTCGATAACACGACCCTGCAGCAGCACATCGCGCTGCAGGCGCTCGGCAACCGGAATGATCAGGAAGCGATTACGATCCGGGGCCAGCTCAACGATCAGATTCAGCGCACGACCGCCAATCTGACGGCCGAGGATCAGGCCCATCTTCAAACGAGTGCCAATCAAGAGGATCAGGCGCTCGAGCGGGCGATCGAGGCGCGCCGCACCGAGCTTTCGCTCATGAATGTGAGCAAGGAGACGCGCGAGCAGGAAGTCGCGCTGATCAAGGCGAAGAACGATCTCATGGCCGAAGGCTGGTCGCAGGATCTGCCCGGCTACACGGAGGAACTGCAGAAGCGCATCGCGCTCAATCAGGAATATGCCAAGCTCGGCGTTCAGCTCGACGCGGCCAATGAGAAGCAGCGCCAGGCCAAGCAATATGCGTCGGAATTTACGAGCTTTGCCGATACGTCGCTGCGGACGCTGACCTCGACGACATCGACCTGGCACGACAAGCTGCAAACCATTGTCGAAGATTTCGCACAGCTTGCGATCAAGATGCTGCTCTTGAAGCCGCTCGAGCAGGACATGACGAATTGGATCGGCAAGCTCATCGGCGGCGGTGGCACGGCGAGTGGCGGCTCGGGCGGCGGCCTGCTGGACCAGCTTTTCAGTTTGTTCGGTGGCGGCGGCACGGCGGCGGCCGGTCTTGGCGCTGGCGGTTCCGTTGCGGCGATAGGCGACGCGGGGCTCGGCGGCTCTTTGCTTCTTGCTGATGGCGGTGTTTTCTCGCAAGGGCGCCGCATGCGCCGCTTCGCGTCCGGCTCGGTCTTCGATTCACCGACTGCCTTCGGGATGGCCGATGGCGGTCTAGGGGTGCTCGGTGAGGCCGGCCCCGAGGCGATCATGCCGCTAAAAACCTTGAACAACGGCAAGCTCGGCGTCCAGGCGTCGGGCGGCGCGGGCGGTCAGACCAATCATTATTATGATCTGCGCGGCGCCGATTCGAGCGCCGTGCCGGCACTGCAAAAGCTGCTCGCCGGGCTCAATGCCAAAGTCACGAAGCTCGACAAATCAATCGAGCCGCGCTCGGTGCGGGCCAACATCCAGGCGCGGTCGATGCATCCGACCGCTTTCCAGCCGCGCAACATCGGCTAATCCGTGACAATCACCTATCCGCTCTCGCTGCCGACGAGCCCGAAGCCGGCGCAGGTGCAAATTGGCAGCACCGATGTCGTCGGCGTCAATCGCTCGCCGTTCAGCAACAAGCGCGAGGTGCAGGATTGGGGCGGTGACATGTGGAGCGCCAAGCTGACTTGGCCAGTGCTCGCCGGCCGCGATCAGGCCGAGCCGCTGCTTGTCATGCTGTTGGCGCTGCGCGGCCGGCTCGGAACGGTGCTCATCGGCGATCCGCTTGGCGCGACGGGGCGCGGCGTTTTGACCGGCGCGCCGCTCATCAACGGCGTGGCGTCTGCCGGCGCGCGGAACCTTGCCATCAAAGGGGCTACGCATAGCGTCACCGGCTGGATCAAGGCCGGCGATTATCTGCAGCTCGGCAGCGGCACCTCGACGCGCCTGCATAAGGCCCTGGCGGATGCCGCGAGCGACGGCAGCGGCAATCTAACCGTCGATATTTGGCCGCGGCTGCGTGAATCGTACGCCGATGGCGCGGCGATCGCCGTCAGCAACTGCCGCGGCACTTTCGAGCTCGGCACCAATCAACGCGGCTGGGATGAGAGCAGCTTCTTTCGCTATGCGGTCGAGGTTGCCTTCGTGGAGTCATACTGATGTCGCGAAATCTCACGCCCGCCGTGATTGCGCAGCTGGCAGCGTCGAGCAAAAAGCTGGCTATACTGATGCATGGCCAGTTCAAGAGCGCGGACGCCTATTTCTGGACCGGGATCGGCACGCTCGATTGGAACGGCCACACCTGGCTTGGCTCGGGGGCGCTGATCGATATCTCGGTCGTGCCCGAGACGACCGAGATCATGGCATCGCAGATCATGATCACGCTCTCGGGAATCGATTCCTCGCTTCTGGCGCTCATGCTTCAGGAAGGCGGCCATAATTTCACGGGTGATCTTTGGCTCGCCTTCTTCGACGGTAATGATCAGCTCATCGACGATCCGATACAGATCGATCGCGGACTTTATGATTATTCCGAGCTCGTCGAGAAGGCCGACGGGTCCGTGCTGCAAATCTTCTATCAGAATCAGCTCGCCGATCTCGAGCGTCCACGCCTGCTCAATTATACGGATGCGGATCAGCAGCGGCTCTCGCCTGGCGATCGCGGCTTCGAATTTGTGCCCAAGGTGCAAGACTGGTCGGGCCGATGGGGGCCAAGCGCGGTCTCGGCGCCGCCGCCGCCGCCGAGCGGAGGCGGTAAATAATGAGGCGCTGCGAAGACTGGCCGGAGCGGCTTCATCTTTTCATCGCCACGGCGCGGACGCGCCCACTAGCTTATGGCGTCTGGGATTGCTGCCTCTTCCCCGCAGACGTTATCGCGGCCATGACGGGAGAGGATCTCGCGGCGCGCTGGCGCGGCTCCTATCACGATGAGCCGAGCGCGCGCGCGCTTCTGGAAAGCCTTGGTGGCGTCGAGGAAATCGCGCGCGCTTTCCTCGGTGAAGCCTTGACATCGGTAAAATTGGCGCAGCGTGGTGATTTTGCAATCTGGAACGGTCATCGCGGTCACTGCGGCGGGATCGTGATCGGCAGGGAAACCATGGTTCTCGCCGAGCAGGGCGGCCTCATCGCCGTGCCGACGCGCGCCTGTTACAAGGCGTGGCGCGTCTAGCCTAGATGGTCACCAATATGTTGAAGCTTAAGCGTCATCCGGCGGAGGCGCCTAATTGGGCGGCGCCGCGCTACGGTGCCATCGCCGCTGCCATTGCGGCGGCGGCGGTCGAGATTGGCGCCACAGCAGCGACGGCGGCCATCATTGGCTCAATCGGCGCGACTCTGATCACCTCGGTCCTGAGCATGGCGCTCAGCATGGTCGTCCAAAGCCTCTTCAGTTCTGGCAATCACCAAACTGCCAATCTCGGGCAGACCAATGGCCGTCCGCGCAATGTCACCGTCCGGCAGGCGGTCGCGCCGCGCGAGATCGCGCTTGGCGAAGTGCGCAAAGGCGGCATCATAAGCTTCATCGCCTTGGGTGGCGCCGACAACGAGGTTTTCCATCTTGTTGTCACACTCTCGGGCCATCCGATCGAGCGGATCGGCGCGATCTATATCGCGGGTCAGCTGGCGATCGATCCGGATGGCAACAGCGTCGGCGTCTATGCCGGCCTGATCAATGTTGAGAAAAAGCTTGGCGCGGTTGGCGAGCCGGCTTTCGCCGGTCTCATCGCCGCCAATCTTGGCTGGACGAGCGATCACCGCCAGGACGGCTGCGCGAGCATCCATCTCGCCTTGACCTGGAACGAGGATGCCTTCTCATCCTTCGATCCGACGCAGCTCAGCTTCGACGTGTGGGGCCATAACCGTATTTATGATCCGCGCGCGGCTACGTTCGGCTTCAACGACAATGCTGCCTTGGTTGTTGCTTGGTATCTCAATGATGCGACCTTCGGCCTTGGCGTCGCGCTCGATGATACCGGCTTCGATCTGCCGACGCTCGAGGCGACCGCCAATCTTTGCGACGAATATGTCGGGCTGACCGAGACCTCGGCCTCGGTCACGATCAGCGGCGCGACCTCGCAAATCACGATCAACGAGGCGATGCAGCCGGCGGCCGGCGACACGCCGTCGGGGCTCTGGGCGCCACTGATCGGTGATCGCGTGCAATTGAGCGGCGCGCTGCCCGGCGAGATCGCCGCGGACAGCGATTATTATTGGATCCCGGCGACGGAAATCCTGGGCTCCTATACCGATGCGATTCCGGATACCTTCACCGGCTACATAGCGACCACGCTCGCGAACGCGCTGGCGCGCAATTTCATCGCGGTGACCGGTGACGGCAGCGGCACGCTGACACGCACTGCCGAGCGCCGTTATTGCGCCAGTGGCGTATTCACCGCCGATTTGACGCCGAGCTCGATCCTTCCGGGTCTTGTGAGTGCCCTCGGCGGCGGCGCCGGCCGTGCCTTCAAGAGCGCCGGCCTTTGGGTCGTGAAAGCGGGCGCCTATGAGACGCCTGGCGATGTGGGTCTTGGCGAAGACGATCTGCGCCGGGACGGCTTCACGGTTGTCAGCCAGGCTGGCTTGCGCGATTTTTGCAACGGCGTGCGCGGCAAATTCATCAATCCGGCGCGCGGCTGGCAGGAAGACGATTACCCAGCGGCGACCGATAGCGATTTGGTCGCGGCCGAGGGCGGCCAGAAATGGCTCACCCTCAACCTGCCGATGGAGCATTCAGGCTCGCGAGCACAGCGCATCGCGACGATGGAGTTCCTGCGCAACCGGCTCGAGCTGCGCATCCCGCAACTCCCTTGCAAATTGTCGGCGCTTCAATTCAGGCCGACCGATACTGTGCCGTTCAGCTTCGCGCGCTATGGCTGGTCGAGCGTACCTTTCGAAGTCGTCGCGATGGCGCTCGCCAAGGAAGAGGATTCGGACGGGCAACCGGTTCTCGGCGTCGATCTGACGCTGAAGACGATCAGCCCCGACGCCTATAGCTGGACAGCGGATCAGGCCGAGCTCATTCCGCTCGCGCCGAAAGCGAATTTGCCGAATCCGGCGGTTATCAAGGCGCCTGGCGTGCCGGTCGTGAGCGACGATCTTTATGTCACGCGCGACGGCGGCGGCGTGAAGGCCAAGGCCGTGGTCGAGGTCGCGGCAATCGATGCCTATGCCAATAATTATCGCGTCGGCTATCGCCTGCAGGGCGTCGCGAATTGGACGGACGGCCCTTGGGTCTCGCCCGATCCAACCGCCGCAACCGTATCCTTCGAATTCTTCGATCTGGCGCCGGGTCTCTACGATTTTCGCGCTCGCTGCATGAACGCGATCGGCGTGATGTCGACTTATTCGGTCTTCATCGGCAGCGAGATCCTCGGTCTCGGTGCGGCGCCGGCGGATGTCGCGCATTTCACGGTCACACCGATCAATGGCTTTGGCTATGCAGTCTGGGATGCGGCGCCCGATCTCGATGTCCGGTTTGGCGGTCAGGTCAAGATCCGCTGGTCGCCGGTCGATGACGGCAGCGCCACCTGGCAGAACGCGATCGACTGGGCACAGCCTTTCGACGGCAATCAGAGCCACGCCACGATCCCGCTGAGCGCCGGCACGTATCTCGCCAAATTCGTCGATAGCACCGGCCAGGAAAGCGCGTCGGCGGCGGTCTTCGTCTCGACGGCGCCAGACCTCGTGACGCTGACCGGGTCGACTACGACCTTGACCGAGGATCCGACATTCGGCGGCACGAAGACCAGCTGCGCGGTGAACTCGTCGCTCTTGAAGATGAGCGGCGAGGGCAATTGGGACTCGATCACCGACGTCGATGCCGTCGATATGATCGACGAATTCGGCGGCATCGCGGCAAGCGCCACCTATCTCTTTGCTTCGGGCATCGACAATGGCTCGGTCCAGAAATGCCGGATTGCCTTCTCGGTGCAGGTCGAGGGTGTCAACCTCTCGACGCTCGTGGATTCGCGCGGTGCAAGTGTCGACGCCTGGGTCGATTGGGACGGCGCTTCGGATGTCAGCTCCGCGAATGGGACGGGATTTTATCGCGAAACGGATGACGATCCCGCAGGTTCGCCAAGCTGGAGCGATTGGAAGCGGCTCGATGGCATCGCCGATGCCGAGGCGCGCGCGTTTCAGTTCAAAATCGAGATGACGACGGCCGACAAAGCCTTCGCGCTCTGGGTGCATAAGCTCAGCGCATCGGTCACGCTGCAATAACGCAAAGGATATCCGAATGGCGACACTCGCCCTCCTCAGCGCGACGGGCGTCCTGCTCGACTATCGCGTGGTCGATGAGGTTCCGGTACCGCTGCCGGCCAATGCGATTCTCGTTCCCAACGGCTGCGACCATGAGATCGGTTGCGCGCGCTGGGACGCAACCCTGAGGCAATGGTCGATCGTCGCGCCGCCGACGCCGCAGGAAAAGGTCGAGGCGCCCGATGCGTTGCGGGCGCTCGCGCTCGGCTTCATGGCGATCCGCGATGGCAAGGGATTGCCTGCTGAAACGCTGGCCTGGCTCGATGCCTATGCCAAATCCTTCGATTTTCTCGGCTGACGGCGCGTCCCCAAGGAAATAACGCATGACGCAATCCTCCGACGCGTACACCGTCGCCAATGGCTCCGGCTCGACCGTCCGGGCCGCGCTCAATGCTGATTTGCAGGCGGCCAATTCAAACAACAGCGGCACCTCTGCGCCGAGCTCGCCGGTCGCCGGCATGTGGTGGGTCGATACCACCAACAAGCTCGTCAAGCAGCGCGATTCGACCAACTCGGTTTGGGTCGTGCGCGCCGGGCTTGATGGCGATCCGCCGAGCACCCTTGCCAGTGCATCGACCTGCGATCTCGGCTCGATCCCGTCGAATTGCGCCAACATCACCGGCACGACGACGATCACCGCGCTCGGCTCCTCTGCCTCGACGACGCGGCCGATCTACTTCATCACCTTCGCCGGCGCGCTGACGCTCACGCATAACGGCACAAGCCTAATTCTGCCCGGTGCCGTGTCGAGGGTGACGCAGGCGGGCGATGTCGCCATCGTTCAATATCTGGGCTCCGGCAATTGGCGCATGTTGCATTACATGCCGTCCGCGCTATCAGGCGGCCGCGTCAACGCGGTGATGACCGAGACCGGTGCCGTCGCAACGGGTTCGACCGCGATACCCTGGGATGACACGAAGCCACAAAGCAACGAAGGCACGCAATTTCTCTCTCAGAGTTACACGGTCCTCAATGCCGGCTCGACGCTCTATATCGATGCGGTTCTGAGTATGTCCTGCGGCTCCGCGGACAAGGTTGCCGTTGCGCTATTTCAAGATTCGGGCGCGGACGCTCTATGCGCAACCTCGCGCGATGTCGCGACGGACAGTTCGGAGCAATTCACGCTCTCGCATACGATGCCCGCCGGCTCGGCTGGCGCGACGACCTTCAAGGTTCGGTCCGGTTCCGATGGCGGTCACACGATGACGCTGAACGGCGCCGGCGGTAGCCGCAAGCTGGGCGGCGTCATGATGTCAAGCCTCCGGATCATCGAGGTGTTGCCGTGACGAATTGGTATGTCCATCGCGACAATGGCAACATTGTCTTTGCCGCCCAATATCCCCAGACGGGCTATGCGACCGAGCAGGTCGACGACGCGACGAGTGACGCGCTTAAGGCCTTTCTCAATCCGCAAAGTTCGCAGCTTCAGCGCGTCGACGCGTTCCGTGATGCGCGGCTCGCGGCCGGCTTTGCCGATAGCGGCGACGGCATGACGGGGAAGACCTTTCAATGCGATGCGGTCAGCCGCGGCAATTGGACCGGGCTTGCTGCTGCGGCGCAATTCGCGCTGATTGGCCACGCCAATGGCGGCCCGGCCGCGCCCGACATCACCATCATCTGCGCCGACAATTCGCAGATCACCTTGTCGTCGGCCGATTGCTTCGCCCTCTTTGCCACGCGGGTCGCGCCCTGGGTGCAGTCGACCATCTTCTATGCGCGAACGATGAAGAACGCGATCCTGGCGGATTCGCCGCCGGACGACTACACGGCCGGATGGCCTTGACGCGAGGGCGGTGTGGACAGCGGACAAATCATCGAGCTCGTGACGTTACTTGTGCTCGGCGCCGGCAGCCTGTCGGCCGTGGTTTGGAAATTGCTGAAGCTCATCGGCGACGTCGATGACAAGCGCAGCGCCGGCATTCGCGATCTGCACAAGAAGATCGATGACACAGCTACGTCGCTCGACGTGAAATTCAACACGGTCCGCGATGAAATCGGCAAGGTCAAGGAAGACTACGTCCGCCGCGACGACCTCAACGCGCTCGAGGCCCGGATCGGCAAAAGCTTCGATGCGACGACGGCGGCGGTCGATCGATTGCGGGTCCGTTTCGACGAGAGCTTCGTCAAGATGATCGACCTGCTCGCCACGGGCAAAAAAACCTGACATGGGCTTCGATCCAAAACGGATCGAAGACGTCGTCAAGCTTCTGTCACTGATTGCCTTCTTCGCCGCGCTCGCCGCCCTCATTGGCGTCTCGTTCTTCAATCTCCACGAGGCGATGCGATGAGAGCATTTCTGCAGGATCTCGGGCATCGCCTCGATCTCGTCACCTGGGACGCGAGGGGCCGGGAAATCGCGCGGGTCGAACTCAGCCCGACCGAGGCGTTTGTGATGGCGCAATCCTTGCTGTCATCGGTCCGTCGCAGCATCGATCTGACGGCGAAGAAAGTCGGCACATGATCGAGCCCAATCCGAACCGCACCGCCTTTCTCACCATGATCGCCGTTTCCGAGGGCACGGCGGGGAAGGGCGATGACGGCTACAACGTCCTCGTTGGTGGCGGCCGGTTCAACTCCTATGCCGATCATCCGCGCCAACTCGTCCATCTCAATGCCCATTTGGAATCGACCGCGGCTGGCCGTTATCAGATTCTCGCGCGCACCTTCGACGCCTATAAGACGATCGCCGGCGTTACGGATTTCTCGCCGCCGTCCCAGGATCAGATCGCGCTCGTTCTGATCCGCGAGCGCGGCGCGATTCTTCCGATCGACCGTGGCAATGTCGATGACGCCATTGCGCGCATCAAGACCCTCTGGGCGAGCTTGCCGGGCGCCGGCTATGGGCAGCACGAGAATAGCTTGATCGCGCTGCGCCAGGCCTTCACGAGCGCCGGCGGCGCACTCGCGGTATGACCAAAGACGAATTCATCGACCGTTTCATCACGGCAAGCGGGATGCCGAAAGCGTGCCGCACGCCCGATGGCGTGAAAGACGGCCGCTTCGAGATGGTCGCCGTCCCATGCACGTGCGGCGGCAGCTACAGCGATCCCTGCGCGGGCTGGCAGATGGTGCGGCCGAGCCCGGCCGAGCGCGCGAAAATCAAGGTCATTATCCATACGCCCGGCTGAGTCGTCGGCCGCGCTTCCTCTTCCCTTCAGGAACCCTCATGAAACCCGATCTGTTGCACGTGGTTGCGGTCGTCTCCAATCCGGTTCGCTTCGGCCGTCGCGCCGAGCTCTTCAGGCACTTCATCGACCATATGTTGGCCTCCGGCGTCCGGCTCACCGTGGTCGAGCTTGCCTATGGCGATCGCGACTTCGATATCGCGCCGCGCGAGGGCGTCAATATCGTCCAGCTGCGCACCCGCGACGAGCTGTGGCACAAGGAAAATCTGATCAATGCAGGTGTGCAGCGCCTGCCGCCGGATTGGAAATATGTCGCCTGGGTCGATGGCGATGTCACCTTCACCAATCCGGATTGGGCGACCCAGACCGTTGATCAACTGCAGCATTACGACGTGGTGCAACTCTTCGACTTTGCCGAGGATGTCGGCCTCGCGCCGCATCAGCATCTCAACATCGAGCGTGGCTTTGTCCATCGCTACCACGCCATGCTGCGTGAATGTGCGGCTGGCGGCACGACGCCCACGCCGCCACATGGCAAGCATCCCTATGGCGGCTGGTTTGGCCATTGCGGTTATGCTTGGGCAATGCGGCGCTCGGCCTGGAACAAGCTGGGCGGTCTTTTCGATCTCGGCATTCTCGGCAGCGGCGATCATCACATGGCCTGCGCGCTCGTCGGCGCGGTGCAGAGCTCGGTGCCGGTCAAGGTCAGCCTCGCCTATCGCAAGCATCTGGCACTCTGGGAGGCGCGCGCGAGGCGTCACATCGTCCAGAATATCGGCTATGTGCCGGGCAAGCTCTTGCATCATTTCCACGGGCCGAAGGCGCAACGCCAATATGTCGAGCGCTGGCAGATCCTGCTGCGCAACGATTTCGATCCGGAGACGGATCTGAAGCGCGACTGGCAAGGGCTCTGGTCGCTCACCGGGAACAAGCCGCAGCTGCGCGACGAGCTGCGGCTTTATTTCCGGCAGCGTAACGAGGACAGCAACGATCTCGGCGGCGTCCGCGCCTGATTGCTTGCGACCAGGCGGTCATCGCGGCGCGGAAGCGCGATTGAGCTCATCGGCGCGTCGGCCACTCTGGCGAGCAGCCATGCTGTGCAATATCGCCGTGGGGTTGTGGAGTGTCCGGGTAATTGGGTATGGCCCCGCCCGCTTATTCGCCGTCGGTTGCTGAAGCTTTCTGTGGCGCGGTGATTTCATTCAGCAAGGGAGAGTTTCGATGCCTGACTTGAAAGCCAATCTCAACATGGCCGTTGCCGATGCGAAAAAGAGCCGCTCCTGGCTGCGCGGTTTCATCAGCGCTCATCCGCTGCTGACCTTCGAGATCTTCGGCGGCGTCATCGTGGCCGTGATTTATCTCGCCTGGCGCTGATCCGCCGTGCCGCGTTTGCTGCGCCGCTATTTCCATGTCGGCGATCCGACCTGGACGGTACGGCGCCGCATGGCGATCTGGACGATGAGCTTCTGCTGCTTCGTCATTCTGGTTTGCCTCTGCGGCCCGTTCGACAAAGAGCTGAGCAAGACGGCGATATCGAGCGCCTTCGTGCTGCTCGGCGCGGTGCCGAGCATGTATAGCCTCGCGACCGTCGCCGACGATCATTCAAAGCGCGTGACCGCCGCCGAGCCGGCGGCAAAAGGGGAGGGCGGCTGATTGATGGCATTCCTATCGAGCCTTGGCGGCAAGCTCGTCCTCGCCGGCATCGTCGCACTCGCGTTTCTCGGACTTTGGGCAAAGGACAAGTTCGACGTCGCGCAGAAGGAAAAGGCCGAGGCCGCGAGCCTCGCCTGGCAAGGCGAAACGAGCAGGCTGCAACAGCTTGCCAATCAGAACGAGGCCACGCTCAAAGAAATCAACGCGCAGATTGCGACCTCGACGGCGGCGGCGAAGGCCGCGCGCGACAACGAGGCGACTGCAAATGCGCGGCTGGACAAACTGAAACAGGAGATCGCGCATGCGCCGCATGGCCCCGTTCCGGGCGACATTGTGCTTGCTTTTAGCCGGATGTGGGACGGCCACATCGCTGCCGGTAGTGGAAACGAAGCTCGTCCTGCAGCCTTGCGCGGTCGATCAGGGTCTCTTGGCGCCCATCCAATTTCCGCTGCGGCCGCCAAGCCGCCACGCTGACGGCTCGCTTGACAGCGATCAGTATGCCGACGCTGCCGGTGAGCTTGGCACCGCGCTCGACACGGCAAACGATCGCCTCGGGAAGATTGCCGACACGTTGCAGGACTGCGCGCGCCGCGCAGCGAAGCCCTGATCCGACCCATCAGATAAGGATTACCCGATGACCGTTTCCGTGACGACACAAGCCGATATCGACGCCGCGACCGCGCCGATCACCGCGGCGCTCGCTGCCGCCACGACTGCGATCGCTGGCTTGACGACGCGCGTCACTGCGCTCGAGGCGAAGGCGACAACGCCCGTGCCAACCCCGCCGCCCGTGCCGCCGCCGGTCCCGACACCAATTCCCACACCGACTCCGATCCCGGTGCCAACACCCGTGCCGATCCCAGTCCCGGTCCCTACGACCTTGCCTGCCGGCGCATGGAAGCAATTGCCGAATGCGACGCTCGCCAATGTCATCTATAGCGGCTCGCTCAAGGATACGATTCACGGCAATACCGGCCCGGTCGCGATCATGGATACGTGGAACGGCGCCTGCCTCAATCCGAATACCCATGATCTGATCGTCTGGGGCGGCGGCCATAACGACTATTATGGCAACGAGGTCTATGCGGTTCGCCTTACGGATGGCACGGCGCGTCTCTTGAATCAGCCGTCGCCGCCGCCCGCCGATCCGACGATCGACACCACGGCTGACGGCTGCCCGGTCTCGACCCACACCTACAGCTCGCTCAGCTTCATTCCCGATCTCAATCTGATGTATGTGCCGGGCGAATGGGGCTGCCGCCAGGTCGACAGTCCGCAGAGCTGGCTCTTCGATCCGGGCGCGCAGGATCCGACCAAGACCGGCATCTGGAAGAAGGGGCCGCTCTTCCCCAATGGCAGCTTCGACATGTCAGCCGATTACGACCCGGTCACGAAGAAGATATATCTCGTGCCGAGCTACAATTCGAATGGCCATGGCATGCAGGTCTATGACCCTGCGACGAATACGACGAAGCAGCTCGCCGCCGACTATCAATCCGATTACCACATGACGGGAGCGATCGATCCCGTCAACCGGCACATGGTCTGCGTTGGCAGCGGCTTTCTCGATGTCTTCGACCTGACGACCGGCGCCCGCAGCAATCCGAAATCGAGCGGACCGCAGACTTGCCAGCAAGGCAACGCGCCAGGCTTCGCGTGGTGCGATTCTCTCTCGATGTTTGTCGGCTGGAACGGCGGCAGCACGCTCTATGCGCTCGATCCGAAGAGCTGGGCATGGAAAGCGATCACGATGACCGGTGACGCGGGTGCGCCGGCTACCAATGGCACCTTCGGCCGCTTCCGCTATGACAAGGGCCTCGATCAATTCATCGTCGTGAACCGAATCAGCGAGCCGCCCTCGATCTGCCGAATCGATCCCGCGGTTGTAAAGGGCACGCCGGCGCAGACCGTGCCGCCGATGGCGACGGTGACAAATACCGATGGCACGGGCGGAAGCGCCAACACGTTGGCCGGAGCGTTGGCCATCCTCAAATCCGGCGGCACGCTGCGCATCGCGGCCAACCCGATCGCGCCGAATTATTGGATCGATGGAGCGGTATTCCCGGCGACTCTCGACAATATCACCGTCATCGGCGATGCCGGCGCCAAGATCCAGGGCGTCATGCAAGAGGGTGGCGTCGGCGCTCTTTCGGTTCACACGCCGCACTTCGCGATCAGCGGCATCGAGATCTTCGGCTGCCGCAATTCGGACGGCAACGGCTCGGCTATTCGCGTGCAGCCGGAATGCCTCAGCTTCACGGCTGGCCCAGGCATGAACCTGCATGACAATGATATGGGCATCCTGACGCCGACGGCGTCGGCCAATGCGCTCGGTTTGCAGGTAGCGATCTCGGGCGGGACGTATGGCGGCAACGGCTCGAGTAATCACTTCGGCGGCTCGCACGATATTTATGTCGGTACTTGCTCATCGTTGACGGTCGCCGGCGCCAGCTTCACTGGCTGCACCAATGGCGGTCACCGGCTGAAGAGCCGCGCGCTGAAGACGACGATCACAAACTGCCAGTTTCCGCTCGCTACCTCCGACGATAGCCGCCTCATCGATTGTCCGATGGGCGGCATGGTCACGATCAGCGGCAATACAATGGTGCAGAACGCGACCGAGGAAAATACCGAGATGATCGGCATCGGCCAGGAGATCACGATCAATCCCGATCCGGCCGGCGTCACGCGCACGCATCAATTCGCGATCAGTGGCAACACGCTCAGCTCGAAGAAGCCCGCCTGGACCATGGCCAATGTTGCGACGTCACTCGTCGCGGGCGCCCAGGCGATCGCGAAGAGTAATGCAATCGCCAAGGCCGGCTTCAGCTACGGCAGCGGTGTCACCGATGGTGGCGGCAACGTGCTCTCCTAGACGCACCCACATCCTTGGTATGCGGGCCGCCCTCCGGGGCGGCCCTTTTTTTGTGTCTGGGCCTCGTCCCACCTTTGCACGGCAAAGGTGGGCTCAGCCCGCGAGCGCCTTCTCGGCGGCCTCGACCAAGAAAGCCGAGCGGTTGGGATTCCGTTCTTCGATCCGGCGTAGCAGATCCTCGGGCAGCATGACGTTGACGCGGACGCGGCGCGCCGACGGCACATCGACGCGCACCAGGATCCGGGCCACTTCGCGCACCTCGGGATCGTGCCGGATATCGTCGAGCGCGCTCGGCTCGGGAATGCGCTGACCTTCCTCGATCATCAGCTCGATATGCCCCTTCAGCCCTTCCTCGGCCATGCGCGCGGCTTCCTGAAGATCGCCGCCAGCGCTGGCGAGGCCCGGAATGTCGGGAAAGAACACGCTATAGCCGGGCTCGTCTCCGTTCTCGACGACGGCGGGAAAATATAAGACTGCCATGATGATCTCCTATCGAAGCCTGACGCCTGATTGCCGCTCGATACTCTTGAGCGTTCCGATTTTGATGTCCTTCACGGGATGCGGCACCGTCACCAGCCCCGGCTTCGTCGGATGATTGAAATGGTGATGGCTCCCGGTTATGCGCTTCAACTGCCACCCGTCATCCTTGAGAGCCGAGATGATGTCCGCGCTATTCATGTGTGTAAGACTACACACCATGCCCGCGCCCGTCAAGCAAGAATGTGTGCCCGTGTGTATTAAATCCAGATTAATCCGGTTGCCCCCGCCGCCGAACGCTCCGCGAACAAACTCCACGGATTTTCCACGGCTTTGAAGCGCATGTTCTGGCAGCGTTCTGCAAGATGCTGCATCGGGCGCCGGAATGCCCCTATCGAAAAGCGCGGATTTGCTTGGGTTTTATGGTGCTGCCGGAAAGGATTGAACTTTCGACCTCTCCCTTACCAAGGCAAGGGATGATCGCGAAAACGCCAATCAAATCAACGCGTGGTTTTTAATTCCACGGATTTCGCACGGATTCGACGCTTCGCCGCCGCGCGCTTTTTCGTGGGCGCCGGCGGCGTCGGCAGCATCGCCGCGCGCCCGGCTTCCTCGCTCGCGACGGCGTGCTCGTAGCGGGCGACGGATTTCTCGTCGTCCCAGCGACCGGTTGCGATCAGCGCCTTCTTGTCGGCACCGCCATAACGGCGCATCCAGGTCGCCCAGGTGTGACACCAGATGTGAAACTTCACTCCGGGCGGCAAGGTGATGCCGGCAAGCTTCAGCGTATCGGCCATGAGATTGTAGAGCCGGCCGTTCTTGTTGAAGCGGAAAACCTTCTCGCCGGGGCGGTCGAGGCCGCGCGGATGATTGGCGAGCTTTGCCACCACCACAGGCGGCAGGAAAACGCCGCGGGGCTTGCCGGTCTTAGTCGTGCCCAGATAAGCGTAGGCTTCGGCGACTCGCGTGTAATCGCAGCCCAGCTTCAGGGCGTCGGAAAGGCGCATGCCGGTGTAACAGAGCACGAAGAGGAAGATCTCGAATTCCGGATCGATCTGCCGTGCCGCGGCGAAGATCGCGAAGGCGCGCTCGGGCCAGAGCCAATCGGTGCGCTGCGTGCCTTGCGATCCTGGCGGCCGGCGCAGGCTGCGCTCGATCCCGGCGCGCTTCAGCACGGCGGAGACCGGCGTATAGACTTGGCGGTTGCGGGTCGCCGGCGACGTATTCGGATGGAGCTCGAGCGCGATCGCGTCGATCGTCGCCTGGGTGATTTCCGTCAAGGGCAGGTTTTGCAGCCGCGCGGTGAGACCGGTCCATTTGCCGGTGTCGGGATCGAAGCGGCCGAGGAAGCGGCCATCGCCGCCGGCCTCGAGATAATCGCGCACGGCGTCTAGGAAGACCGGCTCGCCGCGCTTGGAAAACTCACCACGTTCGATGCCGCTGCGGATTTGGTCGAGCTTCTTTTGCGCGATTTTTTTGTCAGCAGTTCCTGCACTCTCGTCAACGTAGCATTTGAGGTACGTGCCGCGGATGCGATAGTTTTTCGAGCGGCCTTGACGCGGCGGGATGAGCTTGAGGGGCATGGCAGGCTCCGGTAGAGCTGATCGAATTCGAGGCGATCGAGCAGAATATGGCGGCCGGAGCGTTTGCCAAGCCCCAGGGAGGCGCAGAGCTCCTTCGTCCCGCGCACGCCGCGGTGCAGGCGCTCGGCGGCTTCTTCAGCGGTGATGGGCCAATCAGCGTCGCTCATTGCTTCCCAAATGACAGTGTTATGCGTTGTGGGCGTGGAGCTCTTGATAGATAAATTTTGCAGCCAGCGGCCAAAGCACGATCACGACAGGCCCAACAAAAACGGTCGCCGTGATCCCTCTCCATTGTCCTGTTCGGGAATGCCAATCGACTGTCCACCAAATAAAAATTCCCACGCCGCAAACGAGATAGGTGATGACCACTTTTCGGGCGACGGTTAGAAACATCATTTTCCCCTTCGTTGACGTTATGCGACGGGTACCGCCCGGCGCGTCGCGCGGTCCAGGCGCTCGATCTCGGCGACGATCAAGGCCGCCGCCTTGATGAGAAGATTGCGGCGCAAGCCCGGCTTGGCGTGCTTGTTAGCGACCACCTGATTGCCGTGGCCGGGTCGCTTATCGAAGCGCTCGGCCCATGGCCACGGATCGTTATATTGTCGGCTGTTCGCTCTGACGTCTTCCCGATAAAGCAGCACGGGCGACGCGTAGCACGCCGCCGCGAGCGCCAGGCTGCCGTCATCGTGCTCGTCGTCGTGATCGAGTGCATAGCCTTCCTTGGTGATCTGGCGCGCGCGCTCGCTGGCGATCTCGTCGATCACGCGTGCCGTTGCTTGGGCGGCTTCATCGGCCTTCATCGTTGTTCCCCTTCTGACTTTCCTCAATGTGATCTTGAAAGGAGGCTGAGGCGGCAAACGACGAGAATCGGTAACCGGTTGTCCACCCGCAGGCGCATCGTCCAATGATGCCTTTGGCTTCTCCCTTGTCGTCGCGCTCCAGGTGAAGGGTGCCGTCGACAAGCTTGTGTTCAGTCATGGCAGTGCTTCCCCTTCTGTGATGTTATGCGCCGGCTGCGGCGTCGCCGCTGGTCTCAGTCGCCGCCGCTTTCATGGATTCGATCAGCGCAAGGGCCTCGGCGCGCGTCGCCTTCGGCTCATACTCGTATCCATCGAAATTGCCGTCGCCGTCGCCGATCGAAATCGGAACGACGTATTCCGGGTGACCGCGATAGATTTTGGTCAACTCGGCGAGCTCGTCATCGCCGCTGGCATTGACCGCCTCGGCAATATCCTCATAGGTCTCGTGCGGCTCGGTAATGGTCGACCAACCAATATGCTCGAGCGTCCCGCCCTTCGGTTCATGATGCTCGGAAAGAACGAGTTGCACGCCGAGCAGCGAGAGACGCGCCGCATAGCGAAGATCGCCTGTACTGAGGAAGCTGGCGAGGGCGAGCACGTCCCGCGGTCTCCACTCTTCCGGTTTGCATCGGTCGTGATGAATGGTGAAGGTCGACGTCTTTGATTCGCTCATTGGCTGCTCTTCCTGCGCGTTTAATCGATTTCGGAGAGATCAAGCAGAAACCCGCTCTTTTGTGCTGCCTTGAAGCCCTGTTCGGTCGCGGCGTAGCCACTTCCAGCGACGGCACCATCTTCGTTGAAGAGCCCATTGCGGAACGCCGTGAGGCCTTTGCGCTTGAGCGAGCGGCATGCGCGGCGCACCGTCTTGCGATCAATCTTTGTCCCATCGCTGATCGTATCGAAGGCAAAGTAAAAGTGCTGATCGCTCTGAAACTTGGCGGCGAGGAAGCCAAGCACGCGCTTCTCATCGTCGCGGCGGATGATTTCCCCTTCCATGACGTTAAGCCGCCGCCGGCGTGGTGACATCGTTGGGATGCGAGCACAGCGCCGTGTCGCTGTCGTCGCGCATAAACCAAACGTAGTGATCTTGATTGCGGTGATAGACGCGCGTCGCGGGCAGTCCGCCGACGAGGATGCGCTCGCCGACGCCAGGCGGATCGGCAATCCGGCGCACGTGCGCGATCACGAGAAAATCGCCAAAGGATTTGTCATAGACCGCAGTGAAATCCCGCCACGCCTTCGCCATGGCTTTCGCTGGCGATCGCGCCGAATAGATCGCCTCATCATACCCGTCGACACGGACGGCATAGGTCCGGATCGGGCCAAAGCGTTTCGCGCGGCGCTTAAGCCGCCGCTTACCGCTCCACAAATCCCACATCTTGATCATGGCGCGACCTTCTTCGATCCAAAGGTCATCATTCCAGGTCAGTTTCAGGATAGTGATCTGCGTCGATCGTGGGCGGCAGGCGATCGCCTCACGCACGAAGGATTCCATCTGATCTTCGGTGAGAAAGGCGCCTTTCATCTCAGGCGCCATGCCTTTGTCGTGCAGCACGACAAACCAGCGCTTGATGGTGGCAATTTCCCCTTCCATGACGTTATGCGTCCTTTGCCGGTGCCGGCGCTGGTATCTGATGCGCGTGATCGCCGAGATAGCGCTCGGCCGTGACCACGTAATGCACGGCGCGCAACACCTGGCGCGCCAGCTCGGCGCGGGCCCGCGCATCGCGAACGCTGATTTTGCCCGCGCGCAGCGCTTTCAAATCACCAATAAGGTCATTGGTGAATGTCGATAGATTGAAGCGTTCGCTAAGCGGCGCGGGCTCGGTAAGCGGCTCGGGCAATTTCATGCTCCAAATGCTTTAGGACGATCCAGGCTTCGGCAAGGTCGCGGCGGTCATTGAAATTCTTCGGACCATTTGCGTGATGGCCGATGTTGACACGCTTGCAATGAATGCAGAGCGTCGAGTGCTCCCAGGGATAGACGTTCGGCTCATCACACAGCGCGCAGGCGCGCGGCTCATCGACGATCGGCGGCTGTGGCGGCAAGATGATCTTTGGTCGGGGCGGATCGCTAGCTCGGCGCTCGATCCAAACAAGGCGTCGCTTGCCGCCCGGCTTGTCGGGCGGGAGGATTTCGACATCATAATCGATTGCGTCGTCATCCATGGGCATTAGGTGCCCTGTCCGGCGCTCCAAGTTTTTGAATCGCGCGCATCTCTTTCGTCGTCATGCCGCTCAAGGCGTGATTGCTGCCGCTCGGCTCGATAAGCGGAATGCCGTCGATCCAGAAGCTCCACAGCCGGCGCCAGGTGGTCGAGACCGCGGTCATCGGATCACCAGCCTCGCCCTGGCACATAGGTCGCGCGCGGCTTGCCTTCGCCATTTTTGACGCGCAGATATTTATCGGTCTCGCAAAGAATGTTCGGCACGTCGCTGAAATCCATCACGACGCCGGTCTCATCGGTCACGCGCTCATAGATCGCGCGCATTTCCTCGAGCGCGCGATCCTGCGGCAAGGAAAAATCAAGGCGCCGGCCGTGCAAGCGATTGAGCCCGCGGATCGTGCCGGGCCCGGCCGCGGCCCATTTCTGCCGGTCGGCGGCATGCTCGAGCAATTTGGTAAAGCGCATGTCGACCACGGCTTGATAGGCCATGAACGCCCCCCATCCGGGGAATCGCATCAGGTCCATGTGAACGTCGCGCAGGGAAGGCTTGCCGCCGAAGAGCAATCGAAACGTGCCGATGCGCTGCCACAGCGTGCCGATCACGGTCTCGGCGATGTAGCGGCTTTTCGGCTGGCCCTTTTCGCTGCCGGCGCTGATCACATAGGCGCCGGTCCAAACCTTGGCGCCCTGCTCTTTGCGATCCTCAAGAAGCTCGGTTAGAAGATCGGGGCGCCAGTGGGGATGCGACGGCCAGGCGTCGCCTTGATTACGGCCAATCCAATCGTCGCCAGTATCGCTGACACCGTACATCGCGACGGCCAAGGTTTCGGGCCAATTGATTTGACGCGCGATGCACAGCATGAGCCACAGCAAGGGATGATCGGCGAAGGGCTCGCGGATGTGTTTGCGGATCCAGATTGTCACGCGATCGTCTTCACGGCGCACATTGCAGAAGCGATAAGCCGCCAGGATCGGATCGCCGGTCAGCGGCGCGCCAACTGGCCGGCGCAGCTTGCGCTCGCGGATCGCCTCGCGTTCCTTGACCCAGTACCACAGCGGCGCGTAGTCAACCATTTCCGCTTCCCTCACTTATAGGTGCGCATCGCCGCGTGCATCGCGATCAGAAACACCACGCCGATCGCGACCCATTGCAAACCATCCATGTCGCTCATGATTTCCGCTTCCCTATCGTTATGCGTCTGCCCGTTGCGGATCCGCGATCGCGCGCAGCGGCGCTTTTGCCAGCTCGATCGCGGTGATGAACTCGAGCGCAGGCGGTGACATCGCGGCAAAGCGCTCGCCGGCGCGATCAAGGATCAGGCAGGCGATCGACAGCAATTGCACCGGGTGGCAATCGACCGTGCCGAGGGCCACAAATGCACGTTGAGCGCCCATTGCTGTCACGGTCCCGGCGAAGACGCCGGCCTCTTGATCGGCCGTCGCGTGCTCGCGCACAAACCGGGCAAGCTGCAGAATTTCGGCAGGGTTGCGGTCAGTCATCGCAAAGCCTCTTGAGTGTGCGGATCTCCTCGCCAGCATTGGAGAAGAGCGGCAGCGCGCCATGAAGGCCTCGATTTCCGCGGTCGGTACATTCGGACAGCTTCAGCGGATGCGCGTCTTGCTCGAATGCGGCGCGCGCCAGGCCGTAATCGCGGGCCTGTTCAAAGGCGTGCTCGAGCTTGGCGTCAAAGCCTTTGGAAAAGACTGCGAGCTGATCAAGATCGCGACGCGCTTCGCGGGCGAGACGTTTCGGGGCTATGCGGGGGTTTTTCATGGTGTCTTCCAATCTGGAAATGCTCGCTCGAGCGAGCGGTCCCACCATCTTTGCCGCAATCCGCGAAAGCCGGGAATAGGTGCGTCTATCGTGACCGCAACGCCGCCGCCGCGCCGACAAATGCAGCCGGATTGAACGCGCGTCACCGGCGCAAACCCGCGCAGCTTGCCATGCGCGACCACATAGAAGCGATCGCCGGGCTTGATCAGGCGCACGAATGAATGCCCACTAAACCAGCCCCATTCTTCGCCGGTCTCAGGGTCGCCGGCCGCGTCGCCCTCGGCAATCCAGTCAAACCAGAAATCTTTTGGGCAGGTGCCGACGAGATCCGTCATGATGCGGCGTGCGAGCGGTTGAGTTTCACGGCCTCTTCCCAGGCGGCATGGATCTTTTCGGCATCGTCGCCGATGCGCGCCAGGGTCCGCACGCCGTTGAGCGACGCCCAAACACTGATTTTCATCCGGTCGGCAAGCTCAACCATTTCCTTGATCACGTTCGGGATCCGCGCGCCGCCATACACGCTGACCTCGATATAGAGATCGTTTTTTTCGTCGACTCTCATCTGACCCATAATTGAGCCTTATGCGTCTCGGCGCATGAGCCGCGCCGTCTTGGCGCGCTTCTGTGCACCACGCACCGCTGCCCGCAGCTCGTCGCGTAAGCGGATTTTCTCGAAGAGCGATTTGTGGCCGGCGAGCTCGTTACAACGGCGATGCGCGATCGCACTATTAGAGAGATGATTCGGTCCGCCACTCGTTAGCGGAATGAGATATTCGATCGTCTCAAAGCCGGGCGGGATTGGTTCCGGGCAATAAAAGCATCCGGGACCATCGCGCTCGATCAAGGTCGCGATGATCTGCGCGCGTTGATCACCGGCAGGATGTGGCGCTTTCTCTCGGGCACGATAGGTCCCGTGTGAGGTGAAGGCGCGCCAGGGCTCGCGTACCGGCCCGATGAATTTGAGCACGCCTTTCTTGTCACGGTAGATGACGGCCGTTCCGGCGCCGGTGCGAAACCGCAGCACTTCGTAAGCATTGCTCGAGGAAAAAATCTCGGCGCCACTCGCATTCAAGAAGTTCTTGAAGGCGGTGAGCCGCCGCACAGATAGCTCGCTGATGTGGAACGGGAGCCCGCTCACGCTGGTTAAGCCGCTTCCAGAATCTGGATGAGCTTGTCGGCCATCCTTTGCCAGGCTTCATCGCGCGCCGTCAGGCGCGCGTAGGCGGCGGCGTAGGCGGCGGCGGCGGC
>Ga0265336_10000119_pt1 | contig 59232 bp, 46 predicted proteins | sample 42119metaG_FD_193583 | JGI IMG/M metagenome (GOLD analysis project Ga0265336, IMG submission 193583) | Rhizosphere microbial communities from Carex aquatilis grown in University of Washington, Seatle, WA, United States - 4-21-19 metaG | ecosystem: Host-associated > Plants > Roots > Rhizosphere...
GCGGGGCATATCCACCCTCGCATCTCTACGGGCACTTCCGGCTCGTACGTCTGACAGCACGCGGCCGCGCCCAGGCGTGGGCGAAGGCGTGATGTCTTGTCCGAGAGCCGGATGCGGGAGATCTGCATGTCCGGTTCGATGAGCGGGATGTGGAAACGGAGCCATGGTCTGGCTCATAGGGCACCGCCAACCGAAAGGGGCGGCAACAGCGATGCCAGACCTACCGTCACCGCGCCACATCTCGACTCTACCGGATCCTGCCGCTAGCAGCCGCCGGCGCCGCGGCAGCAATGGGCCGGGCAGCGGTCATCGACAGAGCGAACGGCCGCCCCTGAGTCAATGTGCCGAGGCTGGTCGCTTGCGAACTGTCTGACCACCGCCGAAGTCTCCGGCAGCCAGAATAGACATTCGCGCCAACACTGACCGAGATCGCTGGACTGGGTGTTCGCGTCATTGAACTCGCTGTCCATCAACGCTGGAATGCGCAAAACCGTCAACGAGGGCGAGATCGAAATCGAAGTCCGTTGAGATGCGCTGATCACGAAGGCGACCTGGCCGATGCCGCAACGCCAATCACCCGCTGCGAAGGGCTTCGAACACTGTTGAATTGACGACGAGAACACTTCTGAACCGCTTCTGGGCCCATTTGAGCTCGATGCCTATTGCGCCAATGTCTGCTTGAGCGCGAGTGCGCCGGCCCCTGGCACGATCTCGGTACCGGTATCAGTCTGCGCCTGCTTCAATTCATCGAGCAGCTCCGACGCCTCCGCTGCCCGCCCGAGTGCCTTCAGGGCGCGGGCGCGGCCCAGGTCGATCGCCCTCAGTTCGTCGGCGTGGTTGCCGTTGGCGTTGATCCGCGTCCGCGCCGCGATGAAGTCGCGCAAGGCCTCGTGAGGCCTGCCGAGATCGAGTTCAGCCAGCGCCACGTTCATCCGCGCGTTGGTGACCAGGCTGTGTCGCTCGCCCAGCGCCGGGCCGAGGTACTGCAGCGCAGAGGTGCTCGCCTGCCAAGCCTCGGCGGGGCGGCTTGTCCGTCTGTAGAGTTCGAAGCGTTCGGACTCGACCAGCCCCAGAAGAACGGCATCGGGCGCGGCCTCCTTGAGCAGTGCATCGTGCAGGCCCGAGAGCACCGATTCGGCATCGTCTGGCTTGCCCTCCAGCAGGTGCTGGTGAACCTGGCGCAAGCGTGCACGGACCGACATGGCAGTCGCGGCGGAGCCCGCGTTGAACGGCGGCGCCGCGAGTTCGTTCATCAGCGCGGTGGCATGAGCTTCGTCGCCCAGGGCGAGATCGATCTGGCCGAGCAGCTGGCGCGCTTCGATCCGCCGCCGGTTGTCAATGCGGCCATCCTCGATGGGCAGGTCGCTCGCGTGCACGAGCTGTTCAGCGAGCGCTTGCGCCTCTCGATCGCGCCCGGCGTCGATCAGCACCTGGACGCGGGTTTGCATAGCCCGGCATGCGAGCGAGCCGGCTCCAGCGAGCGCGCGCGTTCCGGCCGTGCGCTCGGCCGCCTCGAGCGCGGCCAGCGCCGGCATTGGGTGGCCTCGGCCGGTCAGGGACTGGGCCAGGCCCAGTCGGGCAGCCAGCAATTCGGGACCGTCGGGGTTCCCCTCGTTCTCCAGCACTGTAATCACGCGTCGATATTCGTATTCCGCCTGGTCCCCGAAGGACATGCCCAGGTAGAGGTCACCCAATCGGCGGCGCACCTGCGCCAGCACGATGGGATCGTCCTTGAAGCGCTCGCCGGCGCGATCCTGGGCCCGGGCGATCAGGTCGTCGAGCAACACGCTGCGACTGCTGGAGGCATCGGTGCCACCCGGGACCTGGAGTACGTCTTCATACAGGAAGTCGTTGATCACTCGCGATCGTCCGTTCGCGAGTTCTGCCTGCCGCTGGGCGGCACGCGCCCGCAACCCAAAGCCCGTGGCGCCGATCACCCCCAGCGCGAGGCACACGCACAGCGCGACCACCCACGGGCGCTGGGCGCGGATGACCCGCAGCCTCTGCGCAGTGGCTTCCAACTGGCGCGCCGCTGCGGCGGCCGCCTCGCGTTGCGCGCGACGGGCGTCCAGCGACTCCAGGCGCTCGACGAGCTGCGCCACGCTCGCCAGACGTCGGTCTGGGCGTCCTTCCGTAGCGGCACGTACGTCGTCGATCAGGAGCGGGTCGGCGATGTCGTGCTCCCAGCCGGTGGCCAGCGGGCGGGAGAGGTCGCCGACCAGCAACTGGTAGAGGATCAGCCCAAGCGCGAACAGGTCGCTCCGCATCGAGGCTTTCTCGCCGGCCAGCAGTTCAGGGGCCAGGTAGTGCGGCGTCGATCCCATCAACGGGTGGCTGCCCTCCGTGATGGTCAGGCCCATCGCGGTGACACCGAGCGCCGCGAGGCGGGCCGGCTCGAGCAGGTGGCTGCTGCCGAAATCGCTCAGGCGCACCTGCCACGCAAGACCGTTCGGCGACGGGGTACTGACTTCGGCCACCAGGACGTTGCCGGGCTTGAGATCGCGGTGCAGGACGCCGACACTGTGCGCGGCCGCCAGGGCCCTGGCAATCTTCAGGAACAGCGCCAGGCGGCCCTCGACGGCGAGGCTGGCCAGTCGGTCACCGTCAACGGCCCAGGCCGACAGGTCGACGCCGGCGTCGTCGTAGGCGACGAAGAACGGTGGCTGGGCGAAATTGCACGCGCGCATCTCCACCAGATCGTCGCGCGAGCCCAGTTCCTTGTGCAGCAGGCGAACCGTGGTCAATTCACGCTTGAGCGCGGCCAGCTGCTCGCCATCCAGCGCGAACTTGAAGACCCAGCGCTGCGGCAGGCGCCGGTGCTCGGCGAGCCAGGTCGTGCTGGCGATCCCGTCACCGAGCAAGCGGACCAGGTTGAAGTCGTCCTGGCCGGGAACCCGGGCTCCGGCCACCAGTTGCACTGCACGAGCCTGACGGCGGCCCACGGCCAGTCGCTCAACCGGTCCGACCAGTCGGTAGCCTACCTTGGGTACGTTGACGAGGCGGGCACCGGCTTCTTCTCCCAGTGCCCGGCGCAGCTTACTGATAGCGTTGGCTAGCACGTGATCGACGGTCGGCCGATCCTGCCAGAGCGCCTGGAACAGTTCCGCCCGGCTCACGACCTCGTCCGGGCGCTGCAACAGCACGCGCAGCAACTGCAACGGCAGCGGTTCAACGGTGACCTCTTCGCCGTTCAACCATAAAGCGCCTCGAGCCTCGTCGAACTCGACGTTCGCGAAGCGATGACGGAACAGGCTGGAACTGTCGCTACTCCGGTTGATACGATGCTCCTCACCAGGGCGTCGGGCCTCACGACGCACGGATCACTCTTGTTGATCGCCGCGGATGGCACCATCGACAAGCCCGGCATACGGCTTCATTCATTTTCACGAAAAGATGACTTCGAAATCAATCCCGCTTGCTCTGCTCCTGGTTGCTGCCTCCGCCTTGGCGGAGCCCGTGCCGCGGCCTTCCATCACCCAAGGGATTGACGTTGCGCCGGAGTTGGCCTCTGCCGCGGCCGCAAAGAACTGCAAGGCCCTGCGCAGCGCGACCTACCGTGTTGTAACACCGACCTTTGGAGGTACTGCGTCGGACCAGACGGGGCGCATGGTCATCGATGCGGCCCGGCTCGCGGTCGTCCGCCCCGACGGCAGCAGGGGGACGTGGAAGGCACAAAGCGCGTGTCGGTTCGCCGACGCCGATGACAACGGTACCCAGATCGACATTGTCGTCTCGCAAGGCGGGATCCTGGGCGGACGCATCTCGGTCAGTGGCGGCGGCAGCTACCGCATGTTGTTCGGGTTTCCGGAGCAGAACCACGCGCTCACGGAACTCGCCGGAACCTGGAGCCTCGTGGGCCTGCACCGCGGCGCCGATGAGTTCTACGGCGACACCGGCAGCATCACCTTCGACCACGCGGGAAAGGTCACAGCCACGTCGGAATGCGCGAACTATTCGCCCTGGTCGACGACGAACTGCAGCCAGGTGCCTGCTAACGCGATCGCCGCTCTCGAGCCTTTCGTCATCGATGCCGGGGGAGGATTCGTCAGCCGCTCCGGGGCACGCACGACGCGGCTGTTCCTGTTCAGCGCAGCGAACGGGCTTCCCACGCTCGTAAGGATCGACAGCGACGGCGCCGTGGCTGTCGGCAGCCCGGCCGGTCCGTTCGTCATTCCTCCGCTCGGCCAGACCGCGGTGCGCTGGAACCTGGACGTCACCAGCCGCCTTGCGTCCGCGACCAGTACCTACATGGGCATCACGGTCATCACGGATCTCGACCTGAACCGCAAGTCGTATGTCCGGACCAAGCGGACCATTGGTCTTTCGGACGAGCACCTGGAAACCCTGCTGCTCGACAACCCCCGCCCCGGGTACATCACACGACTCCGCGGCGAAGCGCCTGATGGCAACGGGCGGCCGGTGGGATTCACCGAGGTCACGTCCTTGCAGTTCCTTGGAGCCGGCTTCTCGGCCAGCGTAGTGCCGGGAATCAAGCTGTTCGAGATCTCTATCTTCGCACCGTGAGGGTTTCGTGAAGACGGCGTGAGGACAATGCCGTGACGTCTTTCCAGAATGGGTCGATACGGAGCTCGCCGCTGGAGCGGCATCCGTTCATTCGAAACCGTCACGGAGGACGACTTGCAACCCACATCAATTGGACACAACTGCCGAAGCGCCGCACATTGGTGCGCTCTGTTGATGCTGCCGCTGGCCCTTACGGCCTGCGGCGACGGCGGCGGTAGCGACGGGAACACACCTCCCCCGCCCTCAACCGCCCTGACACTGACCGGTACCGCAGCGACCGGGTCCGCCATAGCCGGCGCCTCGATCGTCGTGAAATGCGCGACCGGCAGCGGCAGCGGCACGAGCGGCACCGACGGTACTTTCTCGATCTCCGTCGACGGCGGCGCGTTGCCCTGCGCCCTCGAAATGAGGCCCGCCTCCGGTGCGAATCTGCACTCGGTGGCGACCGGGTCCGGCAGCACCGCCAAGGCCAACTTGACGCCGTTGACCGAACTGGTCGTTGCCCGCTTGGCCGGCGGTGACCCGGGCGTCTGGTTTGCGGGCTTCGACGCGAGCGCTGCCAGCGTGGCGACCGTGGCCGCGATCACCGCGGCCGAAGCCAGCGTGACGGCGACCCTCAAGCGGGCCGGCATCGACCTGAGCGCGCTGGGAGATCTCATCTCGGTGACTCTGAAGGCCAGTACCTCCACCGCGACTGGTGACGCCTACGACCAGGCTCTCGATCAGTTCGCAGCAGCGCTGGCGGCCGGCGGTACGACCCTGGCCACCTTCACGACCGCCATCACGACCGCGGCGGCGGGGACCTCCACCACCGCGTCGCTGCCGCCCGAACTGTTGCTGCAGCCCGCCGCAGCCAATTGCAGCGCGCTGCGCAGCGCCTCCTATCGGATCATTACGCCGCGGCCGGGCGAATCGCTAGCTGCGCAATTCGGACGCATGACAATCAATGGTGGCACTTTGGCGGTCGTTCGTGCGGACGCCAGTACCGGTACGCTGGTCGCCAACGGCGCCTGCCGCTTCACCGATACCTCGGGCACATACAACGCCGACCTCGTCGTTTCCCCGGCCGGCTTCTTGGTAGGGCGCTACACGACGGACGGTACGACCTTCCGCGTGATGTTCGGTTTTCCTGAGCAAACCCACATAGTCGCCGAACTCGCCGGCACTTGGAACGTGATGTCGATGACACCAACCGGTTCGACCCACGCGCCCGCCTCAGGCTCGATCGCGCTCTCGACCGCGGGCCAGATGAACTCGGCCGTGAACTGCGAGAACGACGCGACCTGGGCCATTGACACCTGCGCGAACGTGCCCGACAGCGTGACAGGACTAATCGGCCCCTGGGTGCCTGACAGCGACGGCGGCTTTGACGCGCCCGACGCAGGCAGCGCCACGGTGAATACGCGCACGTTCGCCTATGTGAGCGGCAGCGGCTCGATGGTGATCGCCACGGTCAGCGCCACGGGGTTCGGGCTGTGGTCCCAGCCAGCTTCCATCGCGTTGCCGACGGTCGGTGCGTCCACGGCCTCGTGGAACCTCGACCTGAGCGCCGACTTCTCCCTTGGCGGTGCCACTTACGAGTCGACCAATGTCGTCGACTCGGTCGACACGACGGCCCAGAGCTGGACGCGCACGCACGGCACGGTCGGCCAGGCCCTGACCCGGGTCGAGACAGTGTTCGCGAACGATCCGCGGACCGGTTTTACCCACCGCGCGGCCGGTACCGTGATCGCCAGCGACGGCACGACGACCTCCGTGATCCGGGAGTTCAGCATGCTCCGACTCAACGGCATTGGGCTGTCAGTCGGCGTGCTGCCCGAATTGAAGGTGTTCGAGTTCTCACCGTCCGCACCCTGAACTCGGCCCCATGGCAAAGACCGGCATGGCGAAAGCCATGCTGGACGCCGGGTGGTCGACCTCCAGAACCATGTGGCGACGAGGCCGGCGAATGAACTGCGCGGTGCCTTCACATCGGGCAAATCGTCGCTACCGCAGTGCCCATGCGTCCCGCAGCGCTGGAGGTGCGCGCTACCCACAGGGTTGTCCACGCAAACTGGGGATAACCGCTCGCTGATAGGGCAGCGGATTGCCGCCGACGCGGCTTTGAGCCAAGTTGACGCGTTGCGCCGACCGACCGGTGAGCCACTTCGAAGTAGGGCGCAGCCAGGATCGATGGGGGTTGTAGCACAACCGGCCTGGCTCAATCATCCGTTGGCAAAGTGGCTCTTTCCGGTGTCGCCGCCAACACTCGAGGTGGCCAACGCGCGGGGCGCCACGCTGCGCCCGCGGCTCCAAGGCCACGCACTGGCCGGCTTGCTGGCGTTGTGCCTGGCGTTCTGTAACGTGTACTGATCCAGCTCAGCGCCCCACGTCTACGTCCAACTCCACGCTGCCGCTGGGCTCCAACAGGCCCACCATCCCCTCGCGCAGCCGCGAGATGCGGTAACGGTTGCCGCCCAGCGACTTAACCTGCATCACCTCCAGCCCAGTCGTACCCTTCATGATCCGGGTCAGGAGTTCGGCCGTGAGCTGGTTGTTCTTGATCTCGTCGCGGTTGTCCTCGTAATGCGTGTAGCCGTCGGCGTCGGTAATCTTGTAGGCGCGTAGCGGCGTCACGTCCGTGGCCTTGGAGTTGAGCGCCTGCACTGTGTACTTGCACAGGAACGGCGTCACCAGGGTGTCCAAGTCGGACGCGACGACGCCCTTGTAGAGGTAGACGTCGCCGGTGTCGATGACCGTGTTGGGCGTCATGGCCGCCGCAAGCGCGCCGCCCAGCGAGCCCGGCGGCTGCTTATTGCCCTCGATGACCAGGCGGTCGACCTTGGCCATCATCACTGCGTTGGTGCACACCTTGAGCGCGCCGATGCGGGTCGCGCCGTAAAGGCCGGCGTACTGCTTGGCGCGCGCCGGGTCGCGCTCGACGCCGAAGCCGTGCGAGTAGAGATGAGCGAGGCCCAGTTGCGCCATCGCGTCGCCCTTGGCGGCCGCCTGTTGGTAGTAGTCGAGGGCCTTGGCGTAGTCGATCTGCACGCCGTAGCCGAACTCGTAGATGCGCCCGAGGTAGGCTAGTGACCGGGCGTCGCCCAGTTGCCCTGCGTACAGCAGCCAGGCATCGTCGGAGAACACGCCGCCGCTTGCGTGGTGCGACGGCACGTAGCCCGTCTTGCTGCCGTCGAACGGCGCGCTTTCCAGCAGAAACTGGTTGACCAGGCCGGCCTGGCGGAAGACGAATTCGACGGATGGCAGCGGCATCCGGTCGCTGCGTGTGCCGTCCTTGCGCTGGAGCGTGAACGAGTGGCACTTGAACTGCTCGCTGTCGACGATGCCGACGAAGCCCTTGCCGTCGGCGTCGCGGATGAAGCCGGCGTTGAACTTCATCGGCGCCGGCGGCGGCGCGTCCTTGATGCCCAGGTTCTGCTTGACGGCCGCCGTGACATTGGCGAACGGGTTCTTGAAGGTCATGCCGCCAATGGTGGCCTTTGACGGGTCGGGCGGCGCCACCGGCTTGGGCGCCAGCGTCACGTAGCCCGAGTCGGCCAGCACCGTGCCACGCACGTCGGTGTCGATCTGCGGGCTGGCGGACGCGGTGCTGTCCTTCGTCTTTAGCTTGCCCTCGACGTGCAGGTTCTCGTCGGACCCCGGCACCTCGTGCAGTTGGAGCTCCAGCGTGGCGGTATTCGTGCAGCCCAGGAAGTGGCCGTTGTATTCGCCGAGCGTCGAGCGGCGCATGACGTCCATCGGCACCGCGACGTCCTGCGCGAGCGCGCGCGGGGCCCGCGATGCGAGTGCGCCCAGCGCCAGCGCGGCGAGCAGCAGGGTTCGGGTCAGCGGCATGGCACCTCCGGGCGTTCCCAGCCGTCCTTGGCCTTGCGCGCGCCCGCCTCCGTGGGCAACGCGGGCAGCCATAGCACCTCGTCGCACGAGGGCAGCCGGGCATCGCCGGGCGCAGGCTTGTCGACCTGCTCCAGGGCGGCCGACGCGCCGTGCGCCAGCAGCGCGGCCAGCACGTCGCGCGCGCCCGGCACGTTGCGTTCGGCCTTGGGACGCTCCTGGGCGAGCAGGTCGACGTAGAGCTGGCGCACCCGGAACGCCTGCACAGTGAACGGGCTATGCAGCCAGGTTTCGGTGGTGCGGGTAACCTGCTCGAAGGGCGTGGGCTTGCCGGTGAGGTCGGCCATCTTCGAGTAAACCGGGAAGTACGTGGGCCAAGTGCGCTGCGCATAAAAAGTCTGCAGGTCCACCGGCGGCGGGTTGCCAGCGCTCAAAGCCAACCACTTCGCGTTCTCGGCAGACAGCGCCTGCAGCGCCGCCTGCGCCTGCGGGTCGCTACGCGCAAACTGCGCGGCGATGGTGAGCATGCGGCCGAATTCTTCAGGGGACGCCGGGATCACCTGCAGCGACAGCGCCGTCTGCAGTGTCCTGACCTGGCTGTCCTTGAGCATGGACAGCGTCTTGGGCGACACCATCGAGGCGAGCTGCGCGTCGCCGATCGCCGCGGCATCGGCCGCGAATGCCGGCTGCAGACGGGTCAAGAGCGCCACCAACAAGGCGCTGATGCGCCAGTGAATCCTTTTCATCTGTCCCCCGTCGCTCGACTCGTCGATGTTAGGTGGATCCTGCGCGCCGTGCAGAAGTTTTTTCACGCTCGCGCTTTGGCGACGCGGACGGCTTGCTTTGGCCCTTGCTCAGTCGACGAACCGACGAGGCCCCCAAACATCACGAGCCGTTTCGCCCCGGGCGCTCCAAGAAGCGATCTTCCGAATGAGGAAGGGCCACTGCTCGGCAGTATGTACGTCCGGTATTGGGCTGCGAGTTTGAACACGCGAACTTCGCCTTCGGGTCGACAGCAGCCGGTCGCGTTGCCTGGAGGCGGTCGTTCGCCGGGATGCTGAACGCGGATCCCACCAGAACGACCCGGCCGACCCCGCAGGAAGCCCATTCGAGGTCTCGTTCGCGCCGTCATGACTGCAGGGCGCCAAAACCCGACATCGAGTCCCGCAACAGGTACACCTCCTTGAACTCCCTGCCGGTCTGAAAGCGACCGGGGCGTGTGACCGCTTCGAGCGCAAAGCAGCGGTCGCTTGCGACCGTCTGCGCATGGCCGGCTGCTGCCTGTAGGCATCCTGCGGCGAGCAATTGGAATGCGTCGGACAGCGGTCGTTGACCTGACACCGTGAGGTGCCCGTCGCCTTTCGGCTTCCGCGCCGGCTTGCTCTCGGACTTGATCAATGAGTGGCCCGCGGGCGTTCTTCGCTCCAGCGCTCGAGGTCGGCGCGGCGCCAGCCGACAGCGCGGGACGCCAGTACGACCGGGGCCGGAAACTTCTGCTGCGCGATCAGGCGGTAGATGGTGGATCTCGCCAGCCCGGTCCAATGAATCACTGTGGGCATGCGCATGAGCGGCGCAGACTGGAGATCGGGCGAGGTGGTGGTGGGCTGCGGTTGGTGCGAATGCATCTTGAACTCCAGGTAGACCTGTCCGAAGAACTCTAGGCGGTTCGCCGAGGCCGCAGTGCGATGACTTTTGGGCAAAAAGTGTCGGCCGCGGGCTCCGAACGATGACCGTCTCAGCTGAAGTCTCCCCGTCGCGGTGGAGGAGGGGAGGTGGCTCAGGCTGGCGAGAACTACGGGGCCCCGAAGTTACGGAATGTGCGACGGTATATCGTCCAACAGTTCACGCAATCCCGTGGCCTCCATAGAGTGAAATGGAGACTGTTGTTGACAACACAGCACCCGGGCTATCGCCATGCCGGCTGCCTGCCGGCGTGTTCACAGCGCCAGCAACGCTAGCGCTGCAGCGGCGTGATCCGCCTGTAGGTGTCCATAGTGCTTTTCGATCATGGCGACGGATGTGCCTGACAGTTGGGCTACGGTCAACAAGTCCAATCCGCCTGTGACGAGATCCGTAATGGCACTGTGGCGCATTGCATAGGCCGTGGTGGCCGCGGGCAGTCCGGCTTCCATCACAGCGGCCTTGACTGGCTTTTTCCATGCGTCGCGGTGCCAGTCCTTTCCATCCGCTCGAACGAGCAGCGTGGCGGCCGCCAGTTTGTCCTTGGCCTGCTCGGTGAAAAACTCTGCAGTCTTTGGTGGCAACTTGACTTTGCGATCTCTGCCCGCCTTGTCCTTGCCGATGGTCAGCACGCCAAGGCGCTTGTCGAAGTGGGATACCTTCAGGCAGGCCAGGGCGCCAGGTCGCAATGGCACAAGCGACATGGCGGTCAGGAACAGTGCGATGTCGGGCGGCGACTTCGCAATGAGCGCAACGCGCTGGGCGCGATCGAGGTAGGCATCCCGCCGACCGTCGGCGTTCTCGATCGGCCGCAGTGCAACACGCCACGCCATATCGTTGTTCACGTGGGCCTCGTCGTGTGCGAAATTCAGCGCAGCACGCAGCACGCAGCGCGGTCATGTCTCGATTCAGCGAGGAGGGCGAGCGGGGCCGCGTCTTCTTCTCGTCGGCATGCGGATTGATGACAACCGGCGTTGCGGCAATCTTCCGTCGCCAGGCGTCCACATGCTTGCGGGTGAGTTTCGCCAATTCGATGCTGGCGAACTTGTCCGGGTAGACCCATCCCTGTACCACCCACCAACAACTACGTTGGGAATCAAGCACTTGGCGGCGACGCCAGGTGCTTTTTTCTTGTCCGTGTTCTGGACACGCCCGGATGGACTCGTGGCTGTCGGATCCATTCTTTGGCGATGACCGCCTTCTCGATCGCCGCCTGGAGCGCGCCGCGCGCGCCAGGTCCGGCCCAACTCGACGGTATGATTCCCTTCGCCTGCGTGCGCCCCGCGCCCCGCCCCCCGAGCTCGTTTCCCTGGATCCCTGCCGTGCCGATTGACGATTCCGACCTGCCGCTGGTGAGCGTCGTGATACCCAGCTACAACAGCGCGGCGACCTTGGCGGCCACGCTGGACAGCGTCATCGGCCAGACCTGGCCGCGGCTCGAGATCATCGTCGTCGACGACGGCTCCACCGACGACACGGCGCAGGTGCTCGCGCGCTACGCCCCGCGCGTGCGCGGGCTGCGGCAGGCCAACGGCGGACTGGCGGCGGCGCGCAACGCGGGCTGCGCCGCGGCGACCGGGACGTTCATCGCGCTGCTGGACGCCGACGACCTGTGCGAGCCCGAGCGCATCGGCGCCCAGGCGCAGTTCATGGCGGGCCGGCCGGACGTGGTGTTGAGCGGCACCGAGTTCAGCGCGTTCGACGCCGCCGGCGTCCATGCGCAGCGCTACGCGCGCCAGTACTACTCGCGCCTTGGCAAGTCGGCGCAGGGCCTGGGCGCGTTCTTCGACGAGCGCGTCGACGTCGACATCGCGCGCTGGCTGCCGCCGCCGTCGGGCTTGCCCGCGACCATGCTGGTGCACATCGGCCAGGTGTACCGCCACCTGGCGCTGGGCAACTTCATCCATCCACCCACCGTGATGTTCCGGCGCGAGCTGCTGGCCACGATCGGCCTTTTCGACACGAGCATCCGCAACGGCTGCGACTGGGAGTGGCTGGTGCGCGCGGCGCGTGCGGGCAAGTTCGCGTTCGTCGACCGGTCGCTGCTGCGCTACCGGCGTTCGTCGACGCAGATGTCCGGCGCGCGCCACAAGCTGCAGCTGTACACCGACATCGTGGGCAACCTGCGCCGGTTCGCGCGCGACGACCCGTCGCTGCCGACATGGGGCGGGCGCGCCTACCGGCGGTCGCTGGGCAATGCGTGCATCGACCTCGCGGGGGCGCTGGTCGAGACCGACCGGCTGCAGGCCCTGGCCCTGCTGGGCGAGGCCGCGCGCCGCGGCAGCGTCGACCGCAGCTGGGTCCGCCATCTCGGCAAGGCGCTGGTGCCGCGCGCGCTGGTGGAACGCATCCGCGCGCGGCGCCGCGCCGCCGCGCTGCAGTAGCCCCGCGCAGCCCTCAGGCCGGCACGGCGGCCGGCTGGGGGCGCGCGAAGCGCCGGCGCAGGCGGCGTGCCCGCAGCAGCAGGCGCATCCAGGCCGTGTCGCGATAGACCGTGGTCCACGACAGCTCGCGCACGCCGTTGCTGAGCGTGCGCTTGTACTGCGCGTCGCCCGAGAGAAAGTCGTATTCGCGCAGGCCGCGCGCCCGGTAGTGCTCGATGGCCAGCGCGTGCGTCAGCAGGCCCGGGCTCCACTTGGACGACGGCTCGTAGGCGAAGCCGCTCTGGAACATCGAGACCTTGCCGCGCACGACGAAGTTGTACAGGAAGCCGATCGGCTGCGCGGCGCTGCCCACGCGCAGCATCTCGGCCTGGCCGCCCGCGAACAGCGCCTCGATGAGACGTCGATGGAACGCGACGACGGCCGGCGTGGACAGCGACGTCGCCTTCTCGAGCCGGTTCCAGCGCGCCAGGTGCAGGTCGCGCATCTGGTCGAAGAACGCCAGGGCCTCGGCGAGATCGGCCGCGCGCCGCACCGTGATCTCGCCCAGCCGCGCGTCGAATTCGCGGCGGTTGCGGCGCACCTGGGTGCCGGCCTTGCCGGTGAGCGTCTCGGTGAAGGGGCGGTCGTCCAGTGCCGCCAGGTCGACGTAGGGCGCGGCCTTGCAGAACCGCTCCGTGTGCGCGCCGGTGAGCAGGGCGGGCAGGCGGTCGGCGGCGCCGTGGCGCTCGTGGCCGCACAGCACCAGCCGGCCCCACGCGCGTTCCTGCAGCAGGCCGGCCAGGTCGGCCACGAAGGCCTGGTCGTGGCCGGGCAGGTGCAGCACGTCGTTGAATTCGGCCAGCGGCGTCGGCTCGATCGCGTGCCCGGTGGCGTTCAGGTACAGCGAGCGGAACGGGATGTTGCGCACCCATACGACGCGCTCGACCAGCAGGCAGCCCGCCACCACCCGGCCGTCCTCCTCCCAGTGCACCCAGGTGCCCTGGAAATCGGCGCCGTAGAGGTCGACCCAGGTCTGCAGCCATGCGGCCGACAGGAAGAGGGAATCGCTGCCGGAAGCCGTGTGCAGCGGGTCCCACCAGGCCGGCACCGGGCTGCCCGGCCGCAGGGGGGCCAGGTGGCGCCGCACAGGGTGCGCGCTGCGGGCTTGCGGCGCGCTCGTCGGCGCGAGCGGCGTGGCGAAGGGGGCGTCGGTGCCCGACAGCTTGTAGTCGTCCATCGGGTGGCGATGTGTGGGACCCCGAGTTTGCCTTAACGCAAGCTGAAATTTGTGTCACGACGTACTCAACCATGCAGCCTGGGGCGATTTCGAGACGTTGTTCTCCATTTCCGCCCCGAATGTCCAAATAAGGAAGCCCCGCGGTCCGTCGACCGGCGGGGCTTCGAGGGGGCCGCCGCCGCGAGGGCAGCCCGGGGCGTCAGGCGGCGATGGCGGCGTTCTGGTCGACGCTCGGATCGTTGCTCGCATCGCCGGAGGACGCGGCGCCGTCGACGGCGCCGTCGGGCGGGTTGGACTCGGTGGCGTGCGCCATGGCGTTGGGGCCGTTGGCGCCCAGTTCATCCAGCGTCGGCGCGCGCGCGAACCGGCCCGATGCGTTGTAGGTGGCGGGTGCCGACGGGCCCTGGCCGAGGGTCACGACGACGTCGGGGCCGCCGTCCGGCGCGGCAACGTCCGGGGGGGCGTCAACGCCGTCGCCGCTGGACGACCGCAACTGGCGGTCGAGCGCCGCGGCGGCGGCGTAGGGGTCGCCCGAGGTGGGCGGGGAGATCATCATCTGCAGGCTCCTGGAGAGGGGGGGTAGACCTAGATCGACCCATTGCGCCCAAACCTTGAAGCCTCTCGATCGCGCGAAGCTGAACGCGTCTTGAACGCGGCGCGCCGCGGCGGCCGGTGCGGGCAGATGTCACACCTCGGGCAGCAATTGGTTACAGCCCTCGGAGGTCGCGACGATAACGGCTCATCGGTGGCCTGGCCATCTCACCCCTCCGAGTCGAACCATGAACAAGCACCTCGCATCCGCCTCTGCCAGTCGTGTCGAATGGGAACTCCTGCCCTCGTTGCTGAACATGCTGGGCAACCGCCGCCCGCGCGCGCAGCCGGCATGGATGGAGACGGTGCCATCGGACTTCGACTTCGCGATGCCCTCGGAGCCGTTCGAGGAAGTGCTTCCGGGCCTGTCGATGCGCGAAGTGCGCGAGCCCGACATCTTCCAGATCTTCTTCGGCTGACCAGGCCAGCGCGCGCGCCCCGCGCACCCGCGCGGCGACAGCGGGCCGATCGGCGCCACAATCGTGGCCCCACCCATGCCCCGGGGTTCGCCCGTCCGACGCTCGCGCCTGTCCGGGCCGGCCCCCGCCGCCCATGTCGACCGCCACGCACCATCACTTCGTCGAAGCCCGGCTGCTCGAGCTTCATCCCACGCAGATCACCGCGGGTTTCGCCGAGGTCGCGCTCAAGCGGCGCGAGTGGGCGGGGCTGTCGAAGAAGAACCGCAAGGAACTGCTGTCCTCGCACTGGTTTCCCGCGGTGCTGGGACCGCGCGGGCGCAGCTACATCGTCGACCACCACCACCTGGGCCTCGCGTTGCACGAGGAGGCCGTCGAGCGCGTCAAGCTGATGGTGCTGGACGACCTGTCCTATCTCGTGCCGACCATCTTCTGGCGGGTGATGGAGCAGCGCAACTGGGTGCACCCGTTCGACGCCGGCGGCAAGCGCCGCCCGTACAGCGACATCCCGGCGCGCATCACGGACCTGGCCGACGACCCGCACCGCAGCCTGGCCGGCATGCTGCGCAGCGCGGGCGGATTCGCCAAGGACGCGGCGCCGTTCGCCGAGTTCCTGTGGGCCGACTACCTGCGTCCGCACTTCACGCGCGCGCAGATCCGCAAGAGCCTGGACGTCACGCTGCGCGAGGCGCAGGGCCTGGCGCGCAGCCCGCTGGCGCGCTACCTGCCCGGCTGGTCCGGCGCCACGGTCCCCGTGGCCGGCAAGCGCCCATGACGCTGCGCGAGGGCACGCCGACCGCGTCGTCGCCGCTGTTCGCCGACCTCGTCGCCGGGGTGTCGATGGCCGGCCTGCTGCTGCCCGAGGCGGTGGCCTATTCCGGCATCGCCGGCATGCCGCCGCAGGCCGGCGTGCTCGCGCTGTTCGCCGGGCTGCTGGTCTACGGGCTGATCGGCCGCTCGCGCTTCGCCATCGTCTCGGCCACGTCGTCGTCGGCGGCGGTGCTGGGCGCCGCCACGCTGTCGCTGGCCGGACACGACGCCGTGTTGCGCGCCGCGCTCGCCGCGGGCCTGGTGCTGGCCACCGGCCTCGCGTTCCTGGCCGCCGGCGCGATGCGCCTGGGCTCGATCTGCAGCTTCATCTCCAAGCCGGTGCTGCGCGGCTTCTCGTTCGGGCTGGCGCTGGTGATCATCGCCAAGCAGTTGCCCAAGCTGTCCGGCATCCACCCGACGTTCGACGCGCCGCTGGCCGTCGCCTGGCAGGTGCTGGGCGAGCTGCCGCAATGGAACTGGCGGGCCATCGGCCTGGGCGGGGGCACGCTCGCGGCCCTGGCCCTGCTCGCGCGGCTGCCGCGGCTGCCGGGGTCGCTGCTGGTGATCGCCGTGGGCATCGCCGTGGCGCAAGGCCTCGGACTGGCCGCGCACGGCGTCGTGGAGGTCGGTCGCATCGACCTCGCGCTGGCGCTGCCCGGGCCGCCCGTGTTGTCGCAGGGCCAGTGGCTGAGCCTGGTCGAGCTGTCGCTGGCGTTGCTGCTGCTCGTGTTCGCCGAGAGCTACGGGTCGATCCGTTCGATGGCCCTCAAGCATGGCGACGGCGTCGACCCCAACCGCGACCTGTGGGCCCTCGGTGCTTCCAACGTGGTCTCGGGCCTGCTGCACGGCCTGCCGGTGGGCGCGGGTTTCTCGGCGACGGCGGCCAACGAGGCGGCCGGTGCGCGCAGCGCGAAGTCGGCCTGGATCGCCGGCGGCGTCGTGCTGGCGCTGGTGCTGCTGTGCCTGCCGTGGATCGAGCTCACGCCCGAGCCGGTGCTGGCCGCGGTAGTGATCCACGCCGTGTCGCACACGTTGTCCCTGTCGGCGTTCAGGCCGTACTTCGCCTGGCGGCGCGACCGCTTCGTCGTGGTGGCCGCAGCGGTGGCCGTGGTCGGCCTGGGCGTGCTCGACGGCCTGCTCGCCGGCATCGCGATCAGCCTGGCGATGACGCTGCGCGGGCTGTCCGAGCCGCGCATGAGCGAGCTCGGACGCCACGGCGAGGGCCACGACTACCTCGGCCTCGGGCATGCGGACGTCGTGGCGCTGCCCGGCTTGCTGATCCTGCGGCCGGAGGCGCCGCTGTTCTTCGCCAACGTGGAGCGCATGCTGGCCGAGATGCGCACCCGCATCGCCGCCGCCTCGCCCCGCGCGTTCGTGCTGAGCCTGGAGGAGACGCCGGACCTCGACGGCACCACCATCGAGGCGCTGGCGGCCTTCACGGCGGAGCAGGGCGCGGCCGGTCGCACCACCGTGCTCGCACGTCTGAAGGATCCGGTGCTGGCCTTGCTGCAGGACGCGATGGCCGGCCAGCGGCTGACCCGGCTCGAGGCCGGCAGCGTCGACGAGGCCGTGTCCGCGCTGGTCGCGCCGGCGGTGCCGCCGGTCAACGCCTGAGTCGCGGGCGCCGCTCGACCGCAGCGCGTCGCCGCCGTTCTTCCGGCCGTCGACCAGCCCGGCAGGACCCCCGATTGCCAGGACAGGGGGTCGTTTCACTGAACTGGAGTACCCACAATGAACAAGTCCCTCGCCACCCTGGTCGCCACCTTCGCCGTCGCCGGCTTCAGCCTGGCCGCGCACGCCCAGTCCACCGATGCCGCGACGGCTCCGGGCACGCCCGGCACGACCACCACCACGACCACGGTGACCACCGACACCACCGAGACGAAGATGGTGCCGGCCCCGGGCGTCACGCACGCGCAGGCCAAAGACCTGAAGACCGAATCCAAGGCCGACTACAAGGCGCGCAAGAACATCGCCGAAGCCAACCACGACCTGAACAAGGCCGATTGCAAGGTGACCACGGACGGCGCCGTCGAACGCGCCTGCAAGGCCGACGCCCGCGCCCAGGAGAAGAAGGAAAAGGCCGATGCCAAGCTGATCCACAAGCAGGAAACGCAGGACATCAACGCCGTGACGAAGTAAGTCGCGCGAGGGCCGGCGGCGTTCGCGCCGTCGCGCTCGCGACAAGCCCCGCGGGTCGTGCGACCCGCGGGGCTTTCCTTCGTCGGTCGGTGCTTCGGTCCGGGCGGGCCAATGAAGGCGCCCGCGCAAGGCCTATTTCTCGAGCCAGTCGCTCAGCTCCTCGGCGTGTTCCTGCTCCTGCGACAGGATGTGCTCGACGATGCGGCGTGTCGTCGAATCCTTGTCGCCGATGAGCTTGATCATCTGCGAGTAGGCCTCGATGGCGACGCGCTCGGCCACGAGGTTGGCCCGGATCATCGCCTTCAGGTCGCGCGACTCGTCGTAGTCCGCGTGGCTGCGCAGCAGCAGCGTCGACGGCGAGTAGTCGGGCTCGCCGCCCAGCTGCACGATGCGCTCGGCGAGCAGGTCGGCGTGGGCCGACTCCTCATTGGCGTGCACCAGGAACTCCTCGGCGATCGCCGGCGAGGCCAGGCCCTTGGCCGTGTAGTGGTGGCGCTTGTAGCGCAGGATGCACACCAGCTCGGTGGCCAGCGAGTCGTTGAGCAGCTTGACGATGTCGTCGCGCCACGGGCCGTAGCTGGGCGTGATGGCGCCGTCCTCGAGGTGGTTCTTCGCGGCATCGAGCGCGCCCTGGTCGAGCTGCAGGGGAACGCGGTTGGCGCTGGATTGATCTTTCATGGCGGGCCTTCCGGGGTGGGTGGTTGAACCGATGGCCCGAGGCAATCGGGATGCCGGGGCGCCGCAAGACCGCGCGCCCCCAGGGCCGGCCGCTTGCGACTACAGTGGGCCGCCTTGCAGCAAGGAACCACCGCATGAGCTCCAACGACAAGCGTCCCCGCGTCGCCGTGCTGGACGACTACCAGGGCGCCGCGCTGCGCCTGGCCGACTGGTCGGTGCTCGATGGCCGCGCCACGGTCACCGTCTTCAACGACCACCTGGCCGACCCCGACGCGGTGGTCGAACGCCTGCAGGGCTTCGACGTGCTGTGCGTGATGCGCGAGCGCACACCGCTGCCGCGCGCCACGCTGGAGCGGCTGCCGCGCCTGAAGCTCGTCGTGTCCACCGGCGCGCGCAACGCGGCGATCGACGTGGCGGCCGCCGCCGAGCGGGGCGTCGCGCTCGCCTTCACCGGCTACACCTCGGCGCCCACCATCGAGATGACCTGGGCGCTGATCCTCGCCGCCAGCCGCCACGTCGTGGCCGAGAACCTGGCGTTCCGGCGCGGCGGGTGGCAGCAGTCCATCGGCGTCGGCCTGGCCGGCAAGACGCTGGGCGTGCTGGGGCTGGGGCGCGTCGGCGGCCCGGTCGCCAAGGTGGGCGCGCTGCTGGGCATGCGCGTGCTCGCATGGAGCCCCAACATGACGCCCGAGCGTGCCGCCGCGGGCGGGGCGACGGCGGTGAGCAAGGAAGAACTGCTGCGCCAGTCCGACGTGCTGACGATCCACATGGTGCTCAGCCCGAAGACGCGCGGCCTGCTCGGCGGCGCCGACCTCGCGCTGATGAAGACCGGCAGCCTGCTGGTCAACACCTCGCGCGGCCCGCTGGTGGACGAGGCGGCGCTGCTGGCCGCGCTCACGTCGCGCCGCATCGGCATGGCCGCGCTGGACGTGTTCGACGTCGAGCCGCTGCCCGCCGACCACCCGTTGCGTTCGCTGGAGAACGTGCTGGGCACACCCCACATCGGCTACGTGGCCGACGACCTCTACCGAACGTTCTACGGCGACACGGTCAAGGCGGTGGACGACTGGCTCGCCGGCCGCGCCAAGTCCGCGTGACGCGGGGGCGTCGCGTCGCCCGCATCGCATTGGGCGTCGTCGCGGCGCTGGCCGCCGCCGGCGCACTGGCGCTCGCGGGTTGCCGGTACTTCGGCGAGTCGGCCCGCGGCGCGCGGCTGGCGCGCATCGAGCAGTCGCCCGAGTGGCACGGCGAGCGCTTCGCCAATGCGCAGGCGATGTGGAGCGACCTGCGCGACGCGTTCATGCACGCGCTGGCCGTCGCGCCCGCCAGCGGCCTGCGCGTCACCTGGTTCGGGCACTCGGCCACGCTGATCGAGATCGACGGCCAGCGCGTGCTGACCGACCCGATCTGGAGCGAGCGCGCATCGGGTGGCGCTGCCGGCCTGCCGGCTGGCGCGCCCGCCGTTCAGGCCGTGAGCGACCGGTAGAAGTAGGTCGTCGCGCACTCGCCGCCCGCCGGCAGCAGTGCGTAGCGCGGGATCGTGCCGGCGACCTGCCAGCCCAGGCGCGCGTACAACCGCGCGGCGGTGGCGTCGGCGGTGTCGAGCACCAGCAAGGTCTTGCCCGCCGCGAGCGCCGCCTGTTCGGCCGCGCGCATCAGCGCCGCGCCCGCGCCCTGGCGGCGCGCGCGCCGGTGCACCAGCATCTTGGCGACGTCGGCGCGGTGCGGCTGGTTCTCGGGTTGGTCGAGGATCACCTGCACCGTGCCGACGATGCCCTGCGTATCCACCGCCACCAGCAGCACGCGTTCGCCGCGCGCCACGCCCGCGCCCATCTGGCGCCAGTACGCGAGCGCCTTGGCGCGCGTCATCGGCAGCATGAAGCTGACCGAGGCGCCGCCCTCGACGCAGTCGACCAGCACGTCGGCCAGGGCCTGCAACGCGGTCTCGTCGACCGCGTCCAGGCGGCGTACTTCAAGGGTAGAGGCTGGGGCGCTGTTCGCCATGGATTCTCCGGAACGGCAAGGGGTAGGGCAGGGTCGCCAGCACGACGGCGTAGCGCGCGGCGAGCTTGTGCGGGTTGTGGAACATGATGGGCTGGTCCAGCACCATGGCCAGGCAGTCGCCGGTACCCAGGCGGTGCCGCTCGGCGCCGACGCTGATGTCGATGGCGCCCTCGATCACCCACACCTGCTGGTGCATCACCGGCTCGCGCGGCCCCGTCTCGTACGACACGCGCGCCTTGGCCGGGAACACCACCTCGACGATCTGGATCTGCGAGCCGACGCCGCTGGGCGAGACGTTGCGCCGCACGTAGCCCGAATGCGGATCGCGCCACGAGGGCTGGTCGGCCGCGCGCGCCACCGGGCTGGCCGACGGCTGCGGCGCGTCGAACAGCGCCGCCAGCGGAACGCCCAGCCCGCTCGCCAGCTTCTCGAGCAGCACCGCGGTCGGGCTGCTCTCGCCGCGCTCGATCAGCGAGATCATCGAGCGGCTGATGCCGCAATGCGTGGCCAGCGCGTCCAGCGACAGGCCGCAGGCGGCGCGCAGGTCGCGCACGCGATGGGCGATGCGGTCGTTGAGGGTGTCGGGTGGTGACTCTTCCATGTTGGACGAAGTGTCCAATATGTTGGAATAGGCGTCAACCACCCTGGCGTTGGCGTCCTCCGGTGCAGTCGTCGCGTCCTCAGGCAGCCAGGATCCGCGTGGCCAGCCACGCCGGCAGGCCCAGGTAGAGCGCCGCCAGTCCCAGGCGCTCCAGCCACTGGCGCGTGCGCAGGGCCCGGCTCGGCGCCACCATCACGGCGGCCAGCGTGCCGGCCTCGATGGCCGCCCGCACGGCCGCGGCGCACAGCACGACGCCGATCGTCCAGGCCGCCCACCACAGCGCGAAGGTGCCCAGGTAGGCCTTCAGGCCGAAGCTGAGGTACTCGCCGAAGCTGCCGCCGTAGGCGATGTGCTGGTGCAGCCGGAAGGCGGGGATCGCGAGCGCGAGCGGCAGCGCGACGAATTTCGCGAGCGGCCGGTCGAGGCGACCGCGGGCGAGCGCGGTGCGCACGCGGATCCAGGTCGTGGCGCGCGACGGCGCGGGCTCGGTGAGCGGCGCGCCGCCGGCAGCCGCCAGGGCGCGCACCAGGGCGGCGGGGTGGGCGATGGCCAGCTGGTAGCGCCAGCGCTGGCCGGAGACCAGCCGCAACGAGGCGCCGGGGCCCGGGACGGGCAGGCGCCAGGGCTGCACGGCGGCGATGTCGGACCGCGGCAGTTCGAGGCGGCGCCCGCCGTGGGTGAACACCAGTGCCCCGGCCTGCACCTCGGCGCGCGCGGCGAACGCGCGCAGCACGCACCAGGCGGCGGCCTCCGGCACGAGGAACAGCGCGACGAACGTGCGGATCTGGGCCAGGGTGTTGGACTGCAGCGTGGCGTCGCCGAGCGCGACTGCGGCGATCATCCACAGCAGCCCGCCGCGCGCGAACGTGCGCAGCGCCCCCGCGGCCACGCGCGCCGCGGCGGGCAGCACGCAGACGGCGGCCGGCAGCGTGGCCGTGTCGGACGCGGGTGCGGGCGCGCCGGCGTCGACCGGGCCCCAGCGGCGCCATGCGGCCAGCGCGGCCAGCAGCGCCAGTCCCAGCGCGGCGGCGCGGCCCACCCAGTCGCCCCAGGCCACGACCAGCGTGCGCGGCGGCGTCGGCACCGCCAGGTCGCCGATCACCAGCGTGCGCTCGCCCATGCGCGTGCCCGCCACGACGGTGCCGGTGGCGTCGATCACGGCGCTGTAGCCGTTGGTGGTGACGCGCGACTGCGGCAGGCGCGTCTCGACGCTGCGGAACGCGGCGGCGGCCAGGTGCAGCGCCGCGCCGCGCGGGTGCGCGGTGAACCAGCTGTCGTTGGACAGCGTGAGGAGGGCGCGGGCGCCCAGGCGTGCGCCGGCGATGGCCAGCGAGGCATCGACATCGTCCAGGCAGATCAGCGGCAGCACCGGGATCTCGCGGCCGTCAGCCAGCCGCAGCGGCATCACGCGCGCGCCGTTGCCGGATTGCCAGTGGCCCGTCCAGGGCAGCCAGCGGCGCAGGGTCTCGCCGTCCAGCCAGGCCGGCACGGTCTCGGTGAGCGGGAACAGGCGCGTCTTGCGATAGAAGCCCAGCAGGCCCTTGCCGGGCTCGACGAAGGCGGCCGCGTTGTACTCGCCGGCGTCGTCGGTGTCGTAGGTGCCGAACACGAACGGCACGCCGGCCGCGTCGACGATGGCGCCGATCTCGCGATCGAGTTCGGCGCCGGCCGCGTTCTTGGGGTGGCCGAAGGTGGTCGGGTAGACGGTCTCCGACCACAGCACGGCGTCGACATGACGGCGCTCGACGGCGTCGTAGGACATCGCGAAATGCGTGTCCAGCACCTGGCGCACCACCGCCGCCGCGCCCTGTTCGCGGCGCAGGCGCTCATAGTCGACGATGTTCGATTGCACCAGCCCCAGGCGCAGCGGTTGGCCGACGGGTGCGGGCGCCATCGCCAGCGTGGCGGCGCCGTAGGCGGCCAGCAGCAAGGGCACCAGCCCGGCCAGCGCCAGCGGCCGCGCCGCGGTGCGCAGGCCGCGCGCGCGCACCGCCAGTGTGGCCGCGACCCCTTCGTTGGCCAGCAGCAGGGCCAGCGTCAGGCCGGCGGTGCCGCCGAGGTCGGCGGCCTGGCGCAGCACGCGCGCGGGCTGCAGGCCCTGGCCCAGCGTGTCATCGAACAGGCGCGGCAGCAGCCACTCGGCGGCGACCCAGGCCGCGGCGGCGGCCAGCGCGCGCGGCCCGGCGCCGTGGCGGAGACCGACCGCCCGGCGCACCAGCGCGAACGCGAAGAACTGCGGCTGCAGCAGCGGCGCGGCGACGGCCAGCAGCACCAGGCCGGCCGATTCGCCGAGCTGCGTGTACGCGCCGATCGCGCCGGCGAACCAGCTGAAGATCGCCAGCGTGTAGGCCACGGCCATGGCCCAGGCGACCCCCAGCGTGCGGGCGAGCGCGGGCTCGGCGTCGAGCGCGCGCAGCCACGGCACCAGCGCGACGAAGCCGAGCGCGCAGGCGGCGCCGCCGCCGGTGTAGAGGAACGCCAGCAGCGCGCTGGCGCCGACGGCGAGCGCGCCGCGGGCGAGCGGCCGGGACAGCAGGTCGGCGAAGGGCGTCATCGGGTCGTCAGGGGCGGTCGATCGGCGCAGGCACGACGATGCGCCGGATCGGCAGCCCTGGCGGCGCCAGCTCGGGCGGCACCACGCGATCCCTGGGCATCGGCACGGGGCGGCCGTCGGCGCCCACGGCCTGGAAGTCGGGCGCGAACATCAGGATCGGCTCGATGCGCTGGCCGTCGTCGGTGGCCTGGTAGTGGCGCACGTAGCCGCGCGGCAGGGGGAAGTCCTCGGGCACCGCCAGGCCGATCAGCGGCGGGCGGGTGCCCGGGGGCGAGAACGCGCCGAGCCCGGTGTGGACGCCGGCCGCGTGCAGGCGGTCGATGACTTCGTTCATGGTCGGCTTCTCGCCGGCGTTGATGTAGTCGGTGATGTCGGGCGTCTGGTCGCCGTTCGGATCGCGCACGCGCGCGATGCGCGGGGGCGCCGGCGTGTATGCGCCACTCGCGGCGAGCGCGGGCGCCGCCGCGGCGCTCGCCCCGGCCCCGCGCGGAGCGGCCGCGGCTGCCGGGCCTGGCGCGACAGGCGCGACGGGCGCGGACGCTGACGCCACCGGGGCGGGGCCGTCCGGCGTCGCGCCGGACGTCCACCAGCCCACCAGCGCGCCGCCGACCAGCCCGAACGCGATCACCAGGTACCCGAGTGTCGGGCCCCAGGGAGCGCGGGCGGGGGTGACGCGCGGGGGCGTGCCCATGGGACGTGCCTGCGCGGCGCGTCAGGGCGCCGGGGTGTTGGACGTCGACACCGCCCAGCCCATGCGCTCGTGGCCGTACTGGTTCCAGATCGGGTTCTTGCCGCCGGCGAACGACGTGTAGCGCGGCGCGCCGGAACCCGTCGTGCCGCCGAACAGGCCCGCGGTGACGGTGCCGCCGGTGTAGGTCGGGTGCGTGTCGTCGGACTGGATGTAGTCGTAGCTCGAGCTGGCCGACACGAAGTGCGTGTTGGCGTCGCGCAGCGTCGCGCGCAGGGTGGTCGTCGTGCGGGTGACATAGCTCGATTCGCTCTCGCCGGGCACCCATTGCAGGCCGACCGAGTCGACGATGCCGTCGCCGTTGCTGTCGTAGTCGGCGCCCATGTACTGCGCGAAGTTGTCGGCGCACTGGAAGCCCTTCTCGCGCGCGTACTCGCACATCCAGTAGTTCATCTTGGCCAGGCGCGGCAGGAAGGTGGTCTGCAGGTTGACGCTCGCATTGGTGGTCGCATCCTTGCACGAGCTTGCGGTGTTGTCCGCCGCATAGCCCGGGTAGTGCAAGTTGGAGATCACCTTCACCTTGACGCCGGCATAGGCGTTGGCGTTGATGAAATCCATCGCGGCGGCCACGTACTGCTTGCAGCTGTTGACCGCGTTGTCCATGCCCGAGTAGTCGCAGGTGCCGGTCTGGCTCTTGAAGGACGAGCGCGCCTGCAGGCCGTCGTTGCCGCACATCTCGAACGTGACCACGCGGGTGGAGCTGGCCTGCATGTAGGACTTCTCGGCGACGATCTTGTTGTTGTAGACGTCCGAGGCCACCGCGCCCGACTTGGCGCGCCGCACGCTCTCGATGTCGGCGTTCCACAGCGCCGACAGGTACTCCGCGTCCACTGTCGGCGCCGAGTACTTCGCCGCGCTGGTGATGGAGGTGTTGTAGCCGGCGTAGATCGAGTCGCCGTAGGCCACGAGGCGGTACTTGGTGGAGGTGCCGGCGCGGTCGATCGTCCACGAGACGTTCTGCGTGAGCGTGTTGGCCGAGGCCTGGGCGGCCAGGCCCATCAGCAGCGCGGCGGGCAGCAGCGCGCGGAGGGCGGCGCGGGCGAAACGGGCGGGCGGGATGCGAACTGTCATCTGTGTCTCCTAGGCTTGTTGTTGGCGGCAGGAACAGAGCGCCCGATTCCCCGTGGTGCGCGCAGAGGGCGGAGTCGGCGTGGTCGCAGACTAGAGACCCGACCCCGCTGCGAGAACCGGGGGAACCCTCGCCGCGCCAGCGGGCCGGATCGCCGGGACAAGCTGTTGGCTCGCCGAGCCAGACCCAAAGCAAATCGCCACCAATTCAGCGGCCCGGATACGGTATGCGGTACCGAACCGAACCGGGCCGTTCCGGCTCAGCCGGCCGGCGCGCGCAGCAGCGCGTCCCACTCCGGGCCGGGCGCCGCCTCGATCACCCAGCCCGGGCCGCCGTCCGGTCCCGGCAGCTCGAGCCGGCTCGCGTGCAGCCACAGCCGCGCCATGCCCAGCCACGCCGCCACCGCGCGGTTGTGCGCGCCCTTGCCGTGCGTGGTGTCGCCCACCAGCGGATGGGCGATGTGCTTGAAGTGGCGGCGGATCTGGTGGCGGCGGCCGGACAGCGGCTCGACCTCCATCAGGGCATAGCGGCTGGTCGGATGGGGGCCGTCGGGGAACGGCCACTCGAAGCAGGCGAGGCGGCGATAGCGCGTCAGCGCGGCCAGCCGCACCTGGCCCGTGGAGGGCAGCTCGGGGTCGCGCGCGAGCGCCTGGTCGATCTCGCCCTCGGCCGGCGGCCAGCCGCGCACCAGCGCGAGATAGCGCTTGCGCACCGCGCCCGACTCGAAGGCCTTGCCCAGCGCCGCGGCCACCGGCGCGCTGCGGGCGAAGGCCAGCACGCCGGAGGTCGCCTTGTCCAGCCGGTGCAGCATCCACACGGGCTCGCCGAGCTGCGCGCGCAGCAGGTCGGCGGCGCTGCGCGTCTCGTGGGCGTCGAGCGCGGAACGGTGCACGAGCAGGCCGGCGGGCTTGTCGATGGCGACGAGGTCGGCGTCGGCGTGCAGCAGGCGCAGGGCGGGCAGGTCGGAGGAATCCATCCAGAGGGGGCATGTCGGCGGCTCAGGATAACTGGCGGTTCGCCGGTGGCGGACGTCCTCGCCGTGCGTGAGGCGTTGCGACGTCGCACCAGGATGGAGAAGTGGTCATCACAAATGACGAAAGACAGCATAAAAAGCTCAATACTGGTGCGAATGTGTCGAAAGGTGATCTGCGCACCGCCCGAGTGCACCAAGGATGCCTGACATGGACCGACCAAGACTCCCTACGCCCACGATGACCGTTGCCCGCCGACTGGCGCTTTCCTTCGCCGTTCTCACGCTGATGATGTTCGCGATCGTCGCGCTCAGCTACCGGGCGCTCGCCCGTTCCGACGCCGCGATCAAGACGATCTACGAGGACCGCACCGTGGCGCTGCGCCAGCTGGGCGACATCCGCTACCTGGCCAGCCGCGATCGCGTCATCCTGGCCGACGCTGCCGCCCACGCCGACGACGCGCGCACGGCCAAGCGCCTGAAGGAGTTCGAGGCGAACCGCACGGCCGCCACCAACGTGTGGCGCGACTACTTGGCCACCTACCTGACCGACGACGAGCAGGTGCTGGCCAAGGCGTCGGCCACGACGATGAAGCCTTACGTGGAGGCCGGCCTGAGGCCGGTCGCGCAGGCCCTGGCCGGACACCGCTACCCGGAGGCCGTCGGCCTGCTCGACTCGGCGGTCAGTTCGAGCTCGCCGCCCATGCAGGAAGCCCTCGACAAGCTGATCGGCCTGCAGGTGCGTGTCGCGGCGCAGGTCTTCGACGACTCGGTCGCCAGCAACCGGCTCGGGCTCCGGACCATCCTCGTCATGGGCGTGCTGGCCCTCGTCGCGAGCGTCGTCGCCACGCTGTTCATCACGCGGCGCCTCACGCGCCAGCTCGGAGCCGAGCCCGAGACGCTGGCCGCCGTGGCCAACCGGATCGCCGGCGGCGACCTGGCGAAGGTGCAGGACGACGGCAGTTCGCCGGGCAGCGTGATGGCCTCGATGGCGGTGATGCGCCAGGGCCTGAGCGACGTCGTGGCCGGCGTGCGCCAGGGGGTCGAGAACGTGGCCACGGCCAGCGCGCAGATCGCCCAGGGCAACCTCGACCTGAGCAGCCGCACCGAGGAACAGGCATCGAGCCTGCAGCAGACCGCCGCCTCCACCGAACAGCTGAGCGGCACGATCAGGACGACCACGCAGCACGCCCTCGATGCGAGCCGGATCGCCATCGAGGCCGCCGCGGCGGCGCGCAGCGGTGGGCAGGTCGTGACGCGTGTCGTGCAGACCATGGACGAGATCCAGCAGTCCAGCCGCCGCATCGCCGAGATCATCGGCGTGATCGACGGCATCGCCTTCCAGACCAACATCCTGGCGCTGAATGCCGCCGTGGAAGCAGCCCGGGCGGGCGAACAGGGGCGCGGGTTCGCGGTCGTCGCGACCGAGGTGCGCAGCTTGTCCGGGCGCAGCGCCGAGGCCGCCCGGCAGATCAAGGCGCTCATCGGCGCCTCGGTCGACCACGTCGACGCGGGCGCCACGCTGGTGGCCGAGGCGGGCCGCACGATGACGGACATCGTCGCGCGCGTCGACCAGGTGAGCGAGCGCATCGGCTACATCACGACGGCGTCGAACGAGCAGAGCCAGGGCGTCGGCCAGATCGACCAGGCGATGCAGCAGCTCGACCAGACCACGCAGCAGAACGCCGCGCTCGTCGAGGAGGCCGCCGCGGCCTCCGCGAGCCTGCGCGAGCAGGCGCAGCGCCTGTCGGAATCGGTCGCGGTGTTCCGGCTCTGACTGCCCGGCGACGTATCCCGCACCCGTGTTTCGACCGATGGTCGGGTCGCCCCGACCATCGAAGGCCGGGGACGCGAGAATGCAGCCTCAGTCTTCAACCAGGTGCGCGGATGTCTTCTCTTCGTTCGGTTCGTTCCCTCGTCGCGCTCGCAGCCGTCGTGGCGTCCTGCAGTGCATTCGCCGTCCAGGGCCGCCTCGGCTTCTCGGTGGCGGTCGAGACGGACGGCTTCTTCAGCAGCACGCTCAAGCAGGTCAAGATCACGGCCGTCACCGCCGGTGCACCCGCGGAGCAGGCCGGCCTGCGGGTGGGCGACAGCGTCGAGTCGATCAATGACGTGGCCATCGTCGGCGCGAGCGGCACGAAGATCATGGACATCGTCCACGCAGTGCAGCCGGGCGAGCACCTGCGCATGAAGGTGCTGCGCGACGGTGCCGGGCGCGTCGTGGACATCGTCGGCGGCGCCCCCCAGTGAGTCCGTCCTGCCGCTGACCCGCGCTCACTTCTTCGGCGGGCTCTCCGGCTTGCCGGCGTCCGGCTTCGGCATGTCGCCGATGACGGTCTTGAGGGGGCAGACCGAAAACGCGGGGCACTTCTTGCAGCCGACGGCCAGTGCGATGGGGCAAAGCGTCATGACGGCTCCTTGGGTTGGGTGAAAGGTCGAGCTTACGCCGTTGGCACCGGGTGCAATGGCGCCCCGGCCGGAGGGCACGCCATGCCGGTCCGTCGGTGCGCTTGTCCTACAGGGATTCGGGTGCGTGGACGACGCCGGCGTCGCGCGGCGCGTCGTACAAGAGGTTGGAAGCCCGATCTGGCTTCGCGTCCGTCGCTTCAAGGAAACCCCATGACCTCCTCCCAATCCCTCCCGCTGCACACGGACCCCGAAGACGGCGACCTGGCCGAGCAGGCCGTGCGCGGGCATGGCATTCCGTCGCAGGATCCGGATCCCGCCGCCCAGGTGCCGCTGCAACCCGGGGAAGCCGAGCGCGAGTCCAAGTCCGTGCTGACAGGTGGCGGCATGGTCGGCGGCGCCGCGCTGGGCGCCGCCGTGGGTGCCGCCGCGGGCGGTCCCGTGGGCGTCGTCGTGGGCGGCGCGGTCGGCGCGGTGGCCGGCACGCTGGCGGGCGCCGCCGCGAGTCCCCTGGTCAAGCCGAGCTAGCGTCGAGCCGCTGCGGCCGGCCCGCCCGTCCGGGCGCAACGCGAAGGCCTGGCTCGCCCGTGCCGCGACGAGGATCGCCACGCGAGAGCTCGCCGTGGTCGCCGGCGGGCGCCTGGTCGGCGCGCTCCCTGCCAGGCCGTGCGCCCGCCAGGGTCTGGCGGCTTGGCTACGATCGTCGCCCACGGGGCCGCGTCCGGCCCACGCAGGACTTCGCATGACCGACCCCGACCGCTTCGAGCTGTTCTCCTACTGGCGCACCTCGGCCACCTACCGCGTGCGCGTCGCGTTCAACCTCAAGGGCGTCAAGCCGCGCGAGACCAACGTCGACATCGACGCGGGCGAGCAGCATGGCGCCGCCTTCCGCCTGGTCAACCCGCTGGGCGGCATCCCGGCGCTGATCGACCACGGCCCGGGGCAGTCGCACGTGCCGCTGACGCAGTCGCTGGCGATCCTGGAGTTCCTCGACGAGACCTATCCGCAGCCGCCGCTGCTGCCCGCCGACGCCCACGGGCGGGCGCGGGTGCGCTCGCTCGCGCAGATGCTGGCCGCGGACACCCATCCGCTGGTCACGCCGCGGGTGCGCCAGTACCTCGCCACGGCCGGCGGCTTCGATGCCGACGCCTGGCGGGCCTGGCAGGTCCAGTGGTTCGGCGCCGGCCTGCGCGCCGTCGAACAGCGGCTGGCCGGCGAGCCCGGCACGGGACGCTTCTGCCATGGCGACCAGCCGACCCTGGCCGACATCTGCCTGGCCAGCGTGTTCGCGGTGATGCGCGTGTTCAGGATTTCGTTCGACGACATCCCGACGGCCATGCGCATCATGGCGGAATGCGAGAAACTGGAGGCCTTCGCCGCCGCCGATCCGTCGCGACAGGCCGGCGCACCCCGCTGAAGGAGACTTGTGCATGGACAACGGCAAGCTGAGCGCCGCCACCTACGACGCCTTCCGGGCGCACCCGCTGCTGCAGGGCGCCGACGAGGTGCTGGAGCGCCACTGGGCGCCGGACCAGGTGGTGGAGACGCACACCCATCCCTTCGACGCCGACGCGGTGGTCACTGCCGGCGAGATGTGGCTGACGCGTGCCGACGCCACGCAGCACTTGCGCGCGGGCGACACTTTCCGCCTGCCGGCCGACACGCCCCATTCGGAGCGCTACGGGCCGCAGGGCGCGACCTACTGGGTGGCGCGCCGCAACCCGCGCTGAGTCCGCCTCCGCGTCGCGGGGGCTTGAACGCCTATCGCCGTCCGCCGCCCCCACCTCGCTGCCAGAGCGGCTTCTTGCCCTTGAGGTGGCGTTCGATGCCTTCGTTCAGGCGTTCGCGCAGGTCGATCACGGCGTCGAGGTGGCCGTAGATGCCGGGAAAGCGCAGGTCCAGCCACAGCCACAGCGTGCACGAGCGCAGCGCCTTCTCCATGTTGTCCAGGCGGCTGTGCTCGTCGACCTCGTCCAGGAACCAGGGCGTGCCGGCCTGGCCGGCGACGGCGTGCTGGTGGGTCCAGTCGAGGAAGGCCTGCACCTGGGCCTCGGTGCGCGTGTCCACCGGCGCCTGGGCGTAGATGAAGCGCTGCTTGAGCGACAGCGTGCCGGCGGTGCGATCGAGCTGCTCGGCGAGTTCCAGCATCTGGTCGAGCTCGGCGACGGCGAAGTGGGCGTTGTCCAGCTTGAGCTGGTCGACGAACACGTTGAGCACCGCGCGCAGCTGCGTCAGGTTCAGCCGCGTGGCGATGGTGTCCACATGCCACCAGTTGGGGGCGACGGTGGCCTTGAAGTCGCGCGGCGCGCGCGGCGGCTGCGGCAGCAGTTCCTTGAGGGTGCGCAGGGCCGTCGGCTCGGCCTCGCGCAGCACGCCGGTGAAGCCTTCCTCGTGCATGCCGTAGCGGCCCGCGCGGCCGGCGATCTGGTGCACCTCGGACTCGTTCAGGGTGCGGTCGCCCACGCCGTCGAACTTCTTCAGGGTGGAGAAAAGCACGCGGCGGATCGGCAGGTTCAGGCCCATGCCGATGGCGTCGGTGGCCACCAGGATGTGGGCGTGGCCGTGCGCGAAGCGCTCGGCCTCGCGCCGGCGAACCTCGGGCGGCAGCGCGCCGTAGATGACCGACACCGGATGGCCGTTGGCGGCCACCTGGTCGCGCAGCATCAGCACCTCGCGGCGGCTGAACGCGACGACCGCGTCGCCCTTCTTCAGGGCGGCGATGGGCACCGGCGCGGGCAGCAGCTCCACGTGCTGCTTGCGCTCGAACTCGCGCACCTTGCAGTTCTCGCCGCACAGCTTGAGCAGGTTCTCGATGGCCGGCGCGGCGTAGGCCGAGCAGATGATGATCACCTCGTTGGCCGGCACGCCGACGATCGCCTGCGTCCATGCCCAGCCGCGCGAGGTGTCGAACAGCATCTGCGCCTCGTCGATGACCGCCACGTCGATCGCCTTCGACGTGTTGACCATCTCGATGGTGCTGGAGACGACGCGGGCGTCGGGCGCCGGGTCGTTCTCCTCGCCGGTCAGCAGCGAGCAGGCGACGCCGCGGCCGACCAGGCGGTCGCGCCCTTCGAGCGCCAGCAGGCGCAGCGGCGCCAGGTAGCAGCCGTCGTGCGCGGCGGCCAGCTTCTCGAACGCGGCGTAGGTCTTGCCGCTGTTGGGCGGGCCCACGTACAGCGTCACGGTGCGCTGCAGTCGGCGCGCCATCTCGAAGGTGTCGGGGTAGCCCTGGAAGGCCAGCTCGCTGTTGAGGCCGGCCAGCGCGTTGAGCTCGGCGACGTTGCGCTCCCAGCGATCCTGCGCGCGCACCAGCGCCGCCTTGAGGTCGGCGAACGGCTGCGGCCGCGCGGTCTCGGCCTGCAGGCGCTGGATCAGCGAGGCGACATGCTCGGGGTGGCCGGCGTCGGCGCGCGCGATCAGCGCCTCCACGTGCGCCACCAGCTCGGCGGCGTCGGCGTAGGGCGGGGCGGCGCCCAGCGCCTCCTTGAAGGCGTCGAGCTCGCCGGTGCGGTAGAACGCCCACACCGGGGCGGCGGGCACCGGCTGGCGGTAGGCCACGCGCAGCTGCGCGCCGCTGGCCGGCAGCTTCAGCGTCTGGGTGAGGAAGCGGTCGAACTCGCCGGCCTCCTGCGTGACGCCCAGGTTCTCGAGTTCCGCCGTGCGCGCCTGCATCAGCGCGCGCACCTGCGGGCCGTTGCCCACCGTGTCGAGGTGGCGCAGGGCGTCGGCCATGCGCCCGGGCTCTATCCAGCGGCTCGGGCGGGACCCCGCCACGGCCTTCTGCAGCAGCACCAGGCCCAGCCCGTCGAGGTGGTGCTCGAAGTGCGGCGCGTGCTCGTCGATGTAGTCGGCCGGCTTGACGACCTGCGGCAGCTGGTACGCCGCCTGCTGGATGCGCGCGAGGTCGGCGGGTGAGATCGCGGCGGGCACCCGGCTCGCGTGGCGGGCGTTGGGCAGCTTGAATTGGCGCGGCGCGGCGGGCGCGGTGTCGGAAAGGGGGAGGATCGCAGGGTCGGAGCTCATGCAGCGGCACGGGCGCGGTAGCGCGCGCCGTGCGTCATTCGTGGGAAACACGCAGTATGACGGGTCGAAGGGCCTGCAAGGGCACACTGGCAACGATGAATCGCAACGAAAGTGATCCGCGCACGTCCGCGGACCCCCGTGCGGCGGCCCTGCAACGCATGAAATGGGGCGCCGCGGCCCTGCTGGCGGCGGCGCTGGGCGGGCTGGCGCTGGCGGCCTGGCAGGGCGGGGTGGGCGGCTGGGGCTGGCTGCAGGCCTTCTGCGAGGCGTCGGCCATCGGTGCCGTCGCCGACTGGTTCGCCGTCGTCGCGCTGTTCCGCCACCCGCTGGGCCTGCCGCTGCCGCACACCGCGATCATCCCGCGCAGCAAGGCGCGCGTGGCCGACGGCCTGGCGCGGTTCGTGCGCGACCATTTCCTCGATCCGGGGTCGCTGGTCGAGCGCCTGGGCGTGTTCCAGCCCGCGCTCCGGCTGGGCGACTGGCTGGCCGAGCCGGCCCGCGTGGCCGAGTGGGTGGCCGACGGGCGCCGCTGGGCCGCCAAGGCGGTCGGGCTGTTCGACGACGAACGCATGCGGCGGGCGACGCTCGAGCTGGTCGTCGCGCAGGCCCGGCGCTGGAACAGCGCGGCCACCGCGGCCGAAGTGCTGGCCATGCTGACCCAGGGCGGACGCCACCACGAGCTGCTGGACGCCGGGCTCGAGAAGGTGGCCGGCTTCCTGGCCGAGGACGAGGTCAAGGCGCGCGTGTCCGAGCTGATGGTGCGCCACGCGCGCAAGGAGTGGCCCAAGGTGGTGGGCATGGTGGAGCTGGTGACGCCGCTGGCGCGGATGGCCGACGGGCTGGCCGACCAGCTCGCCGCGTCGGTGCTGGGCGAGCTGCGCGAGGTGCTGGCCCAGCCCGAACACCCCGTGCGCCAGCGCTACGACCGCTGGCTGGCCGAGTACATCGAACGCCTGCGCCATGACGAGGGCCTGGCCGCCGCGTTCGAGCGGGTGAAGGCGCGCGCGCTCGACGACCCCGCCGTGCTGGACTACGCCGGATCGGTGTGGAACGACCTCAAGGGCCTGCTGCAGGCCGATCTCGTCGACGAGCGGTCGACCCTCGGCGACCACATCGCGCAGGCGATGCACGACATCGGCGACCGCCTGCGCGACGACGCGAGCCTGCGGGCCGCGCTCGACGAGCACCTGCTGTCGGCCGCCGGCCAGCTGGCCGCCAGCCTGCGCGAGGGTGTCACTACCCACATCGCCCAGACCATCAAGGATTGGGACGACCGCCAGCTGGTCGACGAGCTCGAGCGCAGCGTGGGCAAGGACCTGCAGTTCATCCGCATCAATGGCACCGTGGTGGGCGGCCTGGCGGGGCTGGCGCTGCACGCGCTGCGCCTGGCGCTGCACTGACGCCTTGCCGACGCCGCGCGACTGAGGTCTTGTCCCGACTCAAGTCGGGTGCCTTCCGGCCGATAAGGCTGAACGAAGTTGCGTCCGGAGCCCGCCCCAGGAGCGCCGTGCGCCTTCGCAGTCACCGTCCGCACGGCTGCGACCGGCGCGCCAATCGGTGAGATCCTTCTCTTGACCCGACCTCACCATGATCCTCAAGCTCAAGCTCCCGCTGGCCATTTCCGGCATCCTCGCCGCGCTCATGGGCGCCGCGTTGATCGGCATCTACGACCTGAACCAGTCCGTGGCGCGCTACGAGACCGAGGTCGCCGCCCAGCACGCGCACGAGCGCGCCGTGGGCGAGCTGCTGGTCGCGTTCAAGACGCAGGTGCAGGAATGGAAGGACACGCTGCTGCGCGGCAAGGTTCCGGCCAAGCTAGACAAGCACTGGGGCGCGTTCGCCCGGCAGGAGGCGGTGGTCGACGACAAGGCCAAGGCGCTGCTGGGCGACCTGCCGGCGGGCGACAGTCGCGCGCTGGTGGAGCAGTTCGCCGCCGCGCACGTCAAGATGGGCGTGGACTATCGCAAGGGCTTCGACGCCTTCAAGGCGGCCGAGTTCGACGCCGCGGCCGGCGATGCGGCCGTCGCCGGCATGGACCGCGAGCCGGCCCGCCTGCTCGCCGAATCGGGGCGGAAGATCGCCGCGGTCAGCGCCGCGACCTCCACCGACGCGGCCGCGCAGGCCCAGCGGGCGACGCTGGTCAGCGTGATCCTGATGCTGGTGGTGGGCGCCGCCGGTGCCGTCGTCGGCGTGATGTTCAGCCGCCGCATCACGCGGCCGGTGGACGACGCGCTGAAGCTGGCCAGCGCCATCGCCCGCGGCGACCTGCGCACGCCGGTGCGGGTGACGGGCGACGACGAGATCGCCCGGCTGCTCAAGGCGCTGTCGGCGATGCAGGGCAGCCTGGCGGGCGTCGTCGGCAACGTGCGCTCGAATTCCGAGAGCGTGTCGACCGCCGCCAACGAGATCTCGCACGGGGCCAACGACCTGAGCATGCGCACCGAGGAACAGGCCTCGGCGCTGCAGCAGGCCGCCTCGTCCATGGAGCAGTTGGGCACCACCGTGCGCCAGAACGCCGACAACGCGCTGTCCGCCAACCAGCTCGCCGTGGGTGCGAGCACCGTGGCGCGCAAGGGCGGCGACGTGGTGGGCGAGGTCGTCGTCACGATGAAGGGCATCAACGAGAGCTCGCGCCGCATCGTCGACATCATCGGCGTGATCGACGGTATCGCGTTCCAGACCAACATCCTGGCGCTCAACGCCGCGGTGGAGGCCGCGCGCGCCGGCGAGCAGGGCCGCGGCTTCGCCGTGGTGGCCAGCGAGGTGCGCAGCCTCGCGCAGCGCAGCGCCGACGCCGCCAAGGAGATCAAGTCGCTGATCTCGGCCAGCGTCGAACGCGTGGAGCACGGCACCGCGCTGGTCGATCGCGCCGGCGCCACGATGACCGAGATCGTCGCCGCCATCGCGCGGGTGACCGACATCATGGGCGAGATCAGCGCCGCCAGCACCGAGCAGAGCTCGGGCGTCGGCCAGATCAGCCAGGCGATCGCGCAGATGGACCAGGCCACGCAGCAGAACGCCGCGCTGGTGGAGGAGAGCGCCGCGGCCGCCGAGAGCCTGCGCGAGCAGGCCCAGCAGCTGGTGGAGGTCGTCGCCGTGTTCGAGCTCGACGGCGGGCCGCAGGACGCCGTCGTTCGCGCGGCGCCCGTGGCGGCCCCGGTCGCCCGGCCCCGGCCCGCCGGCGCGCCGGTCCGCAAGCCCGCCGCGGCGCGGAGTGCGCCCGCCGAGGCCGACGCGCACGAGTGGGCATCGTTCTGATACCCCGGGGGGCCTTGCAGTAGAGTGCACGCTCCACACGGAGCCGACACGATGCCCAAGGCCATGGCCACCCCGAGATTCCTGCTGGCCGCCCTGGGCGCGCTGGCCTGCGGCGCGGCCGCGGCCGCCACCACGGTGGTCACGGCCGACCGCATGCTGGACGTGCTGTCCGGCCGCATGGTGGCCAAGCCCGCGATCGTCGTCGTCGATGGCCGCATCGCCGCCGTCCTGGCCCAGGGCTCGCCCGCGCTGCCGCGCGAGGCCACCCGCATCGACCTGCCGGGCCAGACGCTGCTGCCGGGCCTGATCGACATGCACGTGCACCTCAACGCGGACGCCCGCATCGACGGCAACCGCTACCTCGAGTACACCGACACCTTCTGGGTGGCGGTGGGCGTGGCCAACGCCAAGGCCATGCTCGAGGCCGGATTCACGACGGTGCGCAACGTCGGCTCGGGTGACTACGGCGACGTCGGGGTCAAGCAAGCCGTCGACGGCGGCTACGTCCCCGGCCCGCGCATCGTGCCGGCCACCTATGCGCTGGGCGCCACGGGCGGCCACTGCGACGAGACCGAGGGCCTGCCGCCGAGCTTCGCGATGGTGGCCACGCCCTCGGTCGCCGACGGGCCCGAGGCGTTCCGGGCGCTGGTGCGCAAGGTGCACAAGTTCGGCGCCGAGGTGATCAAGATCTGCGCCACGGGCGGCGTGCTCTCGCGCACCGACGCGCCCGGCGCGCAGCAGATGAGCTACGACGAGATCAAGGCCGTCGTCGACGAGGCGCACCGGCTCGGGCTGCGCGTGGCGGCGCACGCGCACGGGCTGTCCGGCATCAACGACTGCCTGCGTGCCGGCGTCGACACCATCGAGCATGCGAGCTACGCCGATGCGGAATCGTTCCGGCTCGCCAGGGAGCACGGCGCCTGGTTCTCGATGGACATCTACGACGACGACTACATCCTGGCCGAGGGGCCGAAGAACGGCATGTACGAGGAGTCGCTGGCCAAGGAGAAGGCCCTCGGGCTGAAGCAGCGCCAGACCTTCCGCGCTGCCTACGACGCCGGCGTGAAGATGATCTTCGGCACCGACAACGGCAGCGTGTTCCCGGCCGGCCAGAACGCGCTGCAGTTCGCCAAGATGGTGGAGTGGGGCATGCCGGCGCTGGAGGCGATCCGCGCGGCCACGCGCAACGCGGCGCAGGCGCTCGGGCGCGAGGGCGATGTCGGCGCGATCGAGGTCGGCCGCTACGGCGACTTCGTGGCGGTGGCGGGCGATCCGCTGGCCGACATCCGCCTGCTGGAGCATCCGGCGACGGTGATCAAGGGCGGCACGCGCGTGAAGTGAAGGCCGGCCGCGGCGTTTGGTTCAGGGCCGCGCCCGCGCCGCCTCGACCAGGCGCGCCAGCAGCCCCGAATGGCGCAGCGTGGCCGTGGCGATGGCCTGCTCCAGCACCGCCGCGTCGCCCGCCAGCGTCACCTGCCGGCGCGCCCGCGTGATGGCGGTGTACAGCAGCTCGCGCGTGAGCACCCGGCTGCGCTGCTCGGGCAGCATCACCAGCACGCCGTCGAACTCGGAGCCCTGCGACTTGTGCACCGTCATCGCGAACGCGGTCTCGTGGCGGGGCAGGCGCACCGGGGCGATCGCGCGGAAGCCGCCCGCGGCCGCGGCATCGGGGAAATGCACCAGCAGCTCGCCGGCGGCGTCGGGCAGCGCGATGCCGATGTCGCCGTTGAACAGGCCGAGGACGTGGTCGTTGGCCAGCACCAGCACCGGACGGCCGGGAAACCAGGGCGAGGCACCGGGGCCGTCGGTGGCGCCCGCCGGTCCCAGCGCGCCGCGCAGGCGCTGCGTCATCGCGGCGTTGAGCGCGGCCACGCCGCGCGGCCCGTCGCGCAGCGCGCACAGCACGCGGAAGGTGCCGAACGCCTCGGTGACGGCGGCCACGTCCGTGCCAGCGGCGCTGAGCACGCGCAGGTAGTCGGCGTAGCCGGCGTCCATCGCGCGCGCGGCCGCTGCGCCGATGACCGCGGGTGTGCCGTCCAGCCAGGCGATGTCGGGGTCCTGTCCGGCGCGCAGCCAGTCGATCGCGGCCTGCGCGCGCCCGGCGTTGACGTCGGCGGCCAGGCGGCCGATTCCGGAGTCGGGCGCGAAGCGGTAGGTCTGCGTGAACCAGACGGCGCAGTCTTGCAGCGCGCTGGGCGCCGCCGGGGCCGGCGGCACGATGGCGCCGGGATCGGTGCCGGTCAGCGCCGCGAGGTCGGCCACGCAGGGCGCGGTCAGCCCGGGGTCGATGCTCAGCTCGGCGAACACGGCGCCCGATTCGACCGCGGCGAGCTGGTCCTTGTCGCCCAGCAGGATGATGCGCGCCGTCGGTGGCACCGCCTCCAGCAACTGCGTGGCGAGCGCCAGGTCCAGCATCGAGGCCTCGTCGACCACCAGCGCGTCGACAGCCAGCGGGTGCGCGGCGCCGTGCACGAAGCCGGTTGGCGTGACGCCCAGCAGGCGATGCACCGTCGACGCGGTGGCGGGCATGCGCTCGCGCAGCGCCGGCGGCAGGTGGCGGGCGCGCTGGCGGATCGCGTCCGTCATGCGCGCCGCGGCCTTGCCGGTGGGCGCGGCGAGCGCGATGCGGCAGTCGGGATCCAGCGCGAGCAGGCAGGCCAGCAGGTTGACGACTGTCGTGGTCTTGCCGGTGCCCGGGCCGCCGCTGATGACGGTGAGCCGCCCGCGCAGCGCGAGTGCCGCGGCGAGCTGCTGCCAGTCGGCCGCGCCTCCCAGGCGCGCGGCGTTGCCAGCGAACAGCGCGCGCAGCTGTTCGCGCAGCGCGGGCGCGGCCGTGGCGGCGTCCGCCGGCGCCTGGCGCGCCTGCATCAGGCGGCGCGCGAGCCGACGCTCGTAGTCGAAGTAGCGATGCAGGTAGAGCCGGTCGTCGGCGTCGAGGATCAGCGGCTGCGCGCCCGGGACCTCGGGGCGACCGACGATGCCCGAGTCGCGCAGCGCGGCGCGCCAGCCGGCGCGGTCCAGCCGCGGCCCGTCGTCGTCCGGCGCGGCCGCCAGCGAGCCCAGCATCAGGCACACATGGCCCGCGCTGACCGCCAGGCTCAGCGCGCCGGCGGCACGCCGCACCGCCGCGACGGCGGCCGCGTCGGCGCCCGTCGCGGCGGCCCATCGCGCCGCATGGAGGGCGAAGCCGTCGGCGAGCAACTGGTCGGCGTGGTCGCTCACGAGGGCATGCTCCGGCAGGGGGTCGGTACGCGCGCGGCGGCGTTCATGCAGTGGTCTCCCGGTCGTCGAACAGCGCGGACAGCCGCGCGATCGCCGCCGCCGAGGGGCGCCGGAAGAACACGCCGGTGGGCGCGCCGGCGGCGTCGTGCCAGTCGGGCCGGACGCCGCGCACGAACAGGTACACCGCGCCGCCCAGGTGGCGTTCGGGATCGTAGTCGGCCAGGCGGTGGCGCAGGTAGCGGTCGAGCGCCACCAGGTACAGCAGGTACTGCAGGTGGTAGCCGTGCTCGCGCATCGCGGCCGCCAGCGCCTCCTGCCCGTATCGGGCCGGGCCGTCGCCGAGGTGGTTGGACTTCCAGTCGAGGACGAAGAAGCGGCCCTCGTGCTCGAACACCAGGTCGATGAAGCCCTTGAGGAAGCCGCGCAGCGTGGGGAAGGCCAGCCGCGGCATCGCGATGCCCAGGTCGGCCAGCGTCTCGTTGAGCGCGCTGGCGTCGAAGCGGTGCGAGGGCAGGTGGAATTCCAGTTCGACCAGGCGGCGCGCGCGCGGCAGGTCGGCCAGTCGCAGCGGCCGCGCCGTGCCCAGCGGCAGCGGCGTGGCCAGCGTGGCCCCGAGCAGGCGCGCCAGCATGCGGGCGCGGGTCGCCGCGCCGTCGGCCCCGGCGGCATCGGCCACGCCCATCGTGCGCAGCAGCTGCAGCGCGTGGGCCACGGCCGCGGGCCAGGTGGCGGCGTCGGTGAAGTCGGCCTCCTCGAAGGCGCGGTGGATCGCCTCGCCGGCCGCCGGGCCGCGCGGGAACAGCAGCGGATCGTCGGCGGCGGCGTGGAACGCGGGCTCGGCGTCGGCCGGGGCGGCCTCGACGACGCGCAGGTCGTGGTCGATGCCGGAGCGATCGGCCGCCGCGCCCTGGGCGATCGCGCTGAAGCTGCCGATCCACCAGCCGCCGGGCAGCGTGCGCGGGGCGGGCAGGGCGGCCAGCGTGTCGGGCGCGGGCCGCGGCGACGGCAGCGCCAGCGGGTCGCCCGCCGGCAGCGGGTCGACGCCGATCGCGCCGTCCGAGCCGGCCGCCAGCGCCTGCCAGGCGGCGGCGATGCTGGCGACGTCGTTCCGGTGCTCGAACCAGGCGTCGGGCGTCATGCCGGCGCCGGCCACCAGCCAGTTGAGCAGGCTGCGCGTGCTGGCGGTGGCGTTCGGCGAACGACCCGCGCTGCGGTAGCAGCCGGCGACGATCACGCAGCGGTGCACCGCACGCGTCAGCGCCACGTAGACCAGGCGCAGCGACTCGGCCGCCTCCTCCAGCCGCAGGCGCCGCTTGACGTCCTTCTGGTGGCTCTCGTCGCGGAATTCGTGGCCGTAGTCGATCACCGTCTGGCCGTCGTCGTCGTGGTACGCCAGGCCCGTGAGGCCGTCGGGCCGGCCGCCGCGCGCCGCGCCCCACAGGAACGGGCAGAACACGACCGGGTACTCGAGCCCCTTGGACTTGTGGATGGTGACGATCTGCACCAGGTTCTGGTCCGACTCCAGCCGCAGCTGCGTGGCGTCGTCGACGTCGGGCGCGACGCGTTGCGACTGGAACCAGCGCAGCAGGGTGTCGGGCGCGGCATGGCGCTCGCCGGCCTCGTGCAGGCACTCGACCAGGTGCAGCAGGTTGGTCAGCCGGCGTTCGCCGTCGGGCCGCGCCAGCAAGCGGCCCGCCACCTGCGCGGCGGCCAGCCATTGGCGCAGCATGAAGCCCACGCCGCGCTGCAGCCACAGTTCGCGCCAGCCGGCGAAGCGCTGCACCGCGTCCAGCAGCGCCGGCTCGTCGTCGGCCAGCGCGGCGATGGCGCCGGCGTCGTACCCCATCAGCTCGGTGGCCAGCGCCGCCTTCAGCGTGCGCTCGCGCACCGGCTCGAGGATGGCGCTCAGCACGCGATCGAGCTCCTCGGCGTCGCTGCTGCGGAACACGCTGGCCTGCGACAGTTCGACGCTGCCCACGCCGCGCACGGTGAGCGCCTGGCGGATGCGCGTGCCCTGCGCGTTGCTGCGCACCAGTACCGCGATGTCGCCGGCCGCCAGCGGCCGCTCGGCGCCCGGACGACCCAGGACGACCTGGCCGCGCCGCGCGGCGCCCAGCAGGCGGGCGATCTCGTTGGCGGTGGCGGCGACCGCCGCTTCGGTGGCGTCCTGCTGGAACATCGGCTCGCCGTCGGCGGCCGGCGGCAGCGTCCACACCTGCAGCGGGGCGCGCGGCGCGCTGGTGTCGACCAGCGGCTGGCGCGGCTTCGCGCCGAAGGCGACCTCCTGGTAGCCGAGCCCGTCGAGCATGAACGCGCGCGGATTGGCCATGAACAGCTGGTTGAACGCGCGGATCAGCGGCGCGCTGGAGCGCTGGTTCTCGGCGAGCGAGTAGTGCGCCACCGCATGGTCGCCGGCGGCCAGGTAGGTGTGCAGGTCGGCGTTGCGGAAGCTGTAGATGGCCTGCTTGGGGTCGCCGACGAAGAACAGCGGCGCATCGGCCAGCGTGTCGTCGGTGGTGGCCGTGTAGATCGTGCGGAAGATGGCGAACTGCAGCGGGTCGGTGTCCTGGAACTCGTCGATCAGCGCGGCCGGGAAGCGCTTCTTGAGCTCGCCCGCCAGCCACGGCGAGTCGCCGCGCGTCAGGCGGTCGTGCAGGTTGAACAGCATGTCGTCGAAGGCGATCACGCGCTGGCGCCGCTTGGCCTCGCGCTGCGCGCGCGTGCCCTCGTCCAGCAGCTGGCGCAGCAGCCCCAGGCGGGCGTAGGCCAATGCCTGCAGCGCCGTGGCGCGCAGCTCGACGACCCGTTGCGCGAGATCGAAGAACGCGTGCGGCGGCACGCCCTCCTTGGCCTTCTTCGTCTTGAACACGCGCTCGCTGCCCAGCAGCTCCAGCCTTTGCGTGGGCGTGGCGAGGGCGGCCACGCCGTCCCCGGCGGCCAGCACGGCGTCCCAGTCGGCGATGGCCACGCCCAGTGAATCCGGCTTGTAGCTGCGTCCGTCGAGCGCGTGCAGGGCCTCGAACAGCAGGTCGCGGATCGCCTCGCGTTGCGTGCACCACAGGTCGCGCGCGGCCGCGTGGGCGGCGTCCAGCGCGGCGGCGTCGATGCGCTGCGCCTGCTCGATCTCCGCCGGCCAGGCTGCGCGGGCGAGCGGCCTGGACAGGTGACGCTTGAGCAGCGCCGCGAAGCCCGCCGGCGAATCCTTGCAGGCGACGAGGTGGCCGGCGAGGGCGGCGTCCAGGTCGTCGGCGGCGACGCGGCGGCGCCAGAAGTCGTTGGCGGCCTCGGCCACCCAGCCGGCATCGTCGCGCACCAGTTCCATGGCCAGCGGCATCTGCGCGGTGAACGGCGTGTCGGCCAGCGCACGCTGGCAGAAGCCGTGGATCGTGAAGATGGCGGCCTCGTCGAACATGGCCAGCGCCAGCGCCAGGCGCGCCGCCATGTCGTCGGTCTGCAGGCCGTGGCGCTCGCGCGTGCTGCGAACCAGGCGTTCGACGAAGTCGTCGCCTCCCGCTGCGGGCTCGCCGGCGCCTTCGGCGCGCAGCCAGGCCAGCGTGTCGACGATGCGCTGGCGGATGCGCTCGCGCAGTTCGGCGGTGGCGGCATTGGTGAAGGTGACGACCAGGATGTGCTGCACCTCCAGCCGGCCCTCGAGCAGCAGGCGCAGGTACAGGCCGCAGATGTTCCAGGTCTTGCCGGTGCCGGCCGAGGCCTCGATCTGGCGGATGCCTTGCAGCGGGCACGCGAAGACGTCGAGCTGCTCGAAGACGTGGCGCGTGGTCATGGCACGGCCTTCATTCGATCTCCAGGCACGCCAGCAGCGGCTCGAACACGGCCGTGGCGTTGGCGTAGAACGCGCCGACGACCTCCGGCGCGAACGGGTCGGGCCGCCCGCGCAGCGCGAGCCGGTAGGCGGCGTCGTTGCCTTCTGCGTACTCGTTGAAGCTGCCGGGGCGGAACGCGGCGATGGCCTTGGCCGGGCCCTGGCGGTCGCCGTTGATCCAGTCCCAGGCGGCGCGCGGGAAGAAGGCCAGCGGCTCGCGCAGCCCCTGCGCGTACAGCCGCACCAGCGTCTCAAGCGCCGCGCGCGGCGCCTCGCATTCGGTGAGGAAGAAGCGGCCGTCGCGCGCGATGCCGGTGGTCACCGGCAGCACGTCGGCCGGGGCGCTGGCGCACAGCAGCAGGTGTGCCAGCCAGGCGTCGAGGTAGTCGGTGGCCGAGCGCTTCGCGTAGCGGTGGCGCAGCAGGCCGCGCGGGCGCAGGTCGGCGAACTCGCCGTGCAGGCGCCATGGCTGGCCAGCTATCTCGAACGCGATCTGCGCGGCGTGCGGTGCCCGCACCGGCTGCAGGGTGTGTTCGCGCACCTGCTCGGCGAACGCGCGCAGGCCGTCGAGTTCGCGCTCGAGGAAGCGGGTGCCGAAGCTGCCGGCGGGCACGGCCGTGCCGGCGAGCGCGAGCGTACGGGCCTCCGCGGCGGGCAGGCCAGCGAGCAGGGCCGGCAGCAGCAGGCGGGTGAGCGGCGCGCGACCGCCGTTGTCCGGCACGAAGGGCTCGTCGTCCTGCAACTGCTCGTCGTCGCGCCGCAGCGCGATGCCCAGCCGCTGTTCGAGCAGGAAGCGGCACGGGTTGCGAAAAAAGGCCGCCAGGCGGGCCAGGGGCACGTCGCGCCAGTCGACCTCGACGGGCGGGAGCGGGCGCGCGATGAAGGGCGCGGCGGCGGCGGCCGCGCCGTCGTCGTCGGCGGCGTCCCAGTCGTCGGCGGCGAGCGGCGCCGACGGGGCGACCGCCGGCACCGGCGCCGCCAGGCTTTGCCGCAGCGCCTGCGCATAGTCGGCCTGGTAGCTGCGCAGCCGCGGATCGGGCGCGGCGATGTCGAAGGCCTGGACCGCGAACGGCTGCAGCGGATGCTCGACCACCATCGACGCGCGCGCCACCGCGCGCGACGCGGCGCTGGCGGGCACGTGCGCGAGCGCCGGCAGCAGGGTCTCGAGCAGCTCGGCCACCAGCACCGAGGGCGGTCGCACCGAGTTGTCGCGCACGCTGCGGCCGGCGTGGCTCAGGTGCAGGCGTTCGCGCGCGGCCAGCAGCAGGTCCAGGAACACGTTGCGCTCGTCGAGGCGGCGCTGGCGATCGCCGCGGCGCGGGGCCAGCGCCATCAGGTCGAACTCGGCCGGGCGGGCCGAGGTGGGGAAGGCGCCGTCGTCCAGGCCGATGGCGCAGACGACGCGGAACGGCACGTTGCGCAGGCTGCTCATCGCCGCGAACGTGACCATGCCGGTGGGCACGCCGCCGCGCGCCGGGTCGTCGAGCGCCTGCTCGAGCGCCGCGCGCACGACGTCGAACGCCAGCGGCACGGCGAGCGCGCTGCGCCGCCACTGGTCGGCCAGCGTGGCGATGGCGGCGTCGACCTCGCGCAGGTCCTCGAGCTCGGCGTCGGCGGGCGCCACGAACTCGCGCAGCGCATCGGCCAGGATCGCGGGCCACTCGGCGGGCGGATGCGGCCGGGCGACGCGCTCGTGCAGCGCCTTGAGCGCCTGGACGAAGCGCCAGAACGCGCCCAGCGTCAGCGCGCCGGAGCCCTCGGCGTCGCCGGCCGGCAGCCGGCCCTGGAACGGCGTGTCCGGCTGCGCCGGCAGGGCGTAGCCGAGGAACAGCCGGTCCAGGCCGTCGGCGAAGCTGTGGCGGGCCTGCGCGGGCACGTCGAAGCCGCCGCGGTGCGGCGCGTCCAGCGCCCAGTGGATGCCCGCGTCCACCAGCCACTGGCGGACCTGGTCGAGCGCGTCCTCGGCGAGGTCGAAGCGCCGCGCGACGACCGGCTGCTGCAGCAGGCCGAACACGTCGTTGACCGCGAAGCGCGACGCCGCCAGCGCGAACGTGTCGAGCAGCGCGCGGGCCGGCGCGTTGACCTGGGCGCGGGCGCGGCCGCTGATCGCGTAGGGCAGGTGGCGTTCGCGCGGCACGGTGCCGAAGACGGCGTCGATCAGCGGCGCGGCGGCGTCGAGGTTGGGCGTGACGACCAGGATGTCGGCGGGCTGCGGCGGGTTGGGGCCGGCCATCAGCCCCAGCAGGCGGTCGTGCAGCACCTCGAGTTCGCGCGTGAGCGAGTGGCACACGTGCACCTCGACGCTGCCGTCGCCGGCCAGCGCGGACAGCGAGCCCGGGGCGAGTTCGGCCAGCTCGAGCACCGCGTCGTGCAGCGCGCCCAGCACGCTGCCCGGATCGGCGGGCGTGAACTCGGCGTCCGCCAGCGCGGATTCGTCGGCCGTGTCGACCAGCAGGCCCAGCGCCGACTGCGTCTGCCGGCCCCAGGCGGCCAGCAGCGGGTTGCCTTCCTCGTGGTGGTGGGCCTGCCCGCGCGCGCCCAGCCAGGCCAGGCGGCGGCGGTCGACCACGTCGAACCAGTACTCCTGGCACGGATCGAGCGTGTAGACGTGCAGGTCGACGTGGCGGCCCAGGCGCTGCAGCAGCTCCAGGTGCACCGGCGGCAGCGCGGGCAGGCAGAACACGTGCGCGCTGGCAGGCAACTGGCCGGTGCCGGCCAGGCCGATGCCGCGCGCGTCCAGCAGCTCCAGCAGCGCCAGGATCGGGTGGCGCCCGTCGCTGGCGGTCTCGGCGGCGAGCCGGCGCCACAGCGCGGCCTGCCATTGCTGGTCCAGCGCCGCGCCCGCATCGGCGCCCGGCAGCGCGACGCGCTCGCCGCGAAACCAGGCCCCCATCCACTCGGGCCGGTAGGTGAGGTAGTCGTCGAACAGGCCGGCCACGCGCCGCGCCAGCTCGTGGCGCATCACCGGGTCGGCATGCGCCAGCCACGCCGCCAGCCGCGGCTGCGCCCCGGCCCAGGCGGCGTCGTCGAAGGCGGCCAGGATGCGCCAGGCGAAAACGTCGGCGTCGAACAGCGCCGACTCCGGCAGCCGCGGCATCAGGTGCGCCGTGCGCTGCCACAGCCAGCGCGCGAGGTAGGAGAAATTGACGTTGGCGCACACGCCCTGGCGCCGCGCGAGCTCGATGATCAGGCGGCGGGTGATGGCTGCGCTCGGCACGATCACCTCGTCGGCGTCGAACGGCGAGCGGTCCGGCGCCTGCTCGCCCAGGCGCGCGACGAGCTGGTCGGCGAGGGTCTCGAAGCGGTTGGCGAAGTGGAGATGGAGCATGCGGGGCAGGAGGAACGACCAGGCCGATTGTGACGGCACCGCGGGCGGCTGCCGCGGCCGGACGTTGCAGGAATCCTGCCCCGCGACAGGCTCAGGGGGTGAGCCTGCGGGGCGCCGGCCTTCAGTTGGCCGATTCGATCGAGCCGGAGCCCGAGACGCGGCGCGAGACGTCGCGCGGGCGGCCCGAGTAGGTGATGTCGCCCGAGCCGGCGACGCGGGCCTCGAGCGCCTCGGTGACGTTGACGTGGGCGTCGCCCGAGCCGCTGATGCTGACGCTGACCTTCTTCGCCGCGAAGTTGTGGGCGTCGATGTCGCCCGAGCCGGCGATGCCGAAGCGCGCCTCGTCGGCGCTGCCGGCGATGACGACGTCGCCCGAGCCGGCGATGCTCAGCGCGAAGGCGCCCAGTTGCGCGCTGTCGACCTGCAGGTCGCCGGAGCCGGCGATCGAGGACTCGAACTTCGGGCTGGTCAGCTTGTCGATGTGCAGGTTGCCGCTGCCGTGCTGCTGGGTGGCGGTGAGCGTGGTGAAGACGACGTCGACGACGACGTTGTGGCTGGTGCGCCAGCTGGTGCCCTTGCGCATGCGCACGACCAGCGCGTCGCCCTCGACCGCGGTCTCGATCAGCGGCTCGATGTTGTCGTCGGCGTGCACCGTGACGCTGGGCGTCGCGCCCTGGCGGGCGTGGACGTCCACCGAGCTGTCCAGGCGCAGCACCGAGAAGGCGCCGACGTTGCGCGTCACGGCGACTTCCTTGCCGGAGCCGGCCACCGTGTGGGCGTCCCCGCTGTACAGGTTGATGGTGATCGCGTGGGCGGGCATCGGCATCGCGAAGGCGGTGACGATGGCGGCGGCGGTGACGGCCAGCGCGGCGACGAGGTGGGTGGCGTTGGCGGTGAACTTGCGCATGGCGGGGCTCCTGGGGTTCGGTGTTGAAGCGATGGAGCGGACTCTAGGCAGGGCGCCGCCGGCTGTCGCGAGCGGGGCGACGTGGCGCGGGGCCGGGGCGACCAGATGCCGTTGCGTGCGACGAACCGCGGCCGGCGGCCCGCCGGTCAGGCTGCCTCGGGGGCGTCGTGGCCGGGCTGCCAGCGGCCGTCGACCAGGGTCTCGTAGGGCTTGAACTGCACCTTGTAGGCCATCTTGGGGCTCTCGGCGATCCAGTAGCCCAGGTACAGGTAGGGCAGCTTCAGCGAACGCGCCTGCTCGAGCTGCCACATCACGGCATAGGTGCCGAAGCTGCCGCGGGCGTCCGGGTCGTAGAAGGTGTAGACGGCGGACAGCCCGTCGCTGAGGATGTCGGCGATCGCCACCATGCGCAACGCGCCGGGCGCGGGGCCGTCGGCGGCATCGCGGAACTCGATCAGGCGCGTGTTGACGCGGCTCTGCAGCAGGAACTGGGTGTACTGGTCCACGCTGTCGTGGTCCATGCCGCCGCCGGCATGGCGTCCGGCCTGGTAGCGCAGGTAGAGCTCGTAGTGCTCCTGCACGAACGCCAGCCGCATCACGCGCACCTTCAGGCCCGCATGGGCCGTCCAGGCGCGGCGCTGGCTGCGCGTGGGCTGGAAGCCCGCCACGGGCACGCGCATCGGCACGCAGGCCCGGCAGCGGTCGCAGTAGGGGCGGTAGGTGAACACGCCGCTGCGCCGGAAACCGGTGGCCACCAGCGCCGAGTAGGCCTCGGCGTGGATCAGGTGGCCCGGCGTGGCGACCTGCGAGCGCGCCATGCGCCCGGGCAGGTAGCTGCACGGATAGGGCGCCGTCGCATAGAACTGCAGCGACGCGAAGGGCGCTTCCTTGGGATGGGTCACTGCGGCAGGTCGTGGGAGGGGCGGGCGGGCGACGCGACGTCGGGAACTCCGAGGTCCAGCGTGTGCCACATGCGGAAATCATAGGCCCAGACGGGCGCCGGCGCGCGCGCGACCAGCGCCTGCACCCGGCGCTCGAAGTCGGCGCGCGGAATCGGCGCGGCCCCCAGGCTCGCCAGGTGGCCGGTGGCCTGCTGGCAGTCGATGGCCGGCATGTCGTTCCAGCGGCAGAACGCGACCAGGCCGGCCAGCGCGATCTTGGAGGCGTCGGTGCGGTGCGAGAACATCGACTCGCCGAACATCATCCGGCCCAGGTTGACGCCGTACAGGCCGCCCACGAGCTCGCCGTCCATCCAGGTCTCGACGCTGTGGACGTCGCCGGCGCGTGCCCAGGCCCCGTAGGCGGCCTGCATCTCGGGCACGATCCAGGTGCCGTCCTGGCCGTCGCGCGGCGTCTGGGCGCACAGGGCCATCACCCGGGCCGTGTCATGGTCGATGCGCAGTTCGCAGCCGGGCGTGCGCAGGAAGCGGCGCAGCGTCTTGCGCAGCGAGTGCGACAGCCGGAAGTCGTCGGTGCGCAGCAGCATGCGCGGATCGGGCGACCACCACAGCACGGGCTGGCCCGGGCTGTACCAGGGAAACACGCCGTGCGCATAGGCGTTGCGCAGCCGGTCCAGGCCCAGGCCGCCGCCGGCCGCCAGCAGCCCCGGCGCCTCGGAACGCTCGTCCAGCGCGCAGGAAGTGGGGGGCAGCGGGGAGTCGGCCTGGAGCCAGGGGATCGCCATGGTGGCAAGGATACTTCGCGCGCCGCGCGCGGTCGCGTGCCGGCCCGGACCCGCGCGTGGCGCGCGGGCGGCACCCACGCGCCCGCGGCGGCGGTTCAGAACTGGATGCCGCTCTTGCTCGGCGGGGGCAGCAGCGGCGCCGGCTCGGACGCCGGGGCGGCCGGTTCGTCCGCGTCGGCCGCCGCCGTGGCCGGGGCGACGGTGCGCGGCGCGAGCGGCGTGGCCGGCGGCCAGTTGTAGCCGCTCAGGCGGCCCTGCGCCGGGTAGCCGGCGGCGTCGAGGTAGCCGCCCAGGTCGCTGGCCGAGTAGCCCTTGACCGTCTGGCTGCCGATGACCAGCACCGGCGTCGAGGTGCTGCCGAAGCGGGCCTGCAGGGCGGCGTAGTCGGAATCGGTGGCCACCGTGTACTCGGTGAACGGCACGCCGCGCTGGCGCAGCGCCTGCCGCTCGTGGTCGCAGCCCGGGCAGTTGCGCGTGGTGTAGAGCGTGACGGGGTACTTCGTCATCGCCTGGCGCGTCTCGTAGGGAATGCCGGCGGTGCCCGGCGCCACCGGCATGCCCTTGGCCGGCGCCTTGATGTCGGCCGCGGTGGGCGGCTTGTCGGTGTAGGTGACCTTGCCGTCCGGCCCGACGATCTTGTACTGCGCCAGCGCGCCGACCGCCGCGCCGCCGAGCAGCAGCGCCACCGTGGCAAGGCGTGCGAGGCGGGTCGGACGGGCGGCGCGGGAGGTGGTGTTGAGGTTGTTCATCGTGGACATCGTACGAAAGGATGGGGGAGTGTCGCAAGAGACGGCCAGGCCTGCCGGTTCAACGCGCGCGGCGTCCGGCCGGCCGACAGGGTGTTCCCGTCATGCCGCGATGCCCAGGTGGCGCAGCATGGCGTCGATGCTGGGCGCGCGGCCGCGGAAGGCCTTGAAGCTGTCCAGCGCGTCGCGACTGCCGCCCACCTCGAGGATCTCCTGGCGATAGCGGCGGCCCGTGTCGGGATCGAGCACGCCGGATTCCTCGAACGCGCTGAAGGCATCCGCCGACAATACCTCGGCCCAGGTGTAGGAGTAGTAACCAGCGGCGTAACCGCCCCCGAAAATGTGTGAAAAGCTGTGCTGGAAGCGGTTGAACGCGGGCGGTACCAGCACCGCGATCTCGGAGCGCACCGCGTCCAGCGTGGCCTGGACGCGGCCGGCCGCCCCCGGCTGCGAATGAATGAGCATGTCGAACAGCGCGAATTCCACCTGGCGCAGGGTCTGCATGCCGCTCTGGAAGTTCCTGGCCGCCAGCATCTTGTCGAACAGCGCGCGCGCCAGCGGGGCGCCGGTGTCGACGTGCTCGGTGAGCTGCTGCAGCACGTCCCACTCCCAGCAGAAGTTCTCCATGAACTGGCTGGGCAGCTCGACGGCGTCCCACTCGACGCCGGAGATGCCCGAGACGCCCAGTTCCTCCACCTGCGTGAGCATGTGGTGCAGGCCGTGGCCGAACTCGTGGAACAGCGTGATGACGTTGTCGTGGGTGAGCAGCGCGGGCCGACCGTCCAGGGGCGCGGCGAAGTTGCACACCAGGTGGGCCACGGGCGTCTGCAGGCCCTGGCTGTCGGCGCGCAGCCAGCGCTGGCGCGCGTCGTCCATCCAGGCGCCGGGGCGCTTGCCGGCGCGCGCGTAGAGGTCCAGGAAGAACTCGCCCACCAGGGCGCCGTCGCGCTCGATGCGGTAGAAGCCCACGCTCTCGTGCCACGCAGGGGCCGCGGAGCGGACGATGCGCACCTCGAACAGTGTCTCGATGATGCGGAACAGGCCCTCGAGCACCTTGGGCAGCGTGAAGTACTGGCGCACCTCCTCGTCGCTGAACGCGTAGCGGGCTTCCTTCAGGCGCTCGCTGGCGAACGGCACGTCCCAGCCCTGGAGGTCGGCGATGCCCAGCTCGGCCGCGGCGAAATCGCGCAACTCGGCCAGGTCGGCGGCGGCGCTCGGCCGGGCGCGGTGGCCCAGGTCGCGCAGGAAGGCGATCACCTCGTCGGCCGAGCCGGCCATCTTGGGCACCAGCGACAGCTCGGCGAAGTTCCGGTAGCCCAGCAGCTCGGCCTCTTCCTGGCGCAGCGCCAGCAGCTCGCGCATCACCGGCGAGTTGTCGCGCTCGGGCGGGCCGAACTCGCTCGCCCGCGTGACGTAGGCCGTGTAGAGCTTCTCGCGCAACGCCCGGTTGCGGCCCATCTGCATCACCGGCAGGTAGCTGGGGAAATGCAGCGTGAGCTTGCACAGGCCCGTGCGGCCGTCGGCCTGCGCGCCCGCGCGCGCCACCGCGATCGCGTCCGCGGGCACGCCCGCCAGGTCGGTCTCGGGCACGTACAGCGCGTAGCCGTCGGTGGCGTCGAGCACGTGCTCGGAGAACTGGCGCGACAGCTCGGCGATGCGTTCCTGGATCGCCGCGTAGCGCGCCTTGTCGGCACCGCGCAGGTCGGCGCCGCCCAGCTTGAAGTCGCGCAGCCAGTTGGCCAGCGCCTTGCGCCGCACCGGGCTCAGCCGGGCCGCGTCGGCGCCGGCGGCCACGGCGCGGTACTTCGCGTACAGGCGCTCGTCGGCGCCCTGGCGGGTGAAGAACTCGGTGATGCGCGGCAGGTTCTCGGCGTGCGCGGCGCGCAGCTCGGGCGTGTCGGCCACGCCGGTCAGGTGCTCGACCGCGCGCCAGGCGCGCGACAGCCGTTCGGTGGCCACCGTGAACACGGCCGACATCGCGTCGAAGTCGGGCGGCACGTCGGGGCCGACCACGCGCTCGAGGGCGGCGTTGGCGTCGGCCAGCAGCACGTCCATGGCCGGGGTGACGAACCCGGGTCGGATGTCGTCGAAGGCGGGCAGGCCGCCGATCTGCAGCAGGGGATTTTTCATGGCGGGAGGCGACGGTTCATGGCGGGGCGACAGGGTCACGGTCGGGTTCGGCGCCCGATCAGCCCGCCACTCTTTCTGCCGATTCGATCGTGTTCATCAGCAGCATTGTGATGGTCATCGGGCCGACACCGCCCGGCACCGGGGTGATGAACGAGGCCAACGGCGCGACGCTGGCGAAATCGACGTCGCCACACAGCTTGCCTTCCTCGTCGCGGTTGATGCCCACGTCGATGACGACGGCGCCCGGCTTGACCATGTCGCCGCGCAGCGTGTCGCGGCGGCCGGTGGCCACCACGACGATGTCGGCCTGGCGGGTGTGCGCGCCGATGTCGACCGTGGCGCTGTGGCAGATGGTGACTGTGGCGTTGGCCTGCAGCAGCAGCAGTGCCATCGGCTTGCCCACGGTGTTGCTGCGGCCGATCACGACCGCGTGCTTGCCCTTGATCGGCACCCCGGTGCTCTCGATCAGCTTCATGCAGCCGTAAGGCGTGCAGGGGCGGAAGCCCGGCAGGCCGGCCATGAGGTCCCCGGCGCTCTGCACCGAGTAGCCGTCGACGTCCTTGGCCGTGGAGATGCGCTCGATCACCTTCTGGGGGTCGATGTGCCTGGGCAGCGGCATCTGCACCAGGATGCCGTGGATGGCCGGGTCGGTGTTGAGCGCGTCCAGGCGCGCCAGCAGCTCGGCCTCGGCCAGGGTCGCGTCGTACTTCTCGAGCACCGAGTGCACGCCGGCGTCCGCGCAGGCCTTGACCTTGTTCTTCACGTAGGTGGCCGACGCCGGGTCCTCGCCGACCAGGATCACGGCCAGGCCGGGCCGGTGGCCGCGGGCGGCGAGGGCGGTGGCACGTTGCGCGATCTCGGCGCGGATCTGGCGGGAGAGGGCGACGCCGTCGATGAGTTGGGCGGTCATGGGCGGAATTCCTGTGCGTGGGGTTCTGAGATGGGGGCCGGCGCCGAAACGAAAAGAGGCCGCTGGGTCGCAGCGGCCTCTTCCTGATTCGACGCGATCAGGCTTGCTTGTTGGACGGGGCTCCGAGCGCGATCTTGAGCAGGTCGGCCACCGTGTTGGCGTTGAGCTTCTCCATGATGTTGGCGCGGTGCGCCTCCACCGTCTTGATGCTGATGCCCAGGTCGTCGGCGATCTGCTTGTTCAGGCGGCCGGCGACGATGCGCTCGAGCACCTGCGCCTCGCGCGTGGTCAGGCGCTGCAGGAGGGCGTCGCGGCTGGCCTGCTCCTGGTGCTGCGAGAAAGCCGAGCGGGCCTGGTCGAGCATGCGTTCGACCAGCGAGACGAGGTCGTCTTCCTTGAACGGCTTCTCGATGAAATCCATCGCGCCCTTCTTCATCGTCGAGACCGCCATCGGCACGTCGCCGTGTCCGGTGACGAAGACGATGGGCAGCGGGCTCTTGCGCTCGAGCAGGCGATCCTGCAGTTCGAGGCCGCTCATGCCGTCCATGCGGATGTCGGCGATGACGCAGGCCACCTCGCGGGGATCGAAGCGCGACAGGAACGATTCGGCCGAGTCGAAGCACTTGACGCGGTAGTCCTTGCCCTCGAGCAACCATTGCAGCGAATCGCGAACCGCCTCGTCATCGTCGACGACGTAGACGGTACCTTTTTTCGGGATCAGGCTCATTCAGTAAAGCTCCGTGCTTCGCACTATGCTGTTGCGCCCTCGGGCCGCCGGGCTGGCTCACGAGTCGTTGTCATTCGCGCTGGGTTCGACGCCGGCTTCGAACGTGCTGAGCGCGTTCGCGGAGTCGACCCGTTGCGTAGTCTCGACCGGCAGGGTGAACGAAAAACTGCACCCCACCACCGTCGTTCCATTGTAGAGGTTCTGCGCGCGGATCCGACCCCGGTGAGACTCGATGATGGAGCGGCACAACGACAGTCCGATGCCCATGCCTTCGACCTTTGTCGAGAAGAATGCCTCATAAAGTCGATTGAGCACATCGTCCTTCAGGCCCGGCCCCTTGTCGTTGACGCTGAATTCGATTACGCCGCCTTCGTCCGGCGTGTAGCGCGGCACCACGCGCAGTTCGATGTGGCGGCGCAGCAAAGGCAGCTGCGCGCCGTCGATCGCCTCGGCGGCGTTCTTCAGCAGGTTCAGCAGCACCTGCTCGATCAGGATCGGGTCGACCAGCAGCGGCGGCAGGCGCTGCGCCACGTACACCTGGATGCCCACGTTGCGCCGCCGCAGCTCGATGCTGGCGAGCTCGACCGCGTCGTCCACCATCTCGCGCGCCTGCGCCACCTGGCGCTGCGGCTCGCGCCGTTTCACGAAGTTGCGGATGCGGTGGATGATGTGGCCGGCGCGCTCGGCCTGCTTGGCCGTCTTCTGCAGCGCCGAGATCAGGTCCTCGGTGGTGATGGACTCGTTGCGCACCCGCGAGACCATGCCGCTGCAGTAGTTGGAGATCGCCGTCAGCGGCTGGTTGAGCTCGTGCGCCACCGACGAGGCCATCTCGCCCACGGCGATCAGCCGGCTGGTGAAGTGGGCGCGGTCGGCCTGCTGCTGCGCGAGCTGCTCGGCGCGCAGGCGGGCGGTGATGTCGGTGGCGATCAGCATCTGCGCAAGGCGGCCGTCGGTCCACTGCAGGTAGCGCGCGCGCACGTCGAACCACTTGTCCAGCGATTCGACGAACACCTCGCGCGGCGACGTGCCCGCTTCCGTGAGCTCGTTCTGCGGCAGTCCGCCGTAGCCGTCGACGCCGTCCTCGGTGTCCAGGTCGGGCGGCGGTACGGTGGCGTCGATGCCGCCGGCCAGCACCGCGTGGATGTGGGCGTCCGAGCCGAACCACAGGCGGTAGGAGCGGTTGGCGAACAGCAGCTGGCCCTGCTGCACCGACAGCACCGACACCGCCGCGTCCAGCCCTTCGAGCACGGTGGTGAACCGCTCGTGCGAGGCCGACAGCTGGTCGCGCACGCGCTTGGCCTCGGTGATGTTGGTCACCGAGGTCATCCAGCCGGTCTGCACGCCCTTGGCGTCGATCAGCGGCGAGACGTACATGCGCGCGTCGAACACCGACGAGTCCTTGCGCATGATCTTCACCTCGATGCCGCCGGCCGGGCTGCGGCCCTGCAGTTCCTGCTGCAGCAGGCGCGCGTTCTCCTCGATGCGGTCGTGTGGCCAGTGCGGGAACGGCGGCAGCTTGCCCACAAGCTCGTTGTCGGCGAAGCCGGTCATCGCGCAGAAGGCCGGGTTGACGTAGGTGATGCGGCCCTCCATGTCCATCGCGCGCATGCCGGTGAGCATGGAGTTCTCCATCGCGCGGCGGAAGTTGGTCTCGTGCACCAGCGCGCTCTGGATCTGCGCGCGCCGGCGCACGTGGCGCCAGGTGCCCAGCAGCATCCACACGGTCAGGCCCGACAGCGCCAGCACCATCCAGAACAGCGAGTTGGAGATCAGGCCGATGGAGGTGCGGTAGCCCAGGCCGCGCAGGATCAGGCCGTTGGAGGCCGGCGCCAGCGGCGCCTCGAACGCGATGGAGGGCACCGCGGACGGCCGCCCGGGCATGGACGTGATGGTGCTGGCCAGCAGTTCCTCGTGCTCGTCGAGCACCTCGATCGCGCGCCGCTTGGTCACTTCCTCGGGCACCGCATGGCGCAGCAATGCCTCGATCGAGTACTCGGCGACGAGCGTGCCGACGAACGCCGTGTGCGATATCAGCGGGATCTGCACCTGGAACACGGCGGTGCCGTCGACGTCGATGAACGGCCGCGAGAACTGCGGCACGTGGGTGTTGCGGGCCGCGGCGAACGCGGCCTCGGAGGCCGTGTTGGCGCCCTGGCGCGGCAGCGACGGATCCTCCGAGCTGTTGCGCAGGCTGGCCGCGCCGCGAAAGATCGAGCCGAGGAAGGTGGCGCGCGGCGTGCGGTCGGCATTGAGCCAGATGACCTGCGTCAGCTCGGGGCGGGCCGGGGCGAAGCTGGCGGTCTGGGTGTAGAAGCTGTCGGTGTCGACGTCGTGCGTGACGATGTCGCGCGTCAGGCGCACCATCAGTTCCTCGTCCTCGCTCAGGCGGGCGCGGATCTGCTGCTGCGCGACCTCGGTGTCGCGGCGCACCGCGTCGGTGGCGCGCTCGATTTCCTCATTGCGCAAGGTCCAGAAGGCGGCCACGATCGCCGCCAGGAACAGGAGAACGGAGACCAGCGGCCCCAGGGTGGCGAAGCGATCCTGGCGCGCCGCCGACTGGCTGCGCCACCAGCGGCCGAACAGGCGTTGCGTCCAGGACGGGGACGGGGTCGAGCCGGACTCGTGGGCGGGTTGCATCGCCGCATTATCGAGTTCGCCGGGGCCCCTGTTGGCGCCGTGGCGCCAGATAAGCGGGTTCGGCGCCCCATGAAATATCACTATATGAAACGCGCTGTCGCCATTTGAAATATGAAAAGACTTGTGCGACACTGCGCCCGTTTGCGATTTGGTCCACACGCTCTAAAAGATCAGGAGACAAGGCATGTCCGCGATTCCCAACTCCCTTCCGGGCTCGGCCGCCAATGACGGCGACGCCCAGGAAACCCGCGAATGGACCGACGCACTGTCGGCCGTCATCGCCGTCGAAGGCCGCGAACGCGGCCACTTCCTGATCGAGCAGTTGCTCGATCACGCACGCCAGCAGGGCATCGACCTGCCGTTCTCGGCCAACACGGCCTACGTCAACACGATCGCCCCCGAGGACGAGGCCCAGTTCCCCGGCAACGTCGACATCGAGGAACGCCTGCGCGCCTACATGCGCTGGAACGCGATGGCGATGGTCGTCAAGGCCAACCGCCTGCACCCGGCCGACGGCGGCGACCTCGGCGGCCACCTGTCGTCGTTCGCCTCGCTGGCCACGATGCTGGGCTGCGGCTTCAACCATTTCTGGCACGGCGCCGAGGGCGACCATGGCGGCGATCTGCTCTACATCCAGGGCCACTCGTCGCCGGGCATCTACGCCCGCGCCTACCTCGAGGGTCGCATCACCGAGGAACAGCTGCTGAACTTCCGCCAGGAGGTCGACGGCAAGGGCCTGTCGAGCTACCCGCACCCGAAGCTGATGCCCGAGTTCTGGCAGTTCCCCACGGTCTCGATGGGCCTGGGCCCGCTGATGGCCATCTACCAGGCGCGCTTCCTGAAGTACCTGCACGCCCGCGGCATCGCCGACACCAGCAAGCGCAAGGTGTGGGTGTTCTGCGGCGACGGCGAGATGGACGAGCCGGAATCGCTGGGCGCCATCGGCCTGGCCGCGCGCGAGAAGCTTGACAACCTGATCTTCGTCGTCAACTGCAACCTGCAGCGCCTGGACGGCCCGGTGCGCGGCAACGGCAAGATCGTGCAGGAACTCGAGGGCGAGTTCCGCGGCGCCGGCTGGAACGTGATCAAGCTGCTGTGGGGCAGCTACTGGGATCCGCTGCTGGCCCGCGACAAGGACGGCGCGCTCAAGAAGCTGATGATGGACACGCTGGACGGCGACTACCAGTCCTACAAGTCCAACGACGGCGCCTTCGTGCGCAAGAACTTCTTCGGCCGCGACCCGAAGACGCTGGAGATGGTCGCCAAGTTGAGCGACGACGACATCTGGCGCCTGCAGCGCGGCGGCCACGACCCGCAGAAGGTGTACGCCGCCTACGAGAAGGCCGTCAACACCGTGGGCCAGCCCACCGTGCTGCTGATCAAGACGGTCAAGGGCTACGGCATGGGCAAGAGCGGCGAGGGCAAGAACACCGCGCACCAGACCAAGAAGCTCACCGACGAGGACATCAAGACCTTCCGCGACCGCTTCGCTATCCCCATCCCCGACGACCAACTGGCCGACCTGCCGTTCTACAAGCCGCAGGACCACACCCCCGAGATGCAGTACCTGCACGCGCGCCGCAAGGCACTGCAGGGCTACCTGCCGCAGCGCCGCACCAAGGCCGAGGAGCAGCTGCCGGTGCCGGACCTGTCGGCGTTCCAGGCCATCCTCGACCCGACGGCCGAGGGCCGCGAGATCTCCACCACCCAGGCCTACGTGCGCTTCCTCACCGCGCTGCTGCGCGACAAGGCGCTCGGCCCCCGCGTGGTGCCCATCCTCGTCGACGAGGCGCGCACCTTCGGCATGGAAGGCCTGTTCCGCCAGATCGGCATCTACAACCCCGCAGGGCAGAACTACACCCCGGTCGACAAGGACCAGGTGATGTACTACAAGGAGGCCAAGGACGGCCAGATCCTGCAGGAGGGCATCAACGAGCCGGGCGGCATGTCCAGCTGGATCGCCGCGGCGACGTCGTACTCGACGAACAACCGCGTGATGATCCCGTTCTACGTGTACTACTCGATGTTCGGCTTCCAGCGCATCGGCGACCTGGCCTGGGCGGCGGGCGACATGCAGGCGCGCGGCTTCCTGCTGGGCGGCACGTCGGGGCGCACCACGCTCAACGGCGAAGGCCTGCAGCACGAGGACGGCCACAGCCACGTGCTGGCCGGCACGATCCCGAACTGCGTCAGCTACGACCCCACCTTCGCGCACGAGGTGGCGGTGATCATGCAGCACGGCCTGAAGCGCATGGTCGAGCGCCAGGAGAACGTGTACTTCTACATCACGCTGCTCAACGAGAACTACGCGATGCCGGGCCTGCAGGCCGGCACCGAGGAGCAGATCATCAAGGGCATGTACCTGCTGCAGCCCGCCGGCAAGCAGAAGCTGGCGGTCAACCTGCTCGGCTCGGGCACGATCCTGCGCGAGTCGATCGCCGCCAAGGAACTGCTGGAGGCCGACTGGGGCGTCGGCGCCAACGTCTGGAGCTGCCCCAGCTTCAACGAGCTGGCGCGCGACGGCCAGGCCGCCGAGCGCCACAACCTGCTGCATCCGACCGACGCACCGGTGCAGTCCTTCGTCGAGAAGCAGCTGGCCGCCCACGAGGGCCCGGTGGTGGCCTCGACCGACTACATCAAGAGCTACGCCGAACAGATCCGCGCCTTCATCCCCCGCGGGCGCGCCTACAAGGTGCTGGGCACCGACGGCTACGGCCGCAGCGACTTCCGCAGCAAGCTGCGCGAGCACTTCGAGGTCAATCGCCACTACGTCGTCGTCGCGGCGCTGAAGGCGCTGGCCGACGAGGGCAAGCTCCCGCTGGCCAAGGTCGCCGAGGCGATCAAGAAGTACGGCATCGACGCCGACAAGATCAATCCGCTCAACGCATAACGACACCCTCACGGAGACGAACCCATGGCTTTGGTTGAAGTGAAGGTGCCGGACATCGGCGACTTCAAGGACGTCCAGATCATCGAACTGCTGGTCAAGCCCGGCGACACCGTGCGTGCCGAGCAGAGCCTCGTGACGGTGGAGAGCGACAAGGCGTCCATGGAGATCCCGTCGTCGGCGGCAGGCGTCGTCAAGGAGCTCAAGGTGGCGCTCGGCGACAAGATCAACGAGGGCACGCTGCTGCTCCTGCTGGAGACCGGCGCGGCCGCCGCGCCGGCGCCGGGGCAGGCGCCGACTGCGGCAGCGGCCGCGGCCCCCGCGCC
>Ga0265336_10000120_pt1 | contig 58993 bp, 44 predicted proteins | sample 42119metaG_FD_193583 | JGI IMG/M metagenome (GOLD analysis project Ga0265336, IMG submission 193583) | Rhizosphere microbial communities from Carex aquatilis grown in University of Washington, Seatle, WA, United States - 4-21-19 metaG | ecosystem: Host-associated > Plants > Roots > Rhizosphere...
ATCGGTTGCAGGCAGGTAGCTTCGTTGACACGAAGAAATTAGTTTTGCTGAAATAGATTCAATGAAACAACTGCAACATTTGGCCCCAGACATTCACCATCTGGGGCTTTTTTTATGGTATACGAACTATGAGAACAAATCAATGGAGGCCTCATGGTTCAAGAAATTGTCGATGCACTTGCAACAGCTGCAGCCCGCCTCGAAGAGTCCTCTTACAAAGACGCCGTAATCTTACCGAATTTTCCACGCAGTATTCAGCTCGACTACCATTCATGCGGGGCAAAAGCAGCGTATTCCATACTGCTATATGACAAAAAGAAGTGCATATACAAGTCCGTGGAAGGTGATCTGAAAACCGACGCTGATGGAACGTCTGTAATGGAAATCCGGAGAGTGTTTAAGAATCTGACATTCTAGGACTGAATTACTGCCGCTTGTCGTCTCGCGAAAAATGCTAATGTATTTGAAAAAGTTGGACTAACTCTCAATTGGCGGCACAAATATAAAACAGAACCTATATTAATATGTAATTCAATGTCTTACAAAAAGCAATTCGCTGCCGATTGTAGTGCGCTAGATTGATTTACACGATCAGAATCTTGCTCCTTCACCCACTGCATCAGGGTGCGTTGACAATTAAGTTTCCATGAATGCTCTTCGCAACCAACACTCCACCGTTCACGAGAGAATCCAACACCCACTGAGTATGAAAACTCTCGGCGAGCTTGCCCGAGACTTCGGTAAGGCCGTAGTAATCAATTCCAAGCGTCACTGTATCCGGCTCCGCGATGAACCGCTCCACGCTTTCTGCCCGCAGGTATTTCGCCGGACGACCGGAATACCACGTCGAGACCGGGGCATTCGTCGAGTAATCGACCGGAGGAATCCCGCGCCACTCTGCGAAAATGACCTCCTGCGAATACCACTGCCGCCCGCTTAACTGCGCGTCCGTAAGGAGGGAAAGGCCGATTGCAACGATGAAGAGAAATTTTCCCATTTTGTTATATAAAGAATATAGGTCAACGCCGGAAGATACCACCAGCGGGAAGAGATCAAAACCTGCGAGATCGTCCATCCGCGAAATGCGTCGGGCCGGATGAAAAAGAATACTACTCCAAGAGCGATCAATCCAAGCGTCCACTTGTTCAGCCGTATTCCGACCAGTGCGATCGGCGTCGTCATGACGGCCGGGATCATCATCCACCAATACCGCCACGAAAGAACGAGAAACAATCCGGCGACGGCATACGGCCGAGCCATCCTGCTCCAGAACACGAATAACGGGAAGACGGCAACGAACAGAGCGGATTCAAGTTTGTATTTGTCGGAAACATAATAGAGGGCCGGAATCGTGAGCGTCCCGCACAGCGCTGAAAAGAACCGAAGACCAAACTCGCTGTGCAGTCTGAATATTTGTGCGAACCATTGCGGAATGAATTCCTGGTAGCCGCCGTTCTGAACCAGATATCCAAACCCGACCTCATCCACCCAGAGCGGATTGGCGCCCAGAGCGCTAAACCGCAAGTAACCGGCGACGAGCGTAATGACCGAGAGAAGTACGATCTTAAGTTTCATTTATTGAGAGCGGATGCAGAAAGATCGAAATCATCTATTTGATCAGCATCAGTTTCTTGGTTGTCACAAAACTCCCGGCTGTAAGCCTGTAGAAGTAAACTCCGCTCGACAATCTGCTCGCGTTGAACGTAATGGTGTAATCTCCCGCGTTCTGCCGTTCATTCACCAGCCTCGCCACTTCTCTTCCGAGAATATCATACACTTTCAGCGTGACCAAACTGTTCACTGATAATTGATAACTGATCATCGTCGTCGGATTGAACGGGTTGGGATAATTTTGCGAGAGAGAGAATCTGTTGGGCGTTTCAACCGTTTTGCGTTTCACGCCGGTAATCACGTTGGGCACAACCAGAGTCCACACACCGCGGTCAGTCCCTGCAATAAGCGTATTGCCGCTGAACATGAGCGACAGTACCGTCGTATGCGACATCCCTGTATTGAAGGGATTCCAGGTCTTACCTGTGTCTGTGGAAAGGATAACTCCCTTTCCATACGTTCCCGCAAAAATATTGTTCGTCGATCCCGTAATAGTGTCAAGAGCAAAACAACGTACACGGGTACCAGAAGGCATTCCCGTGTCGGCAGAATTCCAGTTCGTCCCGTTGTGCGGCGAATAATAAATAATAGTGTCTGTCGCGGCGAAGGCGTTAGTGTCGGCAGCAGCAATTGCTTTGACTGAAGTACCTGCGAGTCCGGAACTGCGCGGAGCCCATTCTATCACTCTCGGGGATGAATAAAATACACCGCCGCCCGACGTCGCTGCATAGAGGTATGTCCCTCCCGCCGCAAGACCCGTGACGTTGAGGTCCGTCAACCCTGAATTAACTGCCGTCCAGCTTATGCCGTTGACAGCAGACCGATAGACTCCGCCCCCAACGGTTCCCGCGTAGATGTTCGCGCCGGAAACCAAGAGGGATTGGACATTGAGGTTTGTCAAACCGGAATTGGCGGGCACCCAGGATGTCCCGTTGTCCGATGAAAGAAAGACGCCGTTATTCGTCCCTGCGAAAACTGTCGAATCCGAATCGGCGAAGCATTGCACAGGGCCAGTCAATCCTGAGTTCGCAGAAGTCCAGCTCGTGCCGTTGTTCGTGGAAAGATATACGCCGTCATTCGATGCTGCAAAGAGATTTGAGCCGGAAACAATAACGGACTGGACGGTATCGTTCGGCAAACCTGTTGATCCACAATTCGCTGCACTCCAGGTGCCGCCGTTGTCGGTCGAAACGAACGTGGCGGTGGAAGTCCCTGCCACCATGGTTGTGGTGCCTCCGCCGGCGGAAATTGCGATAGCCTGGATGGCGGTATTTGTGAGGTTGGTTCCGTTCCACGTCGATCCGTTGTCTGTGGAAAAAAAGACCCCGAGGTCCTCGGTCCCGAGAAAAAGATTCGCGCCGTTCACGACAAGAGAATAGTCGCGGTCTGTCGAATCGGCCTGTAGTGAAGTCCAGCTTGTGCCGTTGTTGGTGGAACGGTAGACGCCGCCGCCATAGGTTCCGGCGAATACACATGAATCTGATGCCGCAAGAACGGTGACGTATAAATTCGCCGGGAGGTCATTGTTGACAGAACCCCAACTGGCGCCGTTATCGGTAGAGCGAACGACGCCGATGGAAGTCAAAGCAAAAACATTCGTTCCGGAGACGGCGAGAGCATTTGTATAATCAGCATTCACTTCTCTCCAGCTTGTGCCGTTGTTGGTAGTGAGATAGATCCCGGTGGTTGTCCCGGCAAAGATATTCTCATTCGATACGGCAAGGGCCTCGACATCATTGTTCGTCAAGCCGTCATTAACAGCTGTCCAGCTTGTCCCGTTATCGGTCGAAAGAAATACTCCCGCTCCCCAGGTTCCGGCATACAAACTTGTCCCTGAGACCACCAACGAAGTAACATCGGACGAGCCCAAACCTGAATTCACCCGGGCCCAGCTTTTACCGGCGTCGGTGGAGAGATAGACTCCGTCAACGGTAGTTCCTTCAAAAATGTTTGCCCTCCCCGATCCCTGCGGGATGACTGCGATCGTGTTGACCCAGGGCCCGGAATAACCATTGACTTGCTGCCACGGCTGACCGTACGATTCCGAAAGAGGGAAAAGGAGGATGCCAAGAAGCAGCGCGAAATTCAAGATAGACTTATTCATGCGATCTCCAGGTCAGCGTACGCGAACAATTGTAACCCGGTATTCCTTTAAAAATTTATGGACATGCTCTTGCTGGCGTCATTTCTATGTATCGGGCAGACGTTTGCTCTTGACGAGAGCGTTGAGGCCTGCTCAAAAATATCCTCTCGTCTCCAATCTCCGGTTGGGAACGGAGTGAGTCAAGTTTTCGATGTCTTCTGACGAAAAGACGAGTTGCGCAAGTCGCTCCCAAACTGAGTTGGAGAACGAGAGTGCAAGCCTGTTTACCAATATAATTAATTATTGCGGCATTCTCAGGCAGTCGAAAGAAGGCTTTTGCGATCGTCTCTGCCGAAAAGCTTGCGAATGTTGAAGGGAATGTACCGGAACGATCAGTTGTTCCCGTATATCTGTTAACTCGTTCACTCTTCGGCAAACTTCTTGATCGCGTCGAAATATTTTACGATCGCCTTCGCCTTATTTTTTCCAAACGACAGCCAATGCCATGTTGTGTCCGGATTCGGATTCTCCACAGTTGGAATGCGGATGATCGGTTTTCCCTGGTATTCGCTGATAACCGGCTGTACTGATTTGCTTTCGTCTTCCATTGAGTTCCTTTCGTTGTAGTTAATGATTGTGCACCTTTCTCCATATTTCCATTCATCCGACATTCCTCAGGATTAGAAAACCGGCGATAACGATCAGAACCCCGGCCAACAGCCTGACGGAAAGTCTGTCGTCCGAAAACATCCTCCCGCCAAAAAACGTTGCGTAGAGGATCGACGTTCGCTTAACGGCCAGCACCAGCGCAACGGGAGCGAGCTTTGTCGCCTCCAGCTGCGTGAAACGATAGCCGATCGTTAACAACGCTGCGACGAGAATGAATGGCAATTGCCCCTTCCCCTTCTCGACTAATGTCGAAAAAGAATATCTGCGAAGCAAGAGTTTGACGCCGAAGAGCGCACAATAGACGATATGCTGGTAAAAGAGAATTACCAGAGGGTCGATCCTGTAATTGCTGACGAGCAGTCTGTCCGCGACGGATGAGATGGCAAAGAGTCCCACCGCACCGTAGATAAAATAAAAATTCCTGTTGCTGAATATTGACTTGAACGGCTGGAGGATGTTCTGACCCGGCCGCATTTCCAGCGTATATGTCCCGGCCATCATGAGCACGATTCCCGCCCATTCCGCCGGCCGGAGCGATTCACGAAGCAGGACCAATGCAAGAAGCGCTGTAACGCCGGGGGTTAATCCCAGCAGCGGCAGTGCGATGCTGATCTGATTGCGCTCCAGCGACATCATGACCAGCAAAAATGCCGTTCCCCCGAGCACACTTTTGCCGAGAAGAATCATCAGCGTCGTAGATGGAATGGACGCAACGTCGACTGAGAACGGAACAAAAAGAGATCCCATGAGAATGGCGGCGGACACAAGAAAGGAAAACTCAAGCGCGGTCAGACGGAAGAGTATTTTCTTCTGGATAATGGCCGACGCCGCTGAGAGTACCGCCGAACACGTCCCGAATGCAAACCATATCATTTATGCTACCCTGTTAGCATTATATGTCTGTGTGATTCTCTGTGCTTCCGCTGTGTCACTCTGTGAAAGGCTTTTTTATTACACAGAGTGGCAGAGAGATTCACAGAGGTACACAGAGCAGCCATGGATAAAGTTCTTATATCGCGATGGTCGTAGACAGATAGAAATTTCTGCCGGGCTCAAAGACGATCAACCCCCGCAGCGTTGAAAGATGATCTTCGTACAGCTTATTGAAGACGTTTTGCACTCCCGTCCGAACGATAATAGAGAATCCTTCGACGGCGAACGGAATGCTGACGGCGTCCGCGTCCACGACCGCATAGCCGGGCGTTCGAATTTCACCGGCGGCTAGATTCTTTTGCTCCGCATAGAAGGTCCCTGCGATGTCGATCGTTCCGAGTGAACGGAGTACCGCGCTTGATTCAATGCGTCCGTTAAGCGGCGCAACTTGAGGGAGGTTCGTATGGTCGAAGATATCTTCTCCCCGCACGTAAGCGCCATAGCACTTCAGCACATTCCACGAAGCGAGCCTCTGCTCGACGGAGATTTCGTAGCCGTACAATCTGGCTTCGCCGATATTATGCTCGATGAATGCGTTCGCTCCTTCGAACACCCCGGGGAGATACGCGACAAGGTCGGTGAGGTGATTGAAGAATACATCCGTGCGTAACCGCATCCCTTCAGTCTCTACGCGGATCCCGGCATTGACCGAAACACTTTTCTCCGACCGGAGAAACGGATTACCGACGCGCACGACGCTTCCGAGGTTAAGATATTGATACCTCTCCTCGAGCGACGGCGAACGAAAAGCCGTTGAGACGAGTGAGGTCAGATCGATTCCGGGGCCGAGCGCATACGACGCTCCTCCATTCGCGCTCCATGAGCCGTCTCGTGCAGACGTTTTGTTCCAGAGAATTTGCTGTCCTGCAGGAGCTGTCTGCAGAATGCCTCCTGAGATAACGTACTCGGGGTTCAGAGTCTCGTCGCTGCTCACCCGGATCCAATCGTAACGAGCTCCGAGCGTCACCGTCATCTTTTCGCGGAGGAGATGCCATTCATCCTGTCCGTATATTCCTGCGCTGAAGAAATGCGAGACCGGCACGGGACGGTCCCCGATCACCTGAATGGTTGTCGTGTTGGTCCGTTCACGCCGGCTGTCCAGATCTCTCTGCCACACGTCCGTTCCGACGGTGAGAATCTGATTTGCAGACAAAGTGATTTTGGATTCAATCTGCCCGCTTGTCGTCGTATGCGTTGCATGCGGCGTGAGAGTCAGCGCCGGCGTTTGAATGACCTCAACATCGCGGTCGATGTCCTGGTGCGAAAGCCGGATTGTGATCAGCGGAAGATCCGTCCGCAGGTTGGGAATGGTGTATTCCAATCCGAACAGTTCCCGCTTTGCCAAAGTATAACGCGCGGCTGCAGTTGCTCCCAGAGGGGCGCCGCCGGGAATCCCGGTGTCTTCCGCCTGAGACCGCTGGTACGAAAAAAATGCTGATTGGTCGCCGAATGTTTTTACACCGAAGGATCCGTTGACATTAAAGTCATGGTATTGCGAATTGGGTAGAGAGCCGCCCGGCGTCATTGTGTTCCCGGCATTTCGATAACTTCCGCTCAAGCGCACCGCGTACGTCTCCGCCGAGCTTTCCAACGCAGCATATTGCCCAACTTTGCCGTCGACGCTCGAAAGGTCGTTCGTCGTTTCGGCATTCACCCGGGGCTGGTCGGTAAACGAGTTGCGCTTGGTGATCAGGTGAAGAACGCCGCCGAAAGCCCCTGTGCCGTACAGCACGGAGCCCGGAGTTTTGACGATCTCGACTCTCTCAAGGTCGTGAACATCCAGCAAAGAAAGGGCGCCGGAAATATCAGTTGCGGTCTCGAGTCTTGTATTGTCGATCATGGTCACCAGGTTGGATCTCCCCATTCCGCGGATGGATACGTCGGTCTCCCACGATCCGTCGCGGATCAGCGCAACTCCCGGAGCATCCTTTAGCGCATCGGAAACTGTAACGCTCGAGACCTGAACAAGCTGATCACATGTTTCGACGTTCGTGGAATATGGGATCCCCCCGGCCGCCGCTGATGTCCGGGTGCTTCGAACAACCACTTCGTCAGATTGAAAGAAAGCCGGCTGCAGCTCAACAAGAATACTGTCGCAGTCTCCGCCGGCGCAAGTTACGCTTCGTTCAATTCCGGAGTATGCAAAATGGTGTACAGATATTGTGTAGTGTCCGGGAGTGATATTCGAAAAAGAAAATAGTCCGCTGTCTGCAGTGTTTTTTTGTTGGCCAAGTTCATGCACAACAACGACCGCATCTCGTACTCCCCGATGCGTTGTCGCATCGATCACCCTGCCAACAAGTGATCCGGCATTGGAACGTACCGATACGACGCAAAACAGAAAAGTGAAAAATACAATGTCAAACCGTTGAAAATATCTACAAAACAAAATCATAATAATTCAACACCAATGAATCCTGTCGCTCTATTGATAGTAAAACCAATTATTGGAATTGGGTCGGATTAGTTGTTTTTCGATATCTTGAAATGGTATGAAAGGAAGATAATTGACTTGGTCCGTTCCAAACGGTAAACGGAAAGCTTCTTCGCGTGTCTTTCGCTTGTCAGAGGATACGATGGTGCGGGGTCATCACGGTTTGATCTCCAGCGAGCGTGGTCTGAACGACCGTATGAAGATATTCAAGTATTGGCTCAAAGGCAAGACAAAGGAAACTCAAGAAGTAAAAAAATGATCCAACTTTATGCACAAGAGTGATGTTTTTTGACAAAATGTTTTCTATATTCCCGCAGTGCCTTACGGCACTTTCTGAACTGAAAGCGACGTCATTGAATACTCAGCTACTCGTTCCCGGATTATTTTTGAAAATGGTTTCCGTCTTGAATGATTGCTCGATAGAAAACGAAATCGCTACGAGTACTCTCACCGGTTAAAGGTTTGTAACCGACATATCTTTTCCACATACCGCCCGCGATGTCCTAGCATTGCATCGTTGCGGAGCGGATGATCCGCCGCTTTACTTCCCTAAGTGCCTGGCATAGGATTCACTATATGCCATCGGACAGCTATACACATCACGCAAAAGCACGAACGTATCTCAAAGCACCCGGCCGAACAGCTGACCCGTTGCCGCAGACGTATGCGCGCGACCGATCAGTGTTCTCAATTCTATCGACCCTTCACCATTCTGATTTTTTTCATCACCCGAAAAGGAGCAGTTATGGATCAAACCCAAACCCCGCTTCGTGAATTACAAAAGATCGACGCAGTCGTTGCGGGACACAAAGGCAAACATGGAGAACTATTGGGGATTCTCGAGGAAACTCAACTCCTCAACGAACACAAATACCTTTCCGAAGATGCCCTGAACCATGTCGCACTCAAGACAGGCGTTCCCCTCTCCAGGATTTACAACGTCGTCACGTTCTATTCATTCTTCAACCTCAAACCGCAGGGTAAGCACACGATCACGGTGTGCCGGGGCACTGCCTGTCATACCAAAGGGTCAAAGACCCTGCACGATGACCTTGGGCTGATGCTCGGCTGCAGTAAAGAACTGCAGGAAGGCGAACCTTTTTTTACGACCCCCGACAACCAATTCACGATCTCTACCGTCGCCTGTTTTGGTCAATGCGCCCTTGCGCCGGTTATCGCCCTTGACGAAGTTATTTACAGCAGCATGACTACCGCAAAGCTGCAGAAACTTGTCAACAAAGTTTCTAAAGGGAGGAAATGATCATGAAGACGATCGAAACAGCTGCACTTGCCGACCTCCAAAAAAAAGCGCTGAAAAAATTGTTCCCCGATGGTCCGAAAGTTTTCGTCGGGATGGGAACGTGCGGAATGGGAAACGGAGCGAAGGAAGTCTATGACAGCATTCAGAAGGCCGTTAAAACGAAGAATGCGGCGGTACAACTTGCCATCACGGGGTGTTTCGGATTTTGCTCCGAAGAAACTCTTGTGAATTGTTACATCCCCGGCATGCCTCTCGTCATCCTGCATAAAGTTTCCCCAAAGGATGCTGAAAATATCGTCAACAGCCTTTCCAAGGGAATCATGCCGCTCAAAAAAGCGCTCTGCAAGATCGAGCGCTGGGATTTCTTCACGTCAAAAATAGAATTCGGCACCGGTCTTCCCGGCGTCCCTTTGTGGAATGAACTTCCCTTCTTCAAAGGACAGAAGAAGATCGTGCTCCGGGAGTCCGGACTGATCGACCCGGAAAGCATCGAAGACTACTTCGCCGTCGGAGGCTACAGCGCCCTGATGAAGGTGCTCACCGAAATGACGCCCGATTCGGTACTCGAAGAGATCAAACAAGCAAAGCTGCGCGGCCGCGGCGGAGCCGGGTTCCCGACCGCGATCAAATGGGAGATGATGAAGAAAGTCGACACCAATAAGAAATATATTATCTGCAACGCGGATGAAGGGGACCCCGGCGCGTACATGAACCGGAACGAGATCGAGAGCGATCCGCATTCGCTGATCGAAGGCATGTTGATCGGCGCGTTCGTCATGGGCGCCCCGGAAGGCATCATGTATGTCCGTGCCGAATATCCGCTCGCCGTCGAGCGTTTCAAGAAGGCCGTCGCCGCGGCAAAAGAATATGGAATACTCGGCGAACATATTTTCGGATCATCGTTCGGTTTCAGTCTGACGCATGTCGAAGGAGCGGGTGCATTTGTCTGCGGCGAGGAGACTGCGCTTATCGTTTCGATCGAAGGAAAAGCCGGACGTCCGGTTCCCCGTCCCCCCTACCCCGCGCAAAAAGGGCTGTGGGGAAAACCAACGAACATCAACAATGTGGAGACGTGGTTCAACATTCCGGTGATCGTCACAATCGGCGGCGCCGAGTTTGCCAAGTTCGGAACGCAGAACAGCACAGGCACAAAAGTCTTTTCGCTGGTCGGCAAAATAAAGAACACGGGACTCGTCGAACTTCCTCTCGGCACACCTCTTCAGAATATTATCTTCCAGATGGGAGAAGGGACCGGGAACAAGAAAAAGATCCGCGCAGTCCAGACCGGCGGTCCATCCGGAGGTTGCATCCCGGTTGAACATTTCAATACTCCCGTCGACTACGAGTCGTTGACCAAACTGGGCACGATCATGGGCTCCGGCGGTATGGTCGTGATGGACCAGGACAACTGCATGGTCGATGTGGCGCGGTATTTTGTTGAAGTGACATCGAAAGAATCGTGCGGCAAGTGTACGCCGTGCCGGGAAGGATTGGCGCAGGCGCTTTCGCTGCTGAACAAGATCACGCACGGCGAAGGAACGATGGACGACCTGGATACACTCGAACGTCTGGCGTACGTGATCAGAGATTCTTCGCTCTGCGGATTGGGACAAACAAGTTCCAATCCCGTCTTGACCACCCTGCGGTATTTCCGGGACGAGTATGAGCGGCATATTATTGACAAGCGGTGCAAAGCGGGCGTATGCGAGAACCTCTTCGTCGCGCTATGCGAAAACAGCTGTCCGCTGCACATGAACATCCCCGGTTATCTGCAGCTTCTGAAAGAAGGGAGGATTGAAGAGGCGTTCGAACTGACATTGCGCGACAATCCCCTCCCGGGAACCGTCGGCAGAATTTGTTACTTCCACTGCCAGATGCGATGCCGCCGGGAGATGGTGGATGAACCGGTGAACCAGGGGGAAATCCATCGCTACCTCGCGGACATCATGTATAAGATGGGAAAAGAAAGAGTCATCTATGAACGCCTGATCAAGGAAAAACTTTCCCCTACGGGAAGACATATCGCTATTATCGGTGCGGGACCGTCCGGTCTGACGGCCGCGTACTATCTCGTGCGTCTCGGACATGCCGTCACGGTGTATGACGGACATGCGAAAGCGGGCGGGATACTTCAATATGGAATTCCGGCCTATCGGCTCCCCAAAGACGGGCTGAACAAAGAACTGGAGCTGTTCAAGAAGCTGGGAGTGAAATTCGTCTTCAACACGCGCGTTGGAAGAGAACTTTCGCTCAAAACACTCGCAAAGAAAACCGACGCCATCTTTGTCGCCGTCGGCGCCCAGAAGGATATCGAACTCGATATTCCCGGCAAGGGTCTCATCGGCGTCCTCCGGGGGTATGAATTCCTTGAAGAATTTGCCCTCGGGAAGAAACTCCACATCGGGAAGAAGGTCGTCGTTGTCGGCGCCGGAAACGTGGCCATCGACGCGGCGCGTTCGTGTCTCCGGCTCGGAGCCGACGTCACGATCGTCTATCGCCGCGATAAGGATGAAATGCCGGCGAACGCCCATGAGATAAAAGACGCGATCGATGAAACGATCAACTTTATGTATCTCTCTGCACCGAGCAGGATCCTCGGGGATCTGGACGGAAAAGTCACCGGCCTCGAAATTCACAAGATGAGGTTCGACGGAGTCGATAACGCCGGAAGGAAGAAACCCGTGGAGACGGGCGAATCGGCAGTCATCGAATGCAGCACCGTGATCCTGGCTGTCGGCGAGAAAGTGGAATTTCCTCAGGCGAAGGAGATCGGCATGGAGCTGCGAAGCAATGGATCCATCAAGGTCCACCATCCGAGTTATCGCACAAGTCTTGCGAACGTGTACGCAGGCGGAGATGCCGTGACCGGCCCGGCGACTGTTGCAGAGGCGATGGGCATTGCCCGGCGCGCCGCCGAGGCGATCGACCACGACCTCATGAAGGAGAAACGATTCCACCGACTCTTCCGCGACTTCAACTACAAGGATGAGATCGCACCGGAGCCCGAAGGGATCCCGAAGATCGATCCGAAGAAGATCCCGGTGAAGGAAAGAATTTCGAGCTTCCAGGAAGTTCTCTCGGGGTTCACAGGAGAGGAGGCGCTGCTCGAAGCTACGCGGTGCCTCCGATGCGACGTTAAATGCCATGAAGAACTAGGCCAAGGAGAATTCAATGGATAATGCAACGGTCAACATCAAAATCAACGGGAACGACTACAAGGTTCCGCAGAACGTGACGATTCTTGAGGCGTGCAAACGCGCAGGAATAAAAATACCGACGCTCTGCTATCTCGAAGACGTGGCAACGAACGCGTCGTGCGCCGTCTGCGTCGTCGAGGTGAAAGGCGCCCGGTCGCTGACCCGATCCTGCTCGACATGCGTCCGCGAAGGCATCGAGATCGCCACCAGTTCTGCGCGCATCCGCGATGCCCGAAAAACAAGCGTCGAACTTATTCTTGCAAACCATCCGAAGGATTGTCTCTCCTGCCTCCGAAATCAGAACTGCGAGCTTCAGTCGCTCGCTGCCGACCTCGGCGTGAAAGAGAACGGTTTTGTCCGCACCAAGAAAAAGGAAAAGCTGGACACGACATCCGTTTCACTCACGAGGGATCCGAACAAATGCATCCTCTGCGGCAGGTGCATCGCGGTCTGTCAAAATGTGCAGACGGTATCGGCGATCGGTTTGTCGCAGCGGGGCATACGGACGAAAGTCTCAACATACATGGAAAAAGGACTCGGCAACGTTGCCTGTACGAATTGCGGACAGTGTGCACTTGTCTGCCCTACCGGCGCCATTGTCGAGCGCGACGATACCGCGATGGTCTTCGAAGAGATCGCGAATCCCGAGAAAGTCGTCGTCGTGCAAACCGCTCCGGCGATCCGCGTCGGCATCGGCGAAGCGATGGGAATGGATCCGGGAAGTCTGGTGACGGGTCAGATGGTCGCCGGACTTCGCAGGCTGGGATTCTCGAAGGTCTTCGACACTCAATTCACCGCGGACCTGACCATTCTGGAAGAAGGACACGAACTGATCAATCGGATCACCACGAAAGGTGTACTCCCGATGATCACGTCGTGCTCCCCCGGCTGGATTAAATTCGCAGAGCACTTCTTCCCGAACTCCCTCGAGCATCTTTCAAGCTGCAAGTCGCCGCAGCAGATGTTCGGCTCCGTGGCAAAGACGTACTACGCGGCAAAAATGGGAATCGACCCGAGAAAGATCGTGGTCGTATCGGTGATGCCGTGCACCGCGAAGAAATACGAGGCGAAGCGCCCCGAGATGATGAGCGCTTTTGAATACTGGAAAGAGAAAAAAGCATGGTCGGACGATGATGCATTCTACGATGTCGATTACGTTTTGACGACCCGTGAACTCGCACGGATGTTCAAAGAAACCGGGATACGCTTCGCCAATCTCCCGCCCGAAGAGTTCGACAGCCCGCTGGGCGAATCGACCGGCGCTGCGGTGATCTTCGGCGCCACGGGAGGCGTGATGGAGGCAGCGCTCAGAACCGCCTACGAAGTCGTTACGGGAAAGAGCCTGACCGACATCAACTTCGTTGCCGTCAGAGGGATGGAAGGCATCAAAGAAGCGGAGGTCGATATGAACGGGCTAAAGGTGAAAGTAGCGGTCGCACACACGCTTAAGAACGCGCGGGTGCTGCTCGAACAAATCGAACGGAAAGAATCGCCGTACGCATTCATCGAAGTGATGACCTGTCCCGGCGGATGTCTCGGCGGAGGCGGCCAGCCAATTCCGACGACGTGGGAGATCAGGAAGAAGAGAGCGGAATCCATCTATAAAGAGGACGCAGGGAAACCGATCCGCAAGTCCCACGAGAATCCGCAGGTCGCGGCACTCTACAAGGAATTCCTGAAGGAACCGCTGGGGGAAATGTCACATCACCTTCTCCACACAACTTATACAAAACGGGGGCTGTTCGTGTGGCCAGTCAACGGGAAAGAGGAGATACAGGAACCTGCTCTTGAAGAGGAAAAATGATCCGTCGGTCGGTGATGCCGTGGGAGATCGCGGCATCACCGGCACCGAACGGTTTTCTCACCACCAATGAATGAGCTCAGCGAAGTACACTGTGATTGTACGCCTTCCATGTGCAGAGCCCATTTCACTCCCAAACAAAGTGTGTTGCTTCAGAGACAAAAAACGGCTTTTGTGATAACTCGTCAAAGCCGTTGTCAGCTGCACGAATGATGAATAATGTTCCTAATTCAATAACCAGGAATAGATTATGCAGCAATCTGAGAGTTCAAGTGAAAATTATATCTATCTCTATGGAATGATCTCGCCGAGCACGGTGTATGTTCTCGACGAGGGTTTTACATTTCCTCCGCCTAATCAATACGCAGAAGTAGGGCGATCCTTCCCTTCCATTGGCGGCGAAGCGGTAAACTCGGCCATTGTGCTGTCAAAGCTCGGCCTGAAGACGAAGCTTGACGGAAACTGGCTGAACCAGAAGAACGCCGAACAAGTCTTCACACTCCTGAAACCGTACGGTATCGACGTATCGCGCCTTGCAGTAAAGCAAGAGTTCGGGACCGAAGAAATTGTCATCACGGATAAAAATTCCCGCACGATCTTCGGCAATTATGCAAGATTCCATTCGGGTGAGAAACAATGGAATGCGCCGGAAGAAATTGACATCCGCAACGCCGCATTCGTTGGCTTAGATCCCTATCTCAAAGACGAATCTCTTCGCGTTGCGGAAATGTGCGTCCGGTTTGACAAACCATATGTCACGATCGACTGCACGATTGATAGTTTCATGGCTCAGAAGGCCGATGCCGTCATTATTTCTCATGAGCTGCGCGATCGCGCGTATCCTGATCGTTCAATGGACGAGATCTTTCGACAGTACCAGGCAAGTTGTGCAGGCCTGGTCATCTTCACGTTCGGCAGCGATGAACTCTGGTATGGACGCCGGGGACAAAAGATCAACAAGTTTCAGCCCTACAAGATCACGCCGATCGACACGACCGGCGCCGGCGATTCATTCCGTGCAGGGATCATCTATGGTTTAATGAAATCATGGGATGACGAAGCGACGATCGAATTCGCCTCGGCGGTTGCAGCGTGCGTTTGTCTGACTATTCCGCACGCATTGAATGCACCGGGGTTGGACGGGATTCTTCGGTTTATGAAAGAACAAAGACGAGATTAAAATCATCAACTACATACACTGCTCCTTACTAACTATTTCAATCACACAGGAAAATCATGAATCATTTCATATTACGTTCGATCCTCTTTTCATTTATACTCCTCGCAGCTTCAATGGGGTTGGTCGCACAAGATATCACCGTTGGCGGTGCAGGCTCACCGGCTATTAATGGCGGATATAATCATACGTTTTCCTATGCCGGCAAAAATGCGTATGAAAGTTCATCGAACGATATCGTCTGGTTCTATACAGAATGGAGATTTACTGATCCGTCGGGAAGTGGCAGGTGGTATTACAATACCGCCAACACAGCACTGCCGCCATCGGGCGGATGGCAGGTTGATGGCGGTACTGGTCCGGCCCCAACGTTAACGGGGAATGTCTATCTTTCGGCCCCGGCCGGCAGCGGAACGTCTGACGATCCTTATCTCATCGCCAGCCTGAGCGATCTCTATTGGATGACCCAATCAAATTCGGAGTGGGGCAAAGCATTCAAACAAACCGCGGACATCGATGCGTCTTCGACTTCTTTATGGGAATCCGGAGCGGGATTTTTACCGATAGGGGACGTAAACGGCACAAGTTTCTCTGGCTCGTACGACGGACAAGGATACAAGATCACGGGGATATCGATTAGCCGAATCGCAACCGATCGTGTGGGCTTTTTTGGCGGCGTCAGCGGTACGATCACGAATACAATTCTAGAGAATCCGAATATTGCCGGCCAATCAATCACTGGCGGCTTGATCGGGGCCGCATCAGGCGCCACGGTGGTCGATTGCGCCGTGATCGGCGGAACTGTCAGAGGTGATGGAATTGCTGGCGGGTTGATCGGACTACTAAATTATAGTTCCATGAATAGATGCTATTCCACAACTTCGGTTTCAGCATCCCAATATTGTGGCGGCTTGATCGGGGAGACATATGGCGGGTTGACGGCGTGCACCGATTGCTACAGCACAGGTCCTGTTTCGGTAACCGTGTCGGAATGTGGCGGGCTCATCGGGGTCGCGTGGGGGGGAACGATATCAAACTGCTACAGCAGTGGCAGTGTCTCTGTTGCGGGCGGTGGAGGGTTCATCGGCATCCTCACCTCCAACATTTTTAGCAACTGTTTCTGGGACACCGTGGCATCCGGCATGGGAACCGGGTTTGGCATCGGCTCGGCAGACGGGCTGACCGGAATGAACACGACTCAAATGAAAAAGGATTCGGCCTTCCTTTTGGCAGGCTGGAGCGGCGCGGTTTGGAACATTGATCCAGGGATCAACACTGGATACCCGTTTTTGAAGTGGCAAAACCCGGGAGGTACGCCGCTGCCGGTAGAACTTTCTTCCTTTACGGCAACGACTTCCAACTCTACGACACTGCTGACATGGAAGACAAAAACGGAAATGAACAATGCGGGTTTTGAGGTTGAGCGGAAGTCAATGATCAATGAACAATCAACAATGAACAGCTGGACGAAGGTGGGATTTGTAACAGGACACGGCACGACGAATTCGCCGCAGCAGTATTCATATTCGGATAACGTTGGAACTGCAGGAACATACTCATATCGATTAAAACAAATTGACCATAACGGAGCATTTACATATTCACAAGAAATACGTGTCGAGGTCGGCGGAGTACCGAAAGAGTTCGCTCTTGCACAAAATTATCCGAATCCGTTCAACCCGACGACAACAATCAGCTTTACTCTTGCCGAAGACGGCCATGTCTCATTGAAGGTATTCGATATGCTTGGACGCGAAGTGCAAACAGTGGTGGATGGAAACTTGAAAGCTGGGGAATTGCACAACGCTGTCTTTGATGCTTCCGGACTTTCATCGGGGATATATTTCTATCGATTGGAAACAACCAAGAATTCACTGGTAAACAAAATGATGTTGCTTAAATAATTCTGGATCCAAACGCATTCCACACTTCTCAAGGAAACTCCATGAAAGCCTCAAGCCTTCTCATTTTCATGTTGATAGTAGTACTGCCGTTTGCCGCATTAGCACAATTTTCGACGGGACAAAACGCCAGCGGAGTCATTGGACAAAATGGTTATACCTACACTGGCGCCAACATCACCGACTCCATCGGGATGACTTGGCCGTGCGGCATCGCAGTCGATCCGGTATCGGGAGCAGTGTATGTTGCCGACAAAGACAACAACCGGGTGCTTCGCTTCGCAAACCTCGCTTCGTTGACAAACGGGTGTGCGGCGCTGGGCGTTTTAGGTCAGCCGGATTTTGCATCGGGGTACGGCGGCACCGCGCAAAATCGTATGTGCGATCCGAGCGGCGTCGCAGTCGATGGTTCGGGAAATTTATACGTGGCGGATTGCAGGAACAACCGGGTGCTAAAGTTCGCAAACGCTGCCTCCAAGGCCAATGGGGCAAATGCCGACGTGGTCCTCGGTCAGACCGGTTTTACAACCCGCGTCTCCTCAACATCACTCAGCGGAATGAACTACACCGCCGATGTCGCTGTTGACGGCTCAGGCAACCTGTATGTTGCGGACGGCCTGAACAATCGCGTGTTGAAATTTGCAAACGCCGCTTCAAAAACCAGCGGCGCAAACGCCGATCTGGTATTGGGGCAGCCAAATTACACCTCATCTCACGCGGCAACATCGCAGGCGGGGATGTCGGGTCCGGAAGGAGTTGCAGTCGACGGCTCGGGAAACCTGTATGTCGCCGATTGCGACAACAACCGTATCTTGATCTTCAAAAGTGTCGCCTCTAAAGCAAACGGCGATCAGGCTGACGTCGTGCTGGGGCAGCCCGACTTTGTTACGACCGGCAACAACACCACAGTCAACGGGATCTCGTGTCCATACGGCGTGGCCGTCGACGCCTCGGGCAATTTGTACGTTGCAGACGACGACGGGAATAACCGTGTACTGAAATTTGCAGATGCAGCTTCGAAAGACAATGGGGCCGATGCCGACGCAGTATTTGGACAGGCGGATTTTACCTCGAACGACTGTGACGTTGCGCAAAATAAAATGAATTCGCCTAACGGTCTCGCGGTTGACGGCTCGGGAAATTTGTATGTCGGCGACAGCGGGAACAACCGCGTTGTGATTTTCACGTCAGCCGCAGGCAAGGCAAACGGGGCCGCTGCCGACCGTGTGCTTGGTCAATCGTGCTTTACGAAAGGAGGAGCCAACATTGTTGATCGATGCGGACTCAACTCTCCCGACTTGATTGCCGTCGATCCTGTCTCCGGGGCCCTGTATGTCGCCGACGAACAAAACAACCGCGTGCTCCGCTTTGCCAATGCTGCGAGCTACACGGCCGGTGAAGGTGCGCTGGGTGTCCTGGGACAGCCGGATTTTGTTTCCAGCAGCACCGCAACGTCGCGATGCGGCATGTACTACCCGACGGGTGTTGCAGTTGATTGGACGGGAAATCTTTACGTCGCTGATTTCATCAATAACCGCGTCCTGATATTTTTGAATGCGGCATCGAAGCCCGACGGCTCCGACGCCGACATCGTCCTCGGTCAGTCTGATTTTGGCTCCGGCGGCGGATCTGCAACGCGGTGGGGTATGCGTTTTCCGTATGGAGTGGCGGTGGATGGGTCGGGAACGTTGTACGTCGCCGATCAATCAAACAATCGAGTATTGATATTCTTGAATGCGGCGTCCCTGGCAAGCGGCGCGGGCGCTGACGTGGTGCTCGGCCAGCCAAATTTTAGTTCGAGTGAATATGTATTTCCTCCACGTCAAAATAGTCTCAATTATCCACACGGAGTAGCAGTTGACGAATCAGGAAATCTGTACGTTGCGGACGCGTCCTCTAATCGCGTATTGTTGTTCGCAAATGCCGCTTCAAAATCCAACGGCGCAAATGCGGATCTGGTACTTGGACAGTCCGGCTTTGCTTCACACACATCGGCGGCAACTCAAAACGGAATGTTTTATCCGCAGGGCGTTGCGGTCGATGGCTTGGGGACATTATATGTTTCGGACGACAACAATTGCCGCGTCCTGGTTTTCAAGAATGCCGGATCTCTCGCCAACGGAGCCAACGCCGACGTCGTGCTCGGCCAGACCAACTTCACTTCTTCCGGCTTTGGCATCTCCCAATGCGGGATGTACTTTCCACTCGGTGTTGCCGTGGACAATCACGCAGGGAAGCTCTACGTCTCGGACAACGCTCTCAACCGTGTGCTCGTGTTCGATGCTGCGTCAGCATTGCCTGTGGAGCTTATAAGCTTTGGCGTAACAGCTGCGCGCTCTGCCGCGATGCTGGAATGGACAACGGCGACCGAGATTAACAACGCGGGGTTTGACGTTGAGCGGAAATCAATGAACAATGAACAATCGACAAAGAACGGTTGGACGAAGGTCGGATTTGTAGCGGGACATGGTACGACGAACTCGCCGCAGCACTATTCATATTCCGATGATGTTGGAGCCTCGGGAACGTATTCATATCGCCTGAAGCAAATCGACCATAACGGAGCGTTCACATATTCACAGGAAGTGAGTGTTCAGGCAGGTGAGGTACCGAGAGTGTTCGCGCTGGCACAGAACTATCCGAACCCTTTCAACCCGGCGACGACACTGCAATTCACCGTGCCGAATGACGGACGAGCAACCCTGAAAGTCTATAACACGATCGGACAGGAAGTCGCGACGCTCTTCGACGGTAGGGCATCTGCGGGAGAGTACCACCAGGCGACATTCGATGGCTCGAGATTCGCCAGCGGAATTTATCTTGCTCGCCTGGTCTTCGGCGGACAGACGCTCGTTAAGAAATTGTTGATGACAAAGTAATCTGTAGTTAGTAGTCACTAATCAGTGGCCAGAAAATGGTATAAAAACAAGAGCCCGTTCATTTACCTGAGCGGGCTCTATCTTCTTTAGTAAGTTCTGGATCGTCAATTGATCAGCGATGCTCCTATTGCTCGTTCAAGCTCGTATTTGCTGATGACAAAACGGTAGACGGCTTGGAGGTTCATCAGCTTTGCCGCCGATTCAGCCGTGACCGCATCCAAAAGGTCGAGGTTGGTGATCGAGCCGGTCTCGTATTGCGTCCGCGCAATTGCCACAGCGTCGTGTGCCTGCCGCAGCTGTAATTCTGAAATCTGTACCTTCGACGTCGCCGCCTGAACGTCCGCGACAACCTGTTCAACTTCCGACCGTATTTGCGATTGTACATCCCGGCCGTGCGCGTGCTCTGCCTGCACTGCAGCCTCTGCTTCCTCTTCCTGGTGGCCGACCCGTCCGCCGTCGAAAATAGGTACCTCCGCCTGAGCTCCCCACACCCAATTGCCGCGAACCGGATAGATATTCGGCTCATACCCGTTGTTAAGCCCGTAGACCGCGCTCACTTTCAGCGTAGGCATGTTACCGCGCGAATTGACTGCCTTCTGACGTTCGGCCGACTGTTCTGCGTCGTGCGCGAGCTTCAACTCGGTTCTCTGTTCCAACGCCAGTTGACTCAGTGAGTCGGTATTCAGCGTGAGCGGCGTTTGCTGGAGCGAGCCTTGGATAGCCGGCAGAGTTTGAGCGGGAAGGTTAAGAAGTTGACCGAGCATCGCTTCTTGTTTTGCAAGCGCCTCTTCAATATCCACCTTCTGATTTTGCGCTCCCGCAACCCTGACTTGCGTTGTCAGAACGTCGAAACTCGTGGCGGTCCCCGCCTCCACCCGCTTCTGCGTCACCGATAGATGCTGGTTCAGCGCTTCGATCTGTTCATCCTGGACTTTCAGACTTCTCTGGAGATAAACAATAGTGTAGAAAATTCTGATGGTCTGCAGCGACAGATTTGTTCTGGTCAATTCCATTGCGTCGCGCAGTGATTGTTCTCGCGACTTGCTCAAGTCCACTGCGGAGTTTGTCCTGCCAAAATCATACACGGTATACTGACCGGCGACGTGTACATTGTAATCGTCGGCGGGAGCCAGCACGAAACTCCCCAGTACGGGAAAGCTGAATGCGGGCACAGGGCCGATATGGGTATATGAAGCAGCCGACGTGACGTCCGGGAGTTTCGCGCTTGAGGCTTGAGAAGTCCGCGCTTCAGCCGCGCGAATATTCGCTCTGGCCTGATCAATGGCCGGATGAGTCTGAAGTACCCGCTGCACCGCCCGCTCGACCGTCAATGAATCTTGCCCCGAAGCTGTCCCTCCGATAAGTATCCCGGTCAAAACGATTATTTTCAATCTATTCATTATCAATACCATATTTATGCAGTAGTTAATCTTTTAAATTCTTAAGTAACTTGACACCCATTCGCCGTGCATCTGCGCGAGGTCGCTTTCTGATTCAACAAGCAGATTCTTGTCTCCGCGTCTTCGCGCACAGCAGATTTTCAGTCCATCGCCACGATGTGTTCGGTTTTCTTCTGCTTCCGTACACGGAGGAAGACGATAGGTATAAAGGCCCCGATCGTGATGATCGATGCGACCAAAAAATCATCGCAGACGGCACGGACAAAAGCCTGAGTGGAAATGTGCGATGCGATGAGAGCGTTCGCGCGCATCGCGGCCACTGTTTGATTTCCTCCAAGCGCGTCCATGCTGAATTGGGTCAAATGACCGGCAACCTGGCGAAACGCGTCGGAGTGCGTGTTCACTGCCTGACCAAAAGTCGACATGTGGTAGATGGTCCGCCGCAGCAACATCGTGCTCATGAACGCAATGCCGAAGCTTCCCCCCAATTGACGAATAACATTGAACAGCCCTGATGCCTGCCCGATTTTGTGCCGCGGAATATTGGACATCGCTGTCATGTTGAGGGGCGTGAACATCAACCCCATGGCAAATCCGCGGATGTAGAGGGCGAGCATGATCTGATGATGTTCCGTAAAAAGGGACAATGAGCTGTTGATATAGAGACTTGTCGCCAACAGCGTGATGCCGATGAGCGCGGGAACTTTGGGATTGACCTTGTCCGCAAGGTACCCAGAGATCGGAGCTGTGACCGCCTGCAGCATGCCGACCGGCAAGAACAGCGATCCAGCCTGGAATGCTGTGTAGCCAAGCGATGTCTGGAGATACAGAGGAAGCAAAAAAGTGCTGCCGAACATCCCGAATCCGAAGATGAAGAGGACGCCGTTCGCCACGCTGAAATTAAAATCCTTGAACAACCGAAGGTCGATAAGAGGATCTTGAATCGTAAATTCCGTAACTAGGAACACGACGAGTGCAAATGCCGAAAGGATAAAACACGAAATGATGAACGGCGACGACCACCCTCCGGTATTCCACGAGGCGTTGCCGTCGGTCAACGCAAGCAGCAGCGCGCAGACGAATGTTGCCATCGAAACAAACCCGACCACATCGAAAGACCGCGCACGTTCGCTTTTATATTCGCGCTGGATGACCGCCGTCGCGAACAGACCGATGATCCCGACAGGTACGTTAACGTTAAAAATTGCATTCCAATTGATGTTGTCGATCAAATATCCGCCGATCATGGGACCGAGCGATACCGAAGCCGCGGCCGCGATCGACCAGAACCCGAGCGCAATTCCGCGTTGCTGCGGCGGAAATTCGCGGGTTACGATAGCCATGCCTGTCGGCATCAGCAATCCCGCCCCGCTCGCCTGAACGATCCTGAAGACGATAAGAGCGTTTTCATTCCATGCCTGCCCGCAAAGGAACGAACCTACCGTGAACAGGAACAACGCCAGAAAATACGTCCTCTTGTAGCCGAAATGATCTGCGATCCATCCGGAAGTGGGTAGCATTACTGCAAAGACAAGCATGTACGCAGTGATCACCCACTCGGCCTTATCGACGGTAATGCCGAACGACGACATTATTTTGGGGAGTGAAACGTCGACGATCGTGGCGTCAAGAACGGCCATGAACGTTCCGATCATGACGTTCGCGAGCACCCACCAGCGGTACGTTTCGTGTTCGTGGTGAAGAGAAGGAACGCGCCGTACGAAGCCCTGACGTAATTGTTGCCGCAACGATATCGCCACGATTACTGCACCCTCACTTTTATTTCCACGGACATTCCGGGCAGAAGGTCGATCTGACGCCGGGGATCAACTCCAGGGCTCCGCTCGATTGATATTTTTACCGGCACCCGCTGCGTAACTTTCGTGAAGTTGCCCGAAGCGTTGTTCGGGGGGATCAGCGAGAACTGTGATGCCGTGTTCGCACCGATCTGAAAGACTGTCCCTGAAAATTTTATGTCCGGATACGAATCGACAGTGATCTCCACTTTGTCGCTCGACCGGAGAGCTTCAAGGCTCGTCTCCTCGAGGTTGGCAGTCACCCAGATATTTTTCAAATCGTACACCGAAAAGATCGACTGGCCCGGCTGCACAACGTCGCCGACAAGCGCCCACCGCTTGGATACGACGCCGTCCATCGGAGACACGATGATCGTATTCTTCAGCTGAGTTTCGACGATGCCGAGCTGGGCCTTCGCTGCAAACGCCTGTGCATTCGCAATACTGCTGCGCGCCCGTGCGGATTCGTACTCGCTTTTTGCGTGGTCATACTGCTCTTTAGGGATGATGTTTTCCTTGAACTGTGCCGACGCGCGTTCGTAATCTGTCTTCGCTTTGTCGAGATTGACTTCGGCGAGAGTAATATTCTCCTGCGTAAGCGCGAGAGACGCCCTGGCCTGGTCCTCCTGCGAACGCAAATCGCTGTCATCAATCTTTACAAGGATTTCGCCTTCCTGCACGGTGTCCCCCTCGTTGACCCGCAGCTCGTCGATGCGTCCCAGGATTTTGGGGCTGATGGAAACTCTATTGCCGTCGATGTACGCATCATCCGTCGTAATGAAATCGCGGGCGTTAATATAGTACTGCCAGGTCACGAACGCAAGGCCGAAAAGTACAATAAACAGAGGGATAATAATTTTGATGTTTCGATACAGCGGGACGGACTCGATCGGCTCCTCCTCACCATTTCCGTTTTTCGGTTGCATTTCCCGCTGCCCGGGCACGGGTACCTTCTGTGCGAGGGTTTTATCATCTTGCTGTGGCATTAACAACTTCCTTTCATCGGATAAAATTACTTGCTCTTTCGAATACCATGAATGACGGTATTCACGAAGTGGATCACTTCCTGTTCAAACTTATCACGGTCAGCCTCGACGGTCGTATGCTGATCGAACCCCCGGAAAAAACGCATATGAAGTCCCTGAAGCGCATGAAGTATCATCGTTGCGGTCTTTTGCGGGTGCTCGACGTGAAAATCGCCGGACTTCTTCCCTTCCTGTAAAACGTGCGTGACACATTGAATCTCATGCTCAGCGAACGTCGCAAAGAGATCAGTAAAGATCGGCTTTACATCGTGCCACCCCTGTTGGTGAAAATGGCTGAGGTTTGAAAGGCGCTCGACCAACCCCAATCGAAGGTGAATATACTCGATCAGCTTAAGGCTTGCCGAAGGCTGCTGTTGAAGCGCGTTGTTTGCCTGTGCAAGAAATTCTCCTTGCTCATGCTGAACGACGGACCGGAAAATTGCTTCTTTCGTCGGAAAGTAATAATACAGTGAGGCTTTGGCCATTCCAATATCTTCCGCGATCTCGTCCATTGTCACCTTCGAATACCCAAATGAAGCGAACCTGCGCTGTGCAGAGCGCAATATGACATCTTCTTTGTCTCTTGTCAGCTTTTCGTTCAAAATCGTCCTTTCGACTATATTGGTAAAATAGTCGAAAATAATTACAAATGCAAGCGAAAAAAGGGGCATTTATTATCGGACACTATTGAGGCCTCGGATATTCCCTTAGAAAGCCGCCCTCCATTTAGTGAACGCCAAATGCATGCATTTGCCGGCATAATGGCTTTTCTTCACCGGGACAATGTAGTTGTTCGCTGCGCGAGCCTCGGAGGGATGTCGCTGTAAGAATTCCATTGACCGGCAGCACGTGTCGCCTACGCCACAGCGGGCTAAGAAGAAATAGAGGGCCAATTTCGACTTTCGACGGAATGACGTTAGAAGCGCCTTCGAGATGGCGCGGAGCAGGAGTCGTCGCAGGTTTACTCAGACAGGAAATACTTGTGCAATTGGATGCACGTCCAACATTCGAATCACTTCATCGATGCATAATACGCACAGACTGTATTCATCACACACTCCTTGCAATTCGGATCAGTCGGACGACATGTCTCTCTGCCGAGAAATGAAAGAGCCATGCCGATATCGTTCCAGTTCTCATGTGCAACTTCGGCCATGAGCTGGATCTCGATTTTCTTCGGGTCCGTTCCGGCCGCTACTCCCAGTCTCGGCGCAACGCGAACAACATGCAGGTCCACGATGACCCCTTCGGCAACTCCCCCGGACTCTCGGATGATGACATTGGCCGATTTTCGCCCGATTCCGGGAAGTGCAGTTAACCCTTCCAGGGTGGTCGGAATATTATCGTCAGTTCCTACTTCTTGTGCGATCGTCATTAGCCACTTTGCTTTGTTGGCGAAATTCCGGATCTTGCGGATGAATTTATGCAATTCACCGGCTTTCGCTTTCGCGAGATCCTTCATCGACGGAAAAGCTTTCAGCAATACGGGAGCGAGGACATTGACTTGTTTGTCGGAAGATTGCGCAGAAAGGATCACCATCACCAGCAATTCATAAAGATTTTTGTATTCGAGGGGATGTTTTTTCCTTTTATATTTCTTAATCAAAGGTCGAAACGCTTTGTTCCAATCCACTGTGCGCGCGTGCGGCATTGCCATGACGAAACTCCTTCTCAGCTATTAACGAATTGCAGATGAATCTTCATGCCTTAGTTTCCCGCCGACCGCCCGATCGTTTTCTCTCTCCTCAACCACGGGATTGGAGGGCGTCGTCTGCCAGTACTTAGCGAACCAGCCTTTACCCCGCCCATTGCGTTCCGCAAAGATATTTGAAAGCGCACGTTCGGCAGTCGCGTTCAAAACGTTTAGTCGGTTCAAAGGGACTGTCGATATTTGTTATTTCGTCCAGCACCCCAACAATGATCTTTTCAAGCATCTCGAATTTTTCTCCGGCGGGATCGGCTTCAGTGAAAAGAGGCACTTCAATATCCCCGTCGATTTTCTGCCTTCCGAGATAAAGGTACGCGGGGACAATTTCATCGGTCCGGATGCCGGCCGCTGTTGAGTAAAGCATCGCATATAACGGAAGCTGGAGTGAGCCAATAGCTTCGCTCCACGAATCCCGGTTCTCGAGGCTAAGGTTCTTGAAATTTATCCTCGTAAATTTTTCATTGCTTCCGGTCTTGTAATCGAGAATATGAATGTTCCCTCCCCGGCGCTCTACCCTGTCCAGTTTCCCTTTGCATTGATATTTACCGATCGTTGATTCCACCTTAAGCTCGAGTTCCAAAAGCGTAATGCCCTGACTCAACAAAGGGTACTGGTAATCGACCAAGAAATCTTTCAAGTGCGATCTGATCTGCCGCTTCAACAGGTAAACCGGTCCCAGCAAGCTGCCGCCATATTCCTTTTCAAAAAGGATCCCGATGGTTTCATCGAGCGACTCAACCGTCAGTGCCTCCCTCTCCAGCACCTTCCGTTTGAATTTTCGAAAATACTCAGCGAGTACAAGATGGATGAATGTTCCGATGTCGGCCTGTTCTAACTCAGACGAGACTTCTTCCCGCTCCTCCAGTTTCAACACGTACGCGTAGTAGAATTTTAGTTGACATCGCAAATATGTATCCAGCGCAGTCGCATTAAAGAAAAAGTTTTTCAGGGATGAAATTGCCCATTCCGTTTTTGGTATCGCCGGCGGGGTCGCGTTCGCAAGCTGAATCCTGTACCGGACAGTTTCAAGTCGTTTGTTCACCTGGACCGACTTTTCCTTCTTCTCTTGTTCCCATAGAAGTTTCTCAACGTACCTGCTTTTTTCCTTCTTTCCATCCTGGATGAAAAAGAAATGTACGTCTTTTGCCCCCTGCAGAAGGCAGTTGAAGTAGTATTCGTCCCTATGCTCCCTGTCTCGAAACGTTGACAGTCCGAGCGATTCACGCAGCTTCAACGGCAACAACACGTCATGTCCCTTGTTGCCGGGCAGGACCTCGTCGTTGGCGTCGAGGATAAAAACAGTGTCGAACTGCAGATTACGTGTCTCAAGAAATCCGAGAACCTGAAGCCCGTGAAGCGGCGTTCCAGTGAAGGGCACCTCCGCCGCGGCAATGGTGTTCCTGAAGAACGATACATACTCAACAACCTCGTCGAAGCTGCGCCCGCAGAGCAGGGATGCTTGTACGGCGTCAAGATGATCAATCATGGTCTCTGCGAACGGGCGAAAGAACGGATGGAGTTGTGCCGTGCTGTGGGCATTGATATAACGGAGGACCTCTGCCGTCTTTGACGCGAACCCACCGATATTTTCTACTGCGTCGAATACCCGAATGGTATTTGTATCAATGGAAACAAGATGCTTTTTCAACGAATCTACCGACACATGTTCGCCGATGCCGGCAATCCGTTTCGCGGCCCTGTCAAAGAGGGATGTTGAGCTTTCCAATTCCTCGAGTGAAAAATATTCCGCCGAGTGTTCTTTCAGAAAGAATTCCTCGATCGTGTTGACGAGAATGCGTGTAATGTCCGACCTTTTCTCGTAGCGGATATTTTTAGTGTAGGGATGAAGAACAAACTTGATGTAATCGACAACTGAATACCGGTTCTCGAACTTGGACACGATCAATTCCATAAGCGTATCAAGGAAGCCGTATACGGGCGTGCGCGTCACGGGGTAGCCGAGCGAGATATTGAATTCGTTGTCGGGAACAAGCGAGAGCGTTTGGTGGAACACTGGAAAAAGTGTTTCCGGCGCCGGCAGGACGATTGCAGTGCGGTCGGGAGCGCAGCTGTGGTTTTGCCGCAATTCATTGACCTTTTCTGTTAATGCGAACACTTGTCCGTGAACATCGGCGCTCCGGTAGAAATGCAATGATCGCAGCGCCGTCTCGTCCGGTGGGAGTTCGGGCGACACACCGATCTCTTTCAGCCTCCTGCCGATGCCCGGACCGGTCTGGAAGATCAGGAAGGCGTTGTCGAGCGTGTTCAGGTGACGCAGAATGGTCCGCTCTGATTTTGTGAGGTCAAAAAATCCCGCAAAAATGATGTTCAAATATTCTGCGAGGTCGATCGATGACACTTCTTTCGCTATGGTCCGGTATTTCATTGAACGGGTCGCCAGGTTTCGTTCTCGGGCGAGAGCGTAGAATTGTTCGTAAAAAACAAGGAGCGAAGTCACGCCGGAATAAGTGATCCCCGAGAGTGCCTCGCGGACTCTCGTGAGCGGGATATCGGCTATCCATACTTCCTCAAGTTCTCCGAAGATTTTTATCCCGAGAGGCAGGAACGAATCGAGCGAGGTGAAATTATTGCCGCCGATTCGCCTGGAATCCGACAAATGAATTTCGTACAAAAGTGCCGCCGCGTCCAACGAATTCATAGCTTTATCCAGGAGGTTCAACTTTTCCCCGTACACATAGTCGACAAAATTATCTATCGAGAATATTTTCGGCGGGAGAAATCCTCCGCCGGTTATCTTCGACAGGGCGCTCCTCAGCGCATGTGCTGGACGTTTTCCGGGAAACACGACAATGTTTTTCGAATAATCGCGGCCCCGATCGCCGAGAAGGGAAACAACCTTCCTGATCATGGTATCGGGTGGAGCGATGAGGTAGACGCTGCTCATGGAACGTTCCTTACGATCTGCAGATCTACGTACGCAAGGCAGCCTCGGACTTCTTTCTCTGGATAGACTTCCCTCAGCAATTCGACGTAATTTCTCACCTGGGTACGATACTCCGCCTCATTCTCGTCACCGCCGGTCTTGAAGTCGATCACCGTAACGGTCTTGAGGTCAACGACAACACGGTCGGCGCGGTAAAGCGCGCCGTCACGATTTGCGATCTCTTGCTCACGGTGCACCGTTCGATGTTCATTTGGGATGAACCAATCGCGCAAACCGGGACCGACCAGACAACCATGGATCAACGATGTCGGGTCGCCGGCAGCAACCGGCAGGGGCATCTCGCGGCTGGCACGCGCTACGGCATCCTGAACTTGTTTTTCCAAATCTCCTTTGATAAACTCGATGCAGGAGAAAACGCGATGGATAAAATCCCCCCTCTTGCTTTCCTCTGCGCCGACATTCTCGTACGACTGCACACCAAGCTGCTTCCTCGTTGTATGGTGGAAAGGTGAGAAGGTGTTCTCCTTCTGAACTTTGCCCGGAGTTACGGTGGGCTTGGAAGCCGGTTCATACCCCTGTTGAGGAAGGAATTTCGTCGGCTCTTTCCTTTCTTTCCTGTAAACACCGATAACATACATTTCTTTCTCAGCTCTCGTGAAGGCAACGTACAGCTTGTTGAACGCATCCACCGTGTCCCGGAATTGCTCTGCCTCCAACAGATCACGTAATTGGTCGACATTATCGGCCATCTTCTTGTTGACCTTCAGTATTGATACTTCATTCTCATTTTCCCGGAGAAGGAAACTTTTGCCTCGCGGAGATTGGTCGTATAGAAGAAGGATGACGACGGGAAACTCAATCCCCTTTGCCTTGTGAATCGTCATGACCTGCAAGGCGTCCATATTTTTCGGAATATCAATTCTCCATGCTTCGTCGGTCGAAACATCGTCGGAGTATTCAAGAAAATTCTTCATCGTATTCGTCCCTCGATGCTCGAACTCTTTGATCACCTCAAGAAGTTTGACCAGCGACGCTTCCTCATCAGGGGATGACCGAAAGGCATCAAAGATCTTGTAGGCTTCAGAGACAAGATCGTACAACGGGAGATATCCGACAACGTTCAAAAGATGTTCGAAATATTCGTCCCAGATTTCTTTAAAACGGTGACGGAACGCTGTATAGAGCGGAGCACGACCGCGTCCCCTTTCTTCGATGATGAAACGGTCAAACTCACCGCGCACATCGTGCCTGTTCCCGTTTCCAAGAACGTTGCGGAATACATCGCCGAGGATGAAAGTCGCGAACGACAGGTCGTCGACAGGCGAATCAAGAAATCGGAGAAGGGCGATGAATTCTCCCGCACTTTTCCGCCGCCGCACGTCGAGCATGCTGTGCGAGATGATCGGCACTCCGATTTCGTTCAGCCAACCGCTCACCTCGATAACGTGCCTGTTCGTCGGCGTCAGAACGGCAATCTCACTGTAACGGTACCCTCGCGACCGGCATTCTTCAACGATCGTACGGATCGAAAGTTTTTCAGGCGCATCATCCTCCTGCTCTTCAACACACACAACCTCAACGTATCCTTTGCCCGCATGTTCCGGCGTCACATGTTGTTCATAGGTCGACAATCCGCTCGCAGCGGCTTCACGCTCGTATCCCTCCCCCGGAATGATCGTATGGAATACCTCTCTGGTAAAATCCACGATCCGCGCGTAGCTCCGGTAATTCACATCGAGAGACCGTACTTCATGGCGGGCCGAAGGGAACGGGTTCGATTCCGTCAGCCGCTTCATGATCTTCCAATCGGCGTCGCGGAAGCCGTATATGGACTGTTTGGTGTCCCCGACAACAAAGAGACTCCCTCCTTTGCTGAGAGATTCTTCGATGAGCGGGAACAGGTTGTTCCACTGGATTTGCGAGGTGTCCTGAAATTCGTCGATCAGAAAATGATAGATCGTCTCCCCTATCTTGAAGTAGATTTCCGGTACGACCTCATTGGACAAATGTTCAGCAAGCGATCGGGTAACATCGTCGATAAATATTTGCCCGTATTGTCTCTTCACTTTGTCGATCGTCGGCTGCATCAAGAGATACGCTTCGGCATATGGGCGGTAGTACTGCTGTGCATAGCCAAGAATGAATTGGCGGAGAAGTTCATTCAGCTGCCGATGCTCTTTTTCAATCTGGCTAATCCACCTGTCGTATGCCGCGGTCTCTTCCTTCCCTTTCGGCTTCGTGACCGGCGTAGTCCTCAGCTTTCTCTCGATAAGCGCATGGACATTGCCTGCCGCGATCAATGCAAGGTCGTCGGCAAAGAATTTGTTGAGAGACAATCCGGATGATTCTATCAGCGTTCCAACGCGCACCGCCTGTTCGGAAATCTGCTCGCGCAGAGGAAGAAGATTTTCTGATAAACTGACCGCGCCGAGCGGCTTCGTCTGCCCGGAGACCGCCTTGTATATTTTCTTGACCTGACCGGCAATCTCTTTATATGGGTTCCACGCAAAACTGTTCTCGGATTTCCTGTTCGCCGCGATAAGTTCGACAATGTTTTCGACTACTGATGCCTGTACGGAATTTTCCCTCACTTCTTTCGAAAAGACGTCAAACGCGAGGTCAAAGATGCGGTCGGTTCCGAGCAGGATTTCAAAATCGGGATGATAGCCGTACTCCAGCGATGAAGATTTGAATACAGTTGACATGAAGCTGTCGACTGTCTTTACCTGGAAATCAGAGAAGTTGTCGAGAATTTCATCGACCAGCAAGGCTGCTTTTGACTGAATCTCCGCATGTTCCATGGAAAGGCGTTCGTCCAGTTCCGCCAGCGTCTTTGTGTCGCCAAAGGCCGCAAGTTTCAACAAGGTCAGTATCCGCTCCTTCATCTCGGCGGCCGCATTGTTGGTGAAGGTTATTGCCAGGACGTTTTGAAGCGCATTGTGACGGATAGTGTCGGATAAGAGCACCTGTGCATACTGATGAGTGAGGGCGTACGTTTTCCCGGCGCCCGCAGACGCGGTGAGAATTGTCGCCGACGGCAAATGAATATCGGCATCGTGCTTTGGACGCAACGGCATCGGAGATCTTCCGGAAAATGACTGCTTGGTGAAAGCAGCTAAAACAAAATATCCAAACTTCGGAGAGTTTGGACATGAAAAGGAACCATCGAATCACCGCACTCGTTTTTCAACAACAGGGTACGCACCCCGTCAACGGGCGGGAGCCTGAATCTAGATCGAATATTTTTCGATGATCGACGCGGGAATAACTTCCGCTCTCCCCGTTTTCTGATTTACCATGGTGTAGTGGACGTAGCCTTCGCACGAAAGTTTATGGTTTTCTTTCTTCAGAATTTCAAACCGGACCTTCACGCCGTTCTTCAATATCTCCTCGATCCATGTCCGAACGACAATTCTTTCGCCCAAACCCAGCGGACGCTTATGCTCGACGTGCGTCGTATTGACTACCCAGCCGTAGCCGAGCGCAATAAATTCTTCCATCTTCATTTTATAGCAGCGCTCCATCTGGTCGTACCGAGCAGCGAGAACGTAATCCAAATATCTTGTATTGTGGACATGATTGTTCATGTCGATGTCGTCCGGTCGGACCTGGAGTTCGGTTTCAAATTTTGAATGCTGGGGAGCCATGCAATTCCTCGTGCACACAGGATACGAACTATTCCGAGGAAAATCAATCCACGGAAGTTATCCACAAAGGGCCCGATGAGACACAAAGAAAATACAATTCTCTAGCATTTCATCTGGAAAATCCCCCCGTCAAAAAATTATAATTCCACACCAGATTTGACCCCTCCGCGCAATTCGTGTTCTTCGTGGATATAAAAAAAACTCCAGGTCAACGAACACCTGGAGCTTTTTTGGATAAGAGTGCATTAATTACTTATGTTTGTCCGGATACGGTGGAGGAGGCGGAAGTTTTGCCGGATGGGTCTTCATCTGGTCAAGGATCACTTCGACCGCCTTGTTCAGCTGTTCGTCGGTTCCGGAAAATTCTTTCGCTGGATCGTTGTCGACAACGATATCGGGGTCTACCCCGTGCCCTTCCATGATCCAGGACTTACCTTCAATGTCGTACCGTGAGAACTCCGGCTTGTTCAAAAAACCGCCGTCCAGAAAAGGAAGCGATCCTCGAATGCCGACGACGCCCCCCCACGAACGCTTGCCGACCACCGTACCGATCTTATACTGCTTGAACCTATATGCAACGATGTCTCCGTCCGACGCGGAAAATTCGTCGAGGAGAAGAACTTTAGGGCCGACCATCGTTCCGCTCGGGTCCGGGCTGAAAGACGCATTTCGTGCAATGTCGATCATCGCCATCTCCCGGTGCAGCCGTTCAATGATCATCGGCGAAACGAAGCCGCCGCCGTTGCCCCGAACATCCACGACAAGCGCCTCCTTCGTCAGCTGCGGATAATAGTACTTGACGAATTCGTTCAGGCCGTGAAAGCCCATGTCGGGAATATGAATGTAGCCCACTTTTCCGTTCGTCGCTTTTGAAACTTTCTCGATGTTCGACTGCACCCAATTGAAATAGTACAGCTCGTGCTCGTCCCCCGTCGGAACGACCACCGTCTCGTGGCTCCCTTCTTCACTCGGCTCTGCGTTCAATTTGAGAGTGACCTGCTTTCCGACAGTGCCGACAAGACATTCAAAGATATTGTTCATCTGGTTCGTCGGCTTGCCGTTCACTGCAAGAATATATTCCCCTTCTTTTGCGTTCACGCCGATTTCCGTGAGCGGCGATCGAAGAGTATTGTCCCAATTCTGCCCTCGAAGTATTTTCGCGATGCGATAGTACTTTGAATCAGGATCTCGTTCGATCTTGGCGCCAAGGAGGCCTGTCTTGATCCGTTCGGCATGCGGCATCTCACCTCCGCCGACGTACGTGTGCCCCGTGCTTAATTCGCCGATCATTTCGCCGATGATGTATGTCAAATCCGCGCGATGGTTGACGTACGGCACCAACTGCGCGTAGTTCTTCCGGACCTTCTCCCAGTCAACGCCGCTCATGTTCGGAGCGAAATAAAAATCCCGCATCTGGCGCCATGCCTCGTTGAAGATCTGATTCCATTCGGCGTGATGGTCGACTTTCACTTTCATGTCCGAAAGGTTCAGCTTATCTTTGATTTCGATTTTCGCCGTTGGCAGATCGATAATGGCGTACCATCCCTCCTGTCCGACAATTGCTTTCTTTCCATCGGCAGAGATTTCATAGCCGCTGAATTCACCGAGTTCCGTCTCTTTCAATTTTTCAAAATCATAAAGGAAGAACGTCGGTTTTTCGTCTTTCGTACTGTTGCGGACATAATACAGCTTGTCTCCAACCGAGTTGAGGTCACGGTAACTGGCAGCGGTGATCGGCAGTCCGGCAATTCGCTGCTGCAGACCGTCGAGATCGACTTTTACGGGAGCCTTCGACTCTTCCTTATCATCCTTCTTCTTGTCCGGTTTTTCGGATTCCTTGCCCGCTTCCTTGATCTTGACTTCATCGCTCTTCGGTTCGAACGGCGATTTTGTCTCCTTTGAAAGCGTGACGAGATAGATCTTTGCCATGTCGTTGTACACATGGTCCAGCTCGGTCTGACTCAGCGTCGGAGTGAAGCTTCGATCCGAAACGAAAAATAGGTACTTTCCGTCGGAGCTGAACACCGGGGAGTACGACGAATACCATCCGTCGGTAACGGCGTATGATTCTTTCTTTTCAAGGGAATACAGATAGACATTTGTCATCGATGAGTCTTCCGGTTTGGCGTACGCGATCCACTTGCTGTCGGGCGACCATGCATAATCCGTGAATTCCCATGCGGATGCCTGCGCAACCTGGGCTACCTTCTTTGATTCGACGTCGACATACTGCAATCGCAGTTTCTTGTCAGCCCACACGATCTTCTTGCTGTCCGGAGACCAATACCCCTGGTATTTATATGTGTCTCCGTTCTTCGTCAGTTGCGTTCCCGGCGCACTCCCGTCCTGGGGCATGACATAGATTTCGTCTTCGCCGGTTGCATCGGAGATATACGTGATCCATTTGCCGTCGGGAGACCACTTCGAATTGCGCTCGTGAACGCCGGAAGTGTTTGTCAGGTTGCGCGTATTCCCGTACTTGGCCGGCACAGTGAATATTTCTCCGCGTGCGCCAAAGAGTGCTCGGTTTCCGTCGGGAGAGATCTCATAGTTCGCAATACTCTTGCTTACATCGACGACATTCGTACGGCCAATGGCGAAGTCTTCGTCGATATAGATAGGCACTTTTTCATATTTCTCCGTGGCAAGGTCGAGACGATAAATAAACCCCCCGTTCTCAAAAACAACCGCGTTGTCGCCGAGTGACGGGAATTTCACGTCGAAGTCGACAAAGTTTGTTAACTGCTTTGTTTCTTTGGACGTCAGGTCATACGAATAGATGTTCAGCCGGTTATGCTCGTCCCGGTCGGAAGCAAAGTAGATCTTGTTTCCGCTCCACATCGGGATAATGTCCTGGGCCGGATTGTTCGTCAGATTTGTCGTCACCTTCGTTTCAAAATCGTACATCCATACGTCGTCAGCCTGCCCGCCGCGATACCGTTTCCACGTTCGGAATTCCCTGAACACTCTATTGTAGACCATTTTCTTTCCGTCAGGCGAGAAGGAACAGAAGCCGCCGCGGGGCAGGGGAAGCTGCTCTGGGATCCCGCCGTCGACCGATGCGATAAAAAGCTGTCCCTTGAAATCATTCGGTTCGTCCATTCGTGATCGAAAGACGATATGCGAATTATCTTTCCACGTCATCACGATATTGTTCGGACCCATACGGTCTGATACATCGTCGCGGTCAAGCGTCGCTGTGAATGTGAGCCGCTTGGGGACTCCCCCATCCGCAAGCATCACATAAACTTCCGTGTTGCCGTCGTATTGTCCGGTGAATGCGATCCACTTGCCGTCGGGCGAATAACGCGCGAACATCTCGTACCCGATATCGTTTGTTAGCTTTCGTGCCACACCGCCAGAGGAAGAAACAGTATACAAATCGCCGGCATAGCTGAACACAATCTTGTCGCCATGGATCGTCGGAAAACGCAAGAGCCGCGCTTCCTGTTGGGCGAAGATAATGGAAGAGCCAACGATTGCGAGGACAAGTAAGAATAGAGCTTTTTTCATAAATCACACCTTTTGTTTGTATGAACGACGGTTGAGAGGCAGGATGTATACGAAGTTACTACGGAAAAGTTGCATCCGATCATGTGCTACACCACGGGACTCCCGCTTCACGACAGAATTCGCATGAATATACGGGCCAAAGAACTCTAGTGCAAATCTCGATCCTCTCTATTATATTGTGACACCCGAAAGATGCCCGCGCTGCAAGACAATACGCAATTAAAAGAGGGCAGCTTACATGGCGAATCAGAATAATGCCGTGACTTCTTTTCTGAAATTCGATCAGATGGATGAAGCACACAGATAACAACACCACATCCAGAGCTCTAAGTAGTGAAAGAACGACTTTTAGAGCCATCTTCCTTTTCATGTATTTTTCGCTTCAGCGTCTTTGTGCGGGATATTGGTATACGACTTCACTTAAAGCTCAAGTATATGTTCGTCACAAACTCCATTCTTGCCACCGTCATTAAGTGACACAAAACTATGAGCCATCGTTCTCGTGTTTCGCTCTTTATCCTTTTACTTCAGCCTTTTATTATTGATGCTGGATACGCAGGCTTTATTAAACCTGCGGACTCATTGTTTATTCGCGTTGTTGTTCCTGAAAGTGACACGGTCGTGACGGCCGCGTCGCGGCAACGTGTGTCCGGTTCCACGCTGCCGACCGCAAAAGCATTCATCAACGGTAAAGAAGTGAAAGTATACGCCAGCGGCGCGTTTTGCGGCATTGTGAATGTGGCCGTCGGCTCGTCGGCGCTCCACCTTGTTGTCAGGTCTGCGAACGGAGACTCTGCCGCTAAGAACATACTCATACAGAGGCCGGAACCTCCGAAAACCTCCCCGCGGGAACCCATATCGATCGACACTGTGATGATGGAACCGTCCCAGGACGCGTGGCTCGGGAAAGATGACGTTCTGGAAGTCAAATTCAAAGGGAGCCCGGGCTGCAAAGCATTTTTCGACATCGACGGCATTGAGTCGGGCATTCCGATGACGGAAGTCCCCACCTCAAAAGCTGGCGGTCTTGGAGGAATTTACGTCGGTTCGTACAAAGTAAAAGAAGACGATGAGGCAAAAGGAGTGCGCGTGAAGTTCCGTATTCCTAAGAATTTTTTTGCTAGTGAAAAAGCGTATTCGAAAGGAAAAGTTTCAATTATCCCTAAGGAACTGCCTCGTGTCGCTGAAGTGATCGGACGGCGTCCGTACCTCAATGCCGGAGTAGGAACCGACCGATTAGGAGGGGCGAAACTGGGAAGTCTCAAGGCTGGTGTTCGACTTGTCATCACGGGAAAAATGGGCGACCAGTACCGGGTAGGCCTCGGCGACCAGATGGAAGCGTGGCTTCCGGACGATTTCGCGCAGCTCCTCCCTCTCGAAGCACCTCGCCCCCGATCACTTATTGGCGCGTTGTCGATATCGGGAAATGAGAAGGAGGACATCATCACGGTTTCGCTGGACCAGCGGCTGCCGTACCTCAGTCAACAACTTGTCGATCCTGCCGCTATCGTCGTGGATATTTTTGGCGCAACGTCCAACACGAATTGGATCACCCATCAATTGTCGGGAAGCGGAATAAGGAATGTGACATGGAGTCAGATTGCGGCCGGGCAATACCGCCTCACGATCACTTTGAGTTATCAGCAGCATTGGGGGTACGATATTAGTTATGACACCGGCTCGAACATGCGGATATTGGTGCGCCGGCCGCCGATCATCGCATCCTCCGATTCCGTGCTTGCCGGATTGGCCATCGCCGTCGACGCCGGTCACGGAGGTGACAACGACGGTGCACTTGGTTCGACGGGAAAGAAAGAAAAAGAGATAACTCTCTCCATTGCACAGCATGTTGATTCGCTCCTGCGAATGAAAGGGGCAAGGGTGATCATGACGCGAACAACGGACGAGAACGTCTCTATGCTCGATCGAACGGAAAAAATTCTCAGCTCCGGCGCGCAGCTGCTCGTCAGCATACATGCAAACTCGACGAGCGCCGCAGGGGATCCGGAGTTATCAAAGGGAACGAGTGCGTATTACCGCCAGGTCGGATTTCAACCTCTCGCAAATATTCTATATGGAAAGATGATCGAACTCGGACTCGACCAATTCGGAGTCGTCGGTAGTTTTAATTTCACTCTTAACGCACTGACGATGCCCCCGAACGTCCTTGTAGAAACGGCGTTCATGTCGAACCCCGAAGACGAAATGCTCCTTCTTGACGACAACTTTAGAATACGCATCGCCTCTCAAATTACAAAGGGACTCGAGGAATTTGTCAACACGTACGGCGAAAGAAAAAATTAGAAACGCGCTCAAGTCAGCACTTATTGATCCGGGCCTGATCAAGTAGTTTCCGATTCCCAAGTAGCTCTTTTGGAAATTTCTCAGGGATGACAAGTAGCCTGCACCCTGACAACTACCCCCGCTTGACTTTTGTAAGAAATAGCCTTAGGTTTGAAGTAGACTTCGGGGTATAGCGTCAACCCGACGAATACCTTTGCTGGCCGTTTCGAAGATTCCACCTCACGAAGGAGGTGTTATGGGATCAGCAACCACAAGTAAGAAGACCTCAAGATTCCACGAATCGTGGAGGAATGAGGTTTTTTTGTTTTCTGGGAGGTGTCGCATGAGAACAACTTGCATAGTAGTCTTGTCTTGCTTCATCGCCTTTGGCTGCGCAACGACGCAAAATGCCGATATGCCGGAAAAGATGCCGCAACTCATTGAACAGGAACCCTTTCCGCCAATGTCTGCGTCTCTCATGGCATACCATTCCGAGCTGGACCTGAGAATCCTCGTTGCAGATGACGGTTCGGTGGAGAAGGCTGAAATTATGAACCCCAGCGGCGATGCGGCGTGGGATGAACTAGCGGACAGCCGGATGAAGTTGTGGAAATTCTCACCGGCAATCCACGATGGGAAACCTGTGACGATGTGGATCAATTTTCATGCACATGTTAAGTGCGAGATCCCAGTGTATATCGGGCTTGCAGAGATTGTGTGTGCAACGGCCACCGTCGCTGATTCGGTGTACACCCTGCTCAGAGCTGGAGAAGCTTTTGACGCGCTAGCCTCGAATTTTTCGATTTCAAAATCGAAACAAAATCATGGTGACTTGGGCCAGGTAGATATTTCCCGGTACGGTGAGAAGGTGAGGCATGTTCTTAAGAGTCTGGATGAGAACGAATATACAGAACCTCTCGCCCTGGGTGATCACTTCGTTATTTTTAAGCGCCTGGCAGCGGACGTGCGATTCGAATAACCGGTTGACTCTGAGCCTATATTTTTGTTAGTTGATTGACAGAGTAGTTCCAGGTTCATCTTCAGAGGCTCAATCAAACATTATGACCAAAAATCAATCTACAGGTCAACCCCCGCCGCAGAAGGAAGTATTCTGCACAGAATGCAGTATTTCGCTGGAAAATTATTGTTTTTCAGAAGGTGTAGACAATCGTGAAGCGATCAAGAAGACGCTTGCTCAATGCAAGAAGAGCGGAAAATTCGCCGGCGAGTTTTGCGCCAAGCTGTTTATAAGCGATCCGGAGATGCTTGATTCTCTGTGGGAAAAAGAAACTCAATAACAAGGGACAAGTGTTTAATTATTCAACGTGCTGCGCATAATTATTCTACATTGCTGTTTCTCGGTTGTTGCAAAGACTTACATGCTTTACTAGAAAGAGCACCAGAAGTTGTTGATTTTTTATACAATCGCCCTTCCGTAGAATCTGTACACCTCACAGTTTGATCCTCCCTAACCCCAAGAACTTCATGATGTTGCGCCAAGAGTGGCACTCTCCCCTTTTCCTGGCATGATTATTTCAAGTTCTTTTGGAAGAATAAATCCAAAAGAGGCAGCGAAATGGTCATCGTACTTTTCATATTGATGGTAGTAATACTCCTTACCGCTGAGTATTTCTCATTTTCTAAAAAAATCTCCGCAAGTGCATTGAGGATTCCGGAAGCCCGTACGCCTGTCTCAGCACAATTGATTGAGCGTTTCTTCCACCAGGGCCATAGCTGGATGATCGTTAACTCTTCGCACGAGGTCGTGGCAGGAGTCGATGACTTTGCACAACGATTCATCGGGAAGCTGGGAGCAATTGACCTGCCGCAAGCGGGCTCGAGCATACGGCAAGGTGAAGTCATGGCGATGATGAAGCATGGGGACAAAATCCTCCCCGTCATTTCGCCGCTGTCCGGCACCATACTTGAAATCAACACTCGGCTCAAGATAGCGCCCTCGAGCATCAACGATTCTCCGCTGGAAAAAGGATGGATAGTAAAAATGGTTCCTGACGACTTGCCGGTCGAGTTGCAGAATCTCGTCGAAGGTGTGACCGCCGATCGATGGCAGGAAGCGGTTCGTTCACACCTTATCGACTGGTTTACACCCAGGCTGAGCGTGGTGATGCAGGACGGCGGCGAAATTATTGAGAACGTAAGCGACATGACGAACGGCGATGAATGGCCCGTTCTGGTTGATGAATTTTTTCCTAACATTTCAAGCAATAGACACAACATCAATACTTGACAAAAGGCTACCCCTATGACAGTCCTATTATTTTTAACCATGATTATCATCTTCCTCGGAATTGACTTCGTTGTGCAGCGCAAGAAGAAAACTGTGCCTGCAGCGGTTTACGCGCAGCGTGCTCCGCATCCACTGCGCGTTCCTCCGGGGATCTTTTTCTCACCGACGCATACGTGGCTTAATCTGTTTCCTTCGGGAAATGTCCGCATCGGAGCCGACGATTTTGTCCTCCGCATGCTGAAGAATCCGGGTGTGTCGTTTCTAAAGTCTCCTGGCTCTCCCGCTAAAAAGGGGGAGGCGCTTTTCCAGCTCAAGGAAGGAACGAAAACACTCACGATTCATTCGCCAATTGACGGAGAGGTAGTTTCCTTCAATGAAGACCTTCAGCGGCACCCCGGGAAAATGAGAGAAGAGCTCTTTAGCAACGGCTGGGCGTATTCAATGAAACCGCTGCACGCCTCGGAACTAACACAATTCCTGCTCGGCGAACGAAGCAGTGCGTGGATACAACAGGAATTCGGACGGCTTCGCGATTTCATCGCAGAGTCAACTCAAGTCGGATCACCGGTTCCCGTATTGCTCCAGGACGGCGGAATTCCGGTCGAAGGATTGCTGAATGATTTTAGCACTGAACAGTGCGAGCGATTCGAACAACAATTTCTTAATAACCAATAACGCAAGCGGAGATGATCACCATGAGCAGGAAAGCGCTATTGATTGATGTTTCAAAATGCGTCGGGTGCCGCGAGTGTGCCCGCGCTTGCGCGGAAACGAACCATCTTCCCCAGGAGGAAGCCGCCGAACTCTCCGCAACGCATTACACCGTTGTCCAGAGCCTTAACGATGACCAGAATTTTGTCCGCAAATTGTGCATGCATTGCAACGAGCCGACCTGTGTCTCCGTTTGCCTTGTCGGCGCGTTCACAAAAACTGAATCCGGCGCAGTGATTTATGACGAATCCAAATGCATCGGCTGCCGCTACTGCATGCAGGCATGTCCATTCGAAATACCCCGGTACGAGTGGGGCAGCGTGTCGCCGAGGATTCAGAAATGCAAGATGTGCTACGAGCGCATCGCGGCAGGCGGCAAAACCGCATGCGCTGAAGCATGCATGTTCGACGCCACCGTCTTTGGCGATCGCGACGACCTAGTCAAGGAGGCCAGGAGACGCATCGATGCAAGCCCGTCGACGTACGTGAACTATATTTACGGATTGACGGAGGCTGGCGGGACATCGGTGCTCTATATCTCAAGCATCCCGTTCGAAAAGCTCGGTCTCCCGATGAACCTTCCGAATAATCCGATCCCGCAGCTTTCGTGGAGAGTCCTTTCGCAGGTTCCAAAGTATTCTGTTGCGGCAGGAGTGGTGCTCTTCGGCATCCATTGGATCACTGCCCGCCGCACGGAAGTAGCGAAGTTCGAAGCAGAAGAAAAACAAAAGAAACTGGAATCCACGAGAAACTGAGAGAGAGATAACATTATGTTCCCATTTCATTCGTATAAACTGAGTTTTTGGAAAACTGCCGCGATACTTCTCATGGCGGTTGGCGCAGTTGCCGCCTTTCAACGCTTCACCTTGGGGCTCGGCGCGACAACGCACCTGACCGATCAATTCCCCTGGGGATTCTGGATCGGGTTCGATTTCATCGGCGTCGGCCTCGCGGCAGCCGGATTTACCATTGCGGCAACTGTCCATATCTTGAACGCCGAACGCTTTGAACCGATCGTGAGGCCGGCGATCCTTACCGCTTACATCGGATACGTGCTTGTTATGTTGGTCCTCGTCGTCGACCTCGGGCGACCGCAGAACTTCTGGCATCCGCTCGTCATGTGGAATCCCCATTCGGTGATGTTTGAAATTACGTGGTGTATCATTCTCTACACTACCGTCCTGACATTGGAGTTCGCGCCCGTCGTTCTGGAAAAATTCCATTTGCACGCGCCGATCAGGCTCTTACGGACAATCTCTTTGCCCGTTGTGGTTGCCGGCGTTATTCTTTCAACACTCCACCAGTCGTCGTTCGGTTCACTGTATCTTGTCGTGCCCGAGCGGATGAACCCGCTCTGGTTCTCGGACATCGTTCCATTTCTCTTTTTCATTTCCTGCATCGCTGCCGGTATCTCGATGGTAATATTCTCTTCATTCACATCGGCGCGTGCTTTCCGACGTGAAATCAAGATGCCTCTCTTTTCCGAGTTAGCCAAAGTGCTGGCGGTAGTTCTGGCGCTATTCTTCACTGTTCGGATCCAGGATCTCATGAGCCGCGATGCCCTTCGGTTTGTATTCCAACCTACTTACCAAAGCGGACTATTTCTCCTTGAAATCACGCTCGGCGTGGTCATCCCCTTCTTCCTCCTTCTTTTTCAAAAGGTCAGGACGAGTCAGAAGGGACTCTTCTATACCTCCATTCTCGTTATTCTGGGATTTGTTGCAAATAGAATGAACACGGCGGTGACGAGCATGGAGAATTGGCCCCTTCGAACGTATATACCATCGTGGCAGGAAGTCTCAATCACTGTCGCCCTTGCCACCGGCGGGTTTGTCGCATTCTATTACGTCACGAAATATTTTCCCGTGTTCGAAAATCCCAGTAACCATCTGCCGGCCCAGCCAGTCGAAGGAGAATGGTTGAAAGAATTAGAATTCGAGTCGAAGAAATATTAACGCTATCATCACCACAAAACCGGATATGCGACCCCGTTTTGGTACGGTCAAAGTTGGAAAGAAGGATATTGTTTTGATCGAGAGGCTGTTGGATGAAACGATGAATCAATGCAGTGCTGCCGCGACACAGTCATCCAATGAAGTCATTTCATAACTCTACCACGGACGTCAAAATGGAAAACTTTAAAAATCCACAAGATTATTTCGAGCGAAGCCTGGATGATTTCTTCCAGCCTCTTCTCGCGTCCCCGCTTCCGAGCGACCGAAAATACAGCAAGGGGCACATGTGGATAAAGAATGATTCATCGTCAACTGCAACGCTCGGTATCGACCACGTCGGCGCATATTTCCTGAGGCCCGTCGTCAGCGTGGTTTTGCCTCAAACACCATCCCGGGTTGAACAGAATTCACCTTTCGCATGGCTTGTTGTGAGAGAGGGGACGATTGCACTTCGAGCTGCCGTGTCGGGCATCGGCGGCGAATCCAACGCGCAGCTTCTCGAACACCCGTACCTCCTGCTTGACGATCCGTACAACTCCGGCTGGATTCTTCGTGTCGCAGAGACTGAGATTGCCGGAGCTGACCTTCTCAGCGCTGATGACTTCACCCAGTTGTTGCATGATGAAATGGCCGGATATAAGGAAAAATTTTCCACTGCGTTCAACAAAATGCAGCCAGCTGTGGGAGCAACGCTCTATGACGGCGGCGCACCAATAAAGAGCATTGCAGAGATTATTGGTCACAGAAAGTACTTTGATATCATGAACCGGCTGTTCTCAAGGTCTTGAGATTATTCCGGGGTGTAACTGTCTCTTGAAATACAAGAATTGGGGATTTTCTTTCGCATTTTTGCGCAATTAGTTGCTCTTTGTCTCCCTCTTTTCATTCCTTTCCGCAGGCTTTCCCACTATTTGGAAATGGCACGGTACTTGTCTTTCTCTGGCTTGGAGAAACTCATGAAATTCCTCAACTTGCTGGCTTTTCGAGTCTTTTTGATCATTCTTTTCGTGATGCTGGTAGGGACTGCTATCCTCACAAAGCTCAGCATTGATCACCAGGCAGAACAATACTTGCGGGATGCACTTGTCGGAGCGAACCGGATCGGCGACGTCATTAAGCGCTCCACGAACTACAGCATGATGTTGAATCGCCAGGAGGACATCCATCAGATCATCACGACGATAGGCAATGAACCGGGCATTGAGGCTATCCGTATTTACGACAAAAAAGGAGAAATCAAGCTTTCCACTGTCGCGGGCGAAGTTGGAACGCACGTAAACATGAGCGCCGAAGCATGCAACGCATGCCATTCCGCTGGAAAGGCACCTCTCTCCCCCAAACCGCAGGAATTAAGCCGCATCTTTTCCTCTCCAAAAGGATACAGAGTCCTGGGGATGATTGTTCCGATCAAGAACGACTCGACGTGTTCGACGGCCGATTGCCATGCTCATGAGTCGCCGCAAACTGTTCTGGGAGTGCTCGATGTTATGATGCCGCTCCGGGAAATTGATTCACATCTCGCAAGTCTGAACCGGTCCCAGTATTTGAACGCGCTTTTCATGTTTTTTGTGATGACAACGTTTGTAGGAATTTTTATCTGGATCGTGGTGAACATTCCCGTGCACAAGTTGACACTCGGGACACGGGAAATTACGAAGGGAAATTTGGATTATCGGATTGCCGCCAGGTCGAACGATGAGATTGGAAGGCTTGCGACTTCATTTAACCAGATGGCCGACGAATTGAAGCGTGCGAGAAACGAATTGACACAGTGGGCGCAAACGCTCGAGGGTCGTGTCGCGCAAAAGACCGAAGAGCTTCGCCGGGCTCACGCGAATATGGTCCAAATGGAAAAGATGGTCTCGCTCGGCAAACTGGCCTCTACCGTCGCGCATGAACTCAACAATCCCCTCGAAGGAGTACTGACGTACGCGAAGCTCCTCAAAAGATTGGTGAAGGAAGGCATGCTGACTTCGGAGGCGGCGGAAGAGATCCAAAATGACCTTTCGATCATCGCCGACGAAACGGCCCGGTGCGGGAACATCGTGAAAAATCTCCTCCTCTTCTCGCGGCAAAAAGTCGGCGAATTTGCCGAGGCGGACATCCGCGGTCCGATTGAACGATCCTTAAACCTGATCGACCATCATTTGAAGATACACAACATTACGCTCGAGAGAGATTTTGATCGAGAACCGCTTATGCTGTTCTGCGCGCCGCAGCAGATTGAGCAAGCGCTTCTTGCCGTCGAGATCAATGCCATCGAAGCAATGCCGGAGGGAGGCACGCTGAAGGTCGAGGCGCGTCAGACCGCCGCCGGCGATGCAATTCACATCATCGTCGCCGACACCGGCATAGGTATACCCGACGATGCTCTCCCCCATATTTTTGAACCATTCTTTACGACAAAGGAAAACGGAAAAGGAACCGGACTCGGTCTCGCCGTCGTGTACGGAATTATTGAACGCCACGGCGGAACCATCGATGTCCAATCGAAACTTCACGGGGGTACGACGTTCACATTGCTACTTCCCCGCACTCTTAATCAGGCACAAAACAACGCTGTGCCTTCTTCAATTACTCTTGACAACAACCATGAACGATAAATCAGTTAAACAGAACAGTCTCCTCATTGTCGACGATGAACTTGTGGTGCGCGATTCGCTTTCCAAGTGGTTCAAGCAGGATGGGTATCGCGTCGATTCGGCGGAGGATGCGGCGCATGCAATCAAAAAGATGGACGAGGGGCCGTGGAACGTCATACTCCTCGACATCAAAATGCCGGGAATGAGCGGGCTTGAACTTCAGAAGCGACTGCGGGAGATCGACCCCGCGATCTCCACGATCATGATCACTGCGTTCGCGTCTGTCGAAAGCGCGGTGCAAGCATTGAAGGAAGGCGCATTCGATTACGTCACAAAACCGGTCGACCCCGACCATCTCTCGCATCTTGTCACAAATGCGCTCCGTCAAAAGAAACTCGCTGAGGAGAACGCCCAATTGCATGAGCACATTTCCGAGCTCGCCCAGGGAGACGAGATTGTCGGAAACAGCCCTCAGATGAAAAAAGTGATCGAACTCGCCAAAACGGTCGCGCAGACCGATACTACCGTGATGATCCGGGGCGAAAGCGGTTCTGGAAAAGAATTGATCGCGCGGGCTATCCACATGAACAGCCCTCGCCGCTATTTCCCGATTATCGCAGTGAACTGCGGCGCGGTTCCGGAAACTCTTCTTGAAACAGAGCTTTTTGGACATGAGAAGGGCGCTTTCACCGGCGCGCAGTACCGCCGAAAAGGGAAATTTGAAATGGCGGACGGGGGATCGATTTTCCTCGACGAGATCGGAACTATCTCCCAGAAAATGCAAGTGCAGCTTCTGCGCGTCATCGAATCCAAACAGTTCACACGAGTCGGCGGGAACGAAGTCATCCACAGCGATTTCAGAATTATTTGCGCAACGAACCGCGACCTCGAGGAGGCCGTAAAGGATGGTACGTTCCGAGAAGACTTGTATTACCGGCTTAACGTTTTCGCGGTATTCATTCCCCCGATCAGGGAGCGCAGGACTGATATCCCATTACTCGTCCAGCATTTCCTTAAAAAATATTCCTCCATCATGAACAAGCAGGTGTTGGAAGTGACGCCCGATACGATGGATCTGCTTGTCCGCTATGATTGGCCGGGCAACGTCAGAGAACTGGAGAATGTGATCGAGCGGGCGATGGTGCTCGCAAAGCCTCCCGCCATTCGACCGGATGATCTGCCGTTCCAGCTCGGAATGAATCACCACGTGCCGACCGATGATTCAATTGCGGCGGTCGAGAAAGCACATATCGAAGCGATCCTGGCCAAAGCAGGCTGGAACATAACCCGTTCCGCCGAGATTCTTTCTATCGACAGGGTGACGTTGTATAACAAGATCGCCAAATATGGTCTTATCAAACCGTGACCCATGTCTTCTATCCTCGTCGTTCCGGTTCAGCCATGTGATAACGATTCGATAAGCGCAATCATTTCTCCGCTCAACCGTATCTTCCGGATCCCTGCATCAGTCGATTCCGAAGAGGCAATCGACCCTTCATTTGCCTTCGACGTTTACCGCAATCAATTCAATTCCAGCGCGCTCATTGCCGCTTTCATCCAGCGATTCAAGAACAATCGGGGTAAAATTATCGGTGTTACGTCGGTCGATTTGTTCGTTCCGGTGCTGACATATGTTTTTGGAGAAGCTCAGCTCGACGGGCCGTTCGCGGTAGTTTCCGCCCACCGCCTCGACGACACTCTCTACGGACTGCCGGCAAATCCTGCGCTCCTCCAGGAACGGCTCGTCAAAGAGGCCGTTCACGAACTAGGTCACACGTTCGGGCTCGTTCACTGCCCCGACTACCGATGTGTTATGCACAGCTCCACTGCTGTCGAAGAAATCGACCTGAAGTCTGAAATTTTTTGTCAAACCTGCGCGGCGCTGGTGAAAGCGGACGCGCTTGAGTAGAGTACAACCTTCCGAAGGTTTTTACCCAAAAAGGGATGTCTTTAGTATTTGAAAAAATATTAAAAAAGCCTTCGGAAGGTTCCTAAGCTATTCCTTTCGGTAGTGGGGTCTTTTGAAGATTAATGTCATTGCGAGGAGCGAAGCGACGAAGCAATCTCCAATAAACAAAGGGATTGCTTCGGCAAAAAACGCCTCGCAATGACACTTCATTCAAAATACCCCACTATCTTCCTTTCGTTTCCGTTGACTTTCGGACGATTTTTTGATATTATTTGCAGCACGCCAAATTCTCATTGCCAGATTCTGATTTACAAGGAAAACCCGTGGCCTCGTTTTACACTCTTCAAGCGCAAATTCGCACTCTTCTCCAGAGGGAGCAGATCTGACGATGGCGTGCATCTTTTGTAAAATCATCGCGAAAGAAATTCCTGCCGAATTCCTGTTCGAAAACGACTGTGCGATAGCGATCCTCGACGTCAACCCTATTCATTATGGCCACACTCTCGTCATCCCGAAAAATCATCATAAGGATTTTTTGAATGTGCCCGAGAACGAATTGCCCGGCATCATGCACGCCGTACACGTTGTCTCTCGTGCACTGGTGAAGAGCTTCGACCTTAAAGGGTTCAACTTTTTTTCGAACAACGGTACTGTCGCCGGCCAATCTGTCTTCCATTTTCATATTCACGTTACGCCTCGCTATGAAGGCGACAACATTAAGTTCGTCTTGCAGCTGAAGCGGTATGAAGGCGCCGACATGGTGGACGTCGCTTCAAAAATCCGCGCCGCCATTCACGATTGAATTTTCTCCCTTGAAGGAACTACTTATGCCTCACTACGCAAAGCTTGTACCGCCGTCATCCGGACAAAAGATCAGCGTCACCGACGGTAAACTGACCGTGCCCAGCGACCCGATCGTCTGCTTCATAGAAGGGGACGGCACGGGACCGGATATCTGGAAGGCATCGAAAAAGGTTTTCGACGCTGCGGTTCAAAAAGCCTACGGCGGAAAAAGGATTATCAATTGGTTCGAAGTGTATGCCGGGGAAAAAGCGAACACAGTGTATGGTGAGAATACCTGGCTTCACGACGACACGCTCGAAGCCATTAAAGAGTACACCGTCGCGATCAAGGGACCGCTGACGACGCCGGTCGGCAAAGGAATCCGCTCGATCAATGTAACGCTCCGGCAAATGCTCGATCTGTATGTGTGCCTGCGCCCCGTCCAATATTTCACCGGCGTCCCCTCCCCCGTAAAACATCCGGAGCTCGTGGACATGGTCATCTTTCGCGAAAACACCGAAGACATTTACGCAGGAATTGAATGGAAGGCCGGAACACCCGAAGCACGAAAGGTGATCGGGTGGCTTCAAAAAGAGATGGGCGTCAAGAAAATACGTTTTCCCGAGTCGTCAAGCATTGGCATCAAACCAGTATCTCAAGAGGGAACTGAACGGCTCGTGCGTGCCGCCATCAAGTATGCGATCGTCAATAAGCGAGGGTCCGTGACGCTCGTCCATAAAGGAAACATCATGAAATTCACCGAAGGGGGGTTCCGCGATTGGGGCTATGAACTCGCAAAACGAGAGTTCTCAAATGAAGTAGTATCGTGGGAAGAATGCGGCGGCAAACCGCCTGCAGGCAAAATAATAATCAAGGATGTCATCGCCGATGCCTTTCTTCAGCAAATTCTTACCCGCCCTTCAGAATATGAAGTCATCGCGACGCTCAACCTGAACGGCGACTATATTTCTGACGCGCTGGCGGCTCAGGTCGGCGGCATAGGGATTGCACCCGGCGCGAACATCAACTATCAAAATGGTTATGCAGTGTTCGAGGCAACTCACGGGACCGCGCCGAAGTACGCGGGCCTGGACAAAGTGAATCCAGGATCCCTGATTCTTAGCGGCGAAATGATGCTTCGCTATATGGGCTGGACCGAAGCTGCGGATCTGATTCTGACAGGATTGAATAAAGCGATACAGGCAAAGACGGTGACGTACGACTTTGCCCGGCTTATGGAAGGCGCAAAAGAAGTCAAGTGTTCTGAATTCGGCGAAGCGATCATCAATAACATGTAGCCGGAAGTCAACAATCGACCCCGACTAGCAATAAGCACTAGACCTGCCGAGTCGGCCACTTCTTGGAGACAAATGCGAGGACCAGTCCGGCGATTGAACCTTCTATAAACACATGGTAGCCGGAGTCGACGAGAAAAACAATGAACGGCATATTGAATGTCGCCACTTCGATAATTCCCCCCTGTAAAGCGTCGAAAAGCACTCCCATAATAATCCCGAACCGCAGCGCTGTCGGAATGCGCGATCCCCCTTTATAGTAATCAACGTACATCGGGAAGAAATAAGAGAGCAGGAAACAGTAGACAAGATATGCTAAGGCGATGTACGGAATAATGAAGTTTTCGCGCACGATCGCCGCTTCCTGCTGATGAAACCATGCGCCCATGAGCGGTTCGTGAAACACGAAGCCGACATTGAACAGAACGATAAATAATGCGGCTGTGGATATGGCGACAAATTTTTTGCTCATAGCGGCTCCTCTGTAATAGACAAACTCCTTACGTTATCGAAGGCTTTGTCAAATGTGCATTCTCAATTTCCTTCAGCAGCCTGAATATTTCCTGATGCCTCCGCAGGAACTGAACTGTTTCCTCTCCGCTCAATGATGCGTCTTTCATACGGCGTTGGTTGTCTGCTAATTCCTGTTCGAGGACTTTTTTCTTCATTCGTTTGATCGCCCCTTCAGCCCGCTCCGACGTGCGGGTCTCGCTCAATCGCGCGCCGATCTTGTCCCAACGCGACCCTAGTTGATAGGGAGTGAAGGACAGTTCGGAAATCACCTTCTTCACCGTGTCCGTCGATGCGTTCGTCAAAAGGTCGTTGACGTCAATCTTCCCTTTGCTGTCGAATTCGTCGATCAGGATCTGGGCCACTTCTTTTGCCACGGGATGAGAGAACTCATCAGCGCGGATGTACGAAAAGATGAAAGGAATCATCTGCAATGGTTCCTCGAAGGCTACAAGAAGCAACTCCTTCTCCTCGACCGGCATCTCCCGATTATCATGATCAACCGCTCCCTCCTTCGATTCAGTGGTGAATGGTCCGCTGTTTCGGACAATTCGAGGACCAGCAAGGAAACGCTCCGGGACCTTGCGTGTGTATTTTTCCAATTCCGTGATGAGGGAGGATTCGTAAAGCTTGTATTTCTCCGCGACATCTTTGATAAAAAAAGACTGCTTCAACGGGTCTTTGATCTTTGCAATCGTTTGAACAAGAGCCCTGACTGCTTCTGCTTTCCCTTCCGGCGAATCAAGTTTTCCCTCACGGCGCAGGGCATTCGCTTTAAAATCGACAAACGTGACAGCTTTGGAGAGACTCTCATGGAAACCGTCTGCGCCGTTCTTCTTCACGAACGAATCAGGGTCTTCGCCTTCGGGGAGTTCGGCAACCCGGACGTCGAGGTCATTCTCCAGAATAAGGTCGACCCCGCGAGTCATGGCCGACACTCCCGCAGAATCGCCGTCGTAAACGAATATAATATTTTTGGTGTACCGTGCGATCAGTTGGACCTGCTCGACGGTAAGGGCGGTGCCGCTCGAGGCAACAACGTTGGTTATCCCGGATTGAAAAACCGAAATCAGGTCTGCGTACCCTTCTACCAGGATAACGACATCTTTCTCACGAATCGCCTCTTTCGCTTGGTACAGTCCGTAGAGCACTTTACCCTTGTGATAGATGGGCGTTTCCGAAGAGTTGATGTATTTTCCCAGGGTATCATCATCGTATAACTTTCTCGCCCCAAACGCGATCACTCTGCCGGTGGTAGAGAATACCGGAAACATCGCTCGCCCCCGAAACGCATCGTAGTAACCGCCGTCGTCCCTTTTACGAGCCAATCCAACTTTTTCCAGATACTCCGGCTTGATCCCTTCCTCTCCTGCTTGCTTTACGAGCGCATCCCACGCACGAAGAGAATAGCCGAGCCCGAACCCCGTGATCGTCTTGTCGGAAAAACCTCTTGCCTGAAAGTATTTCAGAGCGAAAGCGCCCTCCTCTGTTTTCGTCATGCATCGGTGAAACATTTTTGCGGCGAACGTACACGCTGAATAGAGTTTTTCCGTCTCACTTGCGGACTGAATCGACTCTTCCGTCCGGACGATGGTGATCCCGGCACGTTCGGCAAGAATTTCGATCGCCTCGACATATGTCGCCTTTTCCCATTCCATTACAAATTTAATGACGTCTCCCCCGCGGCTGCAGCCGAAACAATAGTACATCCCTTTATCCGGGCTGACGTTGAACGACGGGGTTTTTTCGGAGTGAAACGGGCAGAGTCCGAGGTAACTTTTTCCCCGTTTCTTGAGCTTCACAAACATGCCGATGTATTCAACGATGTCGGTTGCGGCGCGGATTTCTTGGATCTTGTCGTCGGGTATTCTCACGCAAAAAATTTAGCCAAAAGTGGAATGAGAAACAAGGAAGGGATAAAAGAGAGAACCGTCAGGACGCCCAAGAAGGCAGGACCTTCCTCACTTTTTGATCTTTTAGCCTTCAGCAAAAAGCCGTCTAATGGTCATCTGGTGAAACGCTCTCCGGTGCGGAAGGTTGTGCTTCTTCCAGCCGGTCTTGCTGATACAATCTAAATGAAAGACTCACTCCCCAGCCGATCGCTCCAAGAGCTGCAAGCAGCCCGGTGAAAAAGAATATGTCTGCGAGCGGAACGCTCCAGTCAAGCATGTCGTGATCGCCGAGAAACGTTGCCCAATCGTGCTTCACGTGGTGACCGCCGAGAAGGGGCAAAATTCTTGTTTCTGCATCACGAATATAAATACTAACATCCACCGTGCTCAGGCCGGTGAAAAACACTGCAACCGGCGCGTTGGCAGATTCCTCCCTCCAGGCAACGATGAACCATACGAACGGAACGAGTACCTGCATGATCGATCCGCCGAGGATATACAGGTTCTCGCCAAACATCCTGAAAAAAAAGTGCCCCGCCTCATGGATGTAGAGTATGATGAGATGGATAAACCAAAGTATTGTCGGGAGGTGAAATGCAGGCGTCGGTTCGTACAGATTAAACGGAAGTAAAAACCATATATAGAGGAGAATTGCGTAGCCAAAAATGCGTAAAACAAGTCTTTGTTTTGACATCGGCGATCTATTATTTCATCGTACCAACAAACGCCGCTTCCGGCTAGGAGCCGTCTCAAAAATGGTATCCATGCAGAAAGCAGCCGTAATTGTCACGCTGAGCGGAGCGAAGCATCCATGACATGGAAGCCTTGTAGATTCGAGGTGTTTCATTGTCATGGATTCTGAACCCTCGACTCGTCGAGGGTTCAGAATGACAACGATCCGTCAGTGTTCCTACAGAAGGACATAATCAAGGATTTTTGAGACGACTTCTCGTTAGTGCATGCTGCAGACAACACAAAGGGATAAATAAAAAGTCCCGCTCGAGGACGGGACTTTGGTTATTATTTCGTGGAGGCTTCAGCCCGCGTCGGCTGGGTCTCGTACACTTTTTTTCGAATCGGCTTGGTCCGCTTGCGCATGTATCGTTTTTCGAGCTGTGCTTCCGGCTTTTTCTCTTCTTCCTCGACATCGGGATATTGGTAGATGTCGTATTTGTAGTTGCGCAGAATAATGTTGTTGCCGCTTCTGCCGAGAACGTACTGAGGGAGCAAAGGAATCTTGCCGCCCCCGCCGGGTGCGTCGATGACAAAATGCGGGATCGCAAGCCCCGACGTGTGGCCGCGCAGCTTATCCATGATATTCAATCCGACGCTGACGGGCGTCCGGAAATGATTCGCGCCCTTGGTAATATCGGCCTGGTAGAGATAGTACGGACGCACTCTCATCATCAACAGCTTACGCATTAATTCCAGCATAACGTCGGGATCGTCGTTGACGCCTTTCATCAGCACCGCCTGGTTGCCGACGGGAATGCCGGCATCGGCGAGCATTTCGCAGGCTCGTTTCGCTTCCGTCGTACATTCCCACGGATGGTTGAAATGTGTGTTCACATAGATCGGATGATACTTCTTCAGCATCTTGCAAAGTTTCGGCGTGATGCGCTGCGGCAAAACGCACGGCATTTTAGTGCCAAGCCGGATGATCTCGACATGCGGAATTGCCCTGAGGCCCGAGATGATTTTTTCAAGCATGACATCCGTCAGCATCAATGGATCGCCGCCGGAAAGAATGACATCACGCACTTCAGGATGGGCGGCGATGTAATCGAGTCCGGACTGAATAAACTTCATACTTATTTTTCCCGAATCGCCGACCTTTCTCTTGCGTGTGCAGAAGCGGCAGTACATCGAGCACTGACTCGTCGTCAAAAAAAGGACGCGGTCGGGGTAACGATGGGTGATGCTCGGAACGGGGCTGTCTGCTTCTTCGTTGAGGGGATCAAGGGGAAAATCATCGGGCACGAGTTCCTGGGCATCGGGAATGCATTGCAGCCAGATGGGATCCCCCGGATACCTGATAAGGCTGAGATAGTACGGGTTGATCCGGATATGAAAAAGCGAATTGAGTTTGTCCGCCAGATCCTTGTCAAAATTGAACCTCTCCACCAAATCCTTGCCGCTGTCGACACTCGCCCGCAACATTTCCTGCCAGAGTTCCATAAAAAGATTTACCTGAGATTGTTAAAGATATTTGCCGTAGATGACAAGATCGTCTCCGGGCCTGTAATAATCCTTGATGCATCCCCTCCGCTCAAATCCTTTTCGCTCATAAAACGCTCGCGTCTTTTCATACTTCGGGGTCGATGACGTCTCCGCGATCAATAGACGCCCACCGCTTGTTCTCAAATGTTCTTCGGTGAACCGTAGAAGGTCCGAGCCTACTCCTCTGCCGTGGAGGCCCGGCGTCACCGCGATCCAGTACAGATCAAACGTTCCCTGTGTTGACGGCGTCGGTCCGATGCAAACATAACCGGCCACGTGTTGTTCATCATCGATGGAGCAAAATATTTCATAATCTTTCTGATGTTCATCGTCAAGGCAGATCTCGATCAGCTCAATTGCGACATCGATCTCTTCTTCACTGAATACATCCGTCTCTCGCAAAAGATGTTCAATCGGTTCCTTGTCCTCGCGCCGGAGGGGGCGGATGTTCATTTTGTCTGTGAAGTAAGTGACACGACGCGTCTATGGATTTCGCTTCAACGCGCACTCAACGATCTTGCCGATCGTCTCGTTGAACGTATACCCGAACGTTGTCGTTGAACGGATGAACCCGGCGTCGTCCGAGATATCCGGATTCGGGTTCACCTCCAGGACGTACGGTTTGTTGTTCTTCGTCAAACGAAAATCAATGCGAGCGTAATCCCTGCATCCCATAATGTTGAACGCCTGCAACGCAAGATCTCTGATACGAGCCTCGACGGTCGGCGGCAGGTCGGCGGGGCAAACGCCCTTTGTTCCTTCGAACTCGACCGATCCGTTGAGCCATTTCGCATCGTAGGTAACGATCTTGGGATAACCGGCCGGAAGACCGGAAAAATCTATTTCGGAGATCGGAAGCACCGTCGGCTTGCCGTTTCCCAGTACGGCAACATTCAACTCACGCCCCTCTATATACTCTTCCACGATTGCCGGCTGGTCATATTGCTGAAAGATGTACCGGATTCTTTTCTTTAACGCAGTCAGCGAATCCACGATCGAATCGTTATCTATGCCGACACTGGCGTCTTCTTTTGCAGGTTTCACGATGAGCGGAAACGCAAGGTCGAAATCATCCGCAACAATCTCATTCAACTGCTTGCAGACGACAAACTTTGCCGTTGGAATGCCGTGGAATGACAAGATCTCCTTCGTCCGGGCCTTATTGAGACACGTCCCCAGAGTAATAGTGGGAGAACCGGTATAGGGGATTTCAAGAATCTCATAGATGCCGGCGACATGCATTTCGTGTATCGACTGGTCTCCCAGGGATTCAACAAGGTTGAAGATAAGATCGGGCTTCTCTGTCTTCAAGAATTCCAATAACTTTTCGATATTGTTGGACATGTTGAAGATCGAGGTTTGATAGCCAATCTCGTTCAATGCAGCCTGAATCTGTTCCCTTTCTTCGATAACCCCAACTTCGGACATATCGAGCAGACCATTCGCCTTAGCAGTTGCAAGCGCAGCTCCTTCTTGTATCATCCCGGACTCGGAAATAAACTTTCGCCCCTTCGACGTTTGAATCGTCGGCTGGTTGAAAATAACCGAAACATGTAGCTTTTTTCTCATACTGTTACTCCGTATTGGTGAGATAAGCGTGCCTGCATCTTGTTCATTTTCAACGAGTTATGGGATGTCACAGCAGCTTATACCGTTTGCAGGCTTCATCGAGCACACAATTCAACATCTCGTCATACGACATGCCTGCAGCGCGTGCTGCTTTCGGATAACATGAATTGTCCTCCGGCTTGGGTAAAATGCCGGGCAGTGGATTAATTTCAATAATGTTTGGCGTCCCGTTCTTATCGAGGCGAACATCGATGCGCGACCAATCGCGGCATCTCAATACCTTGTATGCATCTTTACAGAGCTTAACGATGGCAGCATTGAGAGATGGAGTAACTCGGGCAGGACATTCAAAAATCTGGAGCGGGTTTGAGGCCTGATCCCAGATCCATTTTGCTTCGAAAGAATAGATCGGGTTCACGCCCTTCGGCAGAGAATCAAACTTGATCTCGACGATCGGAAGGACGCGAACGTCATCCGCGTTGCCGAGCATCGCAACCGTAAATTCGCGTCCGGGCAAGAATTCCTCAATGATAACGGGCTGGCTGTAGTTTACGAGCACATTTTCAACCTGGGCCTGTAATTCATGGCGGGTTCGTACGAGCGATGCGTCGAAAATTCCCTTGCTCGAACCTTCGTTCAGCGGCTTCACCATGCAGGGGAAATCCGTCTGCAGTGCTGAGAGGTCTGTAAGGGAATGGATAACGGAAAATTTCGCGGTAGGAATCTTGTAGTAGGAAAGAATTTCTTTCGCTCTTGATTTGTCCAGGCAGACGGCAAGGGTAAGTGCGTCTGAGCCTGAGTAAGGGATATTGAGCATCTCCAGTATCGCCGGGATCTGTGCTTCGCGAGAAACGCCGTATTGACCCTCGGCGATGTTGAAGACGATCTCCGGACGTCGGCTGCGAAGTTTTGCGAAGGCATCTTCATCAGCTTCGATCATCATGATAGAGTGGCGGAGTGCAAGCGCGTCGCGAACGGCAGTCACGGTTTCAATCGTGTCCCACTCCGCGTACGTATCAGCGCTCGTTGCCTTCTCTTCTATTTGCGTGCTGACATCAATGATGTGCTGACTCGAAGGGTCGACGCCGCCATCGGCGACATCTGATTCTTCCTTCTTTATGTTGTAGACGAGAGCTACTTCCATTCAGGGGAGTACCAAAAAAAACTTTCGATACCTTTCATACTAGTGATTGAGATCTTGGCTTCGTTCTTCGTCTAACTACTGATACAAATATAATGTTTTTAGACACGTTGTCAAGAAGAAAGTGGCATATTTCCTCGAAAACGAGCTCGTCGTTGTCAGAGTGGCAGACTTGTTGCTGTATGATTTTTTTTAGCCGTAAAAAAGAAAATTTCATTATTGTGCAGCGCCGAAGAGAGTGAAACAATCGCGGAGATAATTCAGCGGAAAATATTTTCGTTCATGACTAACCGATGCGAACGTAGGAAAGCAATTCTTTGTAAACCAATTCGAACCGTGTTCGTATTCGTGAATGCTGCGGCAGACGCAAATGAGGATCGCGGTCAACGAGCTCGAACGCTTCTTGCCGTGCCTGAAGAAGTATATTCTTGTCATGAACAATATCGGCAACGACAAACGACGGAAGCCCGCTCTGCCGCGTTCCGAAATAATCTCCCGCTCCCCGCAGCTCAAGGTCGACCTCCGCGATTCTAAATCCGTCGCTTGTTTCCACCATCGTGCTGAGGCGCTTCGAAATGTCGGATATCTGTTTCTGCGCGTCGGCACGATCCGCGGCAAGCAGGGCTTTCCGTTTGGCCGTCAGGTCGTCGGTCAGGAGAATGCAATACGATTGTTCCTCACCGCGCCCTACTCTTCCCCTCAGCTGATGCAGCTGAGAAAGGCCGAATCGTTCGGCGTTCTCGATAATCATGATGGTCGCGTTCGGAATATCGATGCCGACCTCGATCACTGTCGTAGCAACAAGGATATCGAGGTCTTTGGATTTGAACTTGTTCATCAGGTCATCTTTTTCTGAGGATGACAATCTGCCGTGCAGGAGCCCGACCTTAAACTCGGAAAAGTCGCTTGTGCTAAGTTTTTCAAATTCAACGATCGCGGCCTTGAGGTCGATTTTTTCAGATTCTTCGATCAGGGGGTAGACAATGTATGCCTGACGTCCGCGCCGTAGTTCATCTTTCACGAAACTGTAGACTTGTTTCTTTTCTTTTTCGGTCCGAACCGCGGTTTTCACGGGCCTGCGGTTTTTTGGAAGTTCGTCGATCACGGAAACGTCAAGGTCTCCATACAGTGTAAGGGACAATGTGCGAGGAATCGGGGTCGCAGTCATCACGAGTACGTCGGGGTTTTCCTTGCCCTTCCCGCGAAGGATCGCCCGTTGAGCAACGCCAAACCGGTGCTGTTCATCGACGACAACAAAACCGAGATTCGCAAACTGAACCTGATCTTGAATCAAGGCATGCGTACCGATCACGATGTTCGCCGAACCGCTGCGGATATCTTCGAGGACGTCCTCGCGCAGCTTCTTCTTTTGTCCGCCGATGATGAGGCGCACATGAACGGACAGTTCACCCAGGAAATTCTTCAGCGTAAAGAAATGCTGTTCAGCCAGGATCTCTGTGGGTGCCATCAGGGTGCACTGAAAGCCGTTTTCAACTGCGATGAGCATCGCGAAAAGTGCAACGATGGTTTTCCCGCTCCCGACATCCCCCTGCAACAGGCGGTTCATCGGTACTGGTTGACTCATGTCGCCAGTGATTTCCTTGATAACGCGCCGCTGAGCGCCTGTCAATTCGAACGACAGACCGGAGAGAAGCTGGCGTGCGAGTTCACTCTTGACGGTGAAAGAGATGCCTTTTAATTCTCCTTTGATTTCCCTCCGCCTATAGGCCATCAGAAGTTCGAAGAAGAAGAGTTCATCGAATTTCAACCGATTAAGCGCCGTATCTCTTTCCGCGTACGTCTTTGGGAAATGGATCATGCGGAGCGCAGAGTGCAAATCGAGAAGGCTCCGGCGGTGAAGCATTTCATCCGGCAAATGGTCAGAAAGAGAGTCGAGATTGTTTTGGATAGCGTTCCGAATGATCCTGCGGAAACCGCGGTTATCCAGTCCGACC
>Ga0265336_10000121_pt1 | contig 58209 bp, 55 predicted proteins | sample 42119metaG_FD_193583 | JGI IMG/M metagenome (GOLD analysis project Ga0265336, IMG submission 193583) | Rhizosphere microbial communities from Carex aquatilis grown in University of Washington, Seatle, WA, United States - 4-21-19 metaG | ecosystem: Host-associated > Plants > Roots > Rhizosphere...
CGGGTCATCCGGCGCGCCAGCGCGCCGCGCGCCCGCGGGACGCGCGCCCGGGCGGCGCCCGCGCGCGGCGCGACGGCGGGCAGGCCCGGGCCCGTGGACAGCGCGCGCTCCATCACTGCGCGGGCTGCACCAGCGAGACGTTGCGCAGGTCGCTGCCCGGCATCTGGAACGGGCCGCTCATCGCCGACTGGCGATGCGCCGCCAGGTAGGGCGCCAGCTGCTCGGCCGCGGCCTTGGACTGGGCCGGGGTCTGCGCGGGCGCGACGGCCGTGCCGCTGTTGTCGCGCGAGGTCATCGACGCCAGTTGCGGCCCGGAGGCCACCGCGCCGGCGGACGCCAGGGCGGGGCTGCCGCCATGGTTGAACGGCCGCACGATGTTGAGGCCGCCGACCACCGCCAGGAAGCCGGCAGCCATCGCCAGCGGGCCCTGCCAGCGGGCACGCGAACGCGCCGCCCCGTTGGCGGCGACCGGCGCCTCGGGCGCGCGCGGCTGCGGCGCGAGCACCACGGGCTCGACGGCCAGGCGGGCGCGCAGGGCGACCAGGAAGGATTCGTCGGCGGCCGGCGCGGCGGCCAGGTCGTCGCTGCGCAGCACGTCGCCGATCAGCTGGTAGGCGTGCCACGACGCGCGCGCATCCGGGTCGTCGCGCCAGGCCTGGAACGCCCGTGCGGCTTCGCTGTCGGTGGCGTCGCCGTCGGCCAGCGCCGAGAGGATGCGGCGATGGGACTCGGAAGGGGAACGATCGCTATCGTGCTGAGACATTCAAACCTCTTGCAACGGGTCAACGGGGAGCCGGGTGGCGACGATCTTCGCAGCTTGCGGGGTACTGGAACTCATGGCGTCGTTCATGTCGAAAGAGTGTGCACTTACCAGCGATTGCCGTCTCGGGTGTCCAGCAAGGGCCGCAGCCGCTCGGCAATGGCCTCGCGGGCGCGGAAGATGCGCGAACGCACGGTGCCGATCGGGCAGTTCATCACTTCCGAGATCTCTTCGTAGCTGAGGCCTTCGATCTCGCGCAGGGTGATGGCCTGGCGCAGATCCTCCGACAAGGCGGCGATCGCCGCGTTCACCGTCGCGGCGATTTCCTTGCTGGCGAGCAGGGCCTCGGGCGTCTCGCCATCCGTTGGTTCCATTCCGCCGCGGTAAGTTTCATCATCGTCGTCCGCACCCTGCAAGGCCGTGTGCGTTATCACCGGATCGCGCTTCATGTCGAGCAGCGCCTTCTTGGCGGTGTTGACGGCGATGCGGTAGAGCCAGGTGTAGAACGCGCTCTCGGCGCGGAACTGCGGCAACGCGCGGTAGGCGCGGATGAAGGTCTCCTGGGCGATGTCGGCCACCAGGTCGACGTCGCGCACCATGCGGCCGATCAGCCGCTCGATGCGGCGCTGGTACTTGACGACCAGCATCTCGAAGGCGCGCACGTCGCCCTGCTTGACGCGCTCGACCAGCGCGGCGTCCGGATCCGGATTGAGCAGGGTCATGGACGGCCCGCCCCGTGCGGACGCCAGTTCCACAGCGCGCCGCGCAGCGCGGCCCAGCGCGCCAGGTCGCCGGCCAGGCGCAACGGCACCCAGCGGGCCGGGCCACCGCCTCCGGCCGCGGCCGGCAGGAAGCGCACCAGCATCCACGGGCCCAGGTCCAGCATCAACGCGACGTCGCCGCGCTGGTCGGGCCGGTCGCCCGCCGGACAAACCAGCAGCCAGTCCTGACCGTCCCAGCGAAGTGTTCGCTCACTCGAGCGGCTGCGGCGCCGCGCCAGCCAGGCCACGACACCGGCGCTCGCGCCCAGGGCGAGCGCCAGGAAACCTTCAACGGCCGGGTCGACGAGCCCATCGCGCAAGGCGTCGGGCGGGCGGCTGTCCGCATGGGCGGCGACGGTCGGCAGCGCCCAGGCCACCACCACGGCCATGCCGGCACCCGCCACGAGCGACGGCAGCCAGCCCCAGGCGCGGCCAGCCGCACCGGGGTAGTCGACGGGGGGCGGCGCGCGCATCGCTCGCCGGGCAGGGACGTGGCCGGAGACGGTCAGACCTTGCGGAACACGAGCGTTCCGTTGGTGCCGCCGAAGCCGAAGTTGTTCTTCACCGCGACGTCGATCTTCATCTCGCGCGCCGTGTTGGCGCAGTAGTCGAGATCGCACTCGGGATCGGGGTTGACCAGGTTGATGGTCGGCGGCGCGACCTGGTCGCGCAGCGACAGCACCGTGAACACCGATTCGATGCCGCCGGCGCCGCCCAGCAGGTGGCCGGTCATCGACTTGGTGGAGCTGACGGCCAGCTTCTTCGCATGGTCGCCGAACGCCTTCTTGATGGCGTTGGTCTCGTTCAGGTCGCCCAGCGGCGTGGAGGTGCCGTGCGCGTTCAGGTAGTGCACCTGGTCGGCGTTGAGGCCCGCGTTGGCCAGCGCCGCGCGCATCGAGCGATTGGGGCCGTCGACGTTGGGCGCGGTCATGTGGTACGCGTCGCCGCTCATGCCGAAGCCCGCGAGCTCGGCGTAGATGGTGGCGCCACGCGCCTTGGCGTGCTCGTACTCCTCGAGCACGAGCGCACCGGCGCCCTCGCCCAGCACGAAGCCGTCGCGCTCCTTGTCCCACGGCCGCGAGGCGGCGGCGGGATCGTCGTTGCGCGTGGACAGCGCGCGCGCCGACGCGAAGCCACCGATGCCCAGCGGCGACACGGTGGATTCCGCGCCGCCGGCGACCATCACGTCGGCGTCGCCGTATTCGATCATCCGACCGGCCATGCCGATCGAATGCAGGCCCGTCGTGCAGGCCGTGACCAGCCCGAGGTTCGGGCCGCGGAAGCCGCAGTAGATCGACACGTGGCCCGAGATCATGTTGATGATCGAGGCCGGCACGAAGAACGGCGAGATGCGGCGCGGGCCGCGGTTCGCGTACTCGGTCTGCGTGTGTTCGATTTCCGGCAGGCCGCCGATGCCGGCGCCCATCAGGACGCCGATGCGGTCGCCTTCCTGCTCGGACAGCTGGTCGCCGGTGCGCAGACCGGCGTCCTTGACCGCCTGCAGGGCCGCCGCCACGCCGTAATGGATGAAGGTATCCATGTGACGGGCATCCTTGCCGGGGATGTAGTCCTCGACATTGAAGCCCTTCACCTCGCCCGCGAAATGGCAGGCGAAGGCGCTGGCATCGAACTTGGTGATCGTGGCGATGCCGGACTTGCCGGCCACGATGTTGGCCCAACCTTCGGCCACCGTGTTGCCCACGGGGCAGACCAGACCCAGTCCGGTGACGACGACGCGACGACGACTACTCATTTGACTCTTCTATCAATACTCACCAGGAGCGATGGAGCTCGTACCCGGCGCTGCCGCTCGAACATCCCAGCGAAGATTCAAGGGAGCGCGGGATCTGGCTCTGCCAGGCCCGTCGCGGCCGGCCCCTCGGGGGGCAGCGACCGCAAGGGAGCGTGGGGCTCAAGCTTTGGCGTGGGCCTTGGCGTAGTCGATCGCGAGCTGGACAGTCGTGATCTTCTCCGCTTCTTCGTCGGGGATCTCGATGCTGAACTCGTCCTCGAGAGCCATCACGAGTTCGACCGTGTCGAGCGAGTCCGCGCCCAGGTCGGCCACGAAGGCCTTGTCGTTGGCCACGTCGGCTTCGGGAACGCCGAGTTGTTCGGCAATGATTTTCTTGACTCGTGCTTCGATATCGCTCATGACACTCCTCCGGGAGGTTTGCGTAAAAACGGGCGGATTCTACTTGCCCAGAACACCAGACGGCCGGACCAGCCTTGCGGCCGATACGGCAATCCGCTCAATTCATGTACATGCCGCCGTTGACGTGCAGCTCCGTACCAGTGATGTAGCCGGCCTCGTTGGAGGCCAGGAACGCCACCGCCTGCGCGATCTCCTCGGGCTTGCCGAGGCGATTCAGCGGGATCTGTTGCAGAAGCGCGGCCCGCTGGGCCTCGGGCAGCACGTCGGTCATGTCGGTCTCGATGAACCCGGGCGCGACACAGTTGACGGTGATGTTGCGGCTGCCGAGTTCGCGCGCCAGCGCGCGGGTCATGCCCGCGACGCCGGCCTTGGCCGCGGCGTAGTTGGCCTGGCCGGGATTGCCGCTGGCGCCGACGACCGACGTGATGCTGATGATGCGGCCGAAGCGCTGCTTCATCATCGGGCGCATCACCTCGCGCGCCATGCGGAACACCGACTTCAGGTTGGTGTCGTGCACCGCGTCCCAGTCGTCGTCCTTCATGCGCATGGCCAGGCCGTCGCGCGTGATGCCGGCGTTGTTGACCAGCACGTGCAGGCCGCCGTATTCCTTGACGATGCCGTCGACCAGCGCGGTGACGCCGGGGCCGTCGTTGACGTCGAGCTTGGCGCCCTTGCAGCCGGAATGGCCAGCCAGGGCCTCGGTGATCGCCTGCGCGCCGGCGTCGCTGGTGGCGGTGCCGATGACGCGGAATCCGCGCGCGGCCAGCTCCGCCGCGATGGCGCGGCCGATGCCGCGCGAGGCGCCGGTGACCAGCGCAGTCTTGACATCGCTCATTGGACTTTCCTCCGCCTTGCGGCTGCGGTGCGAGCGCCTTCGGGCGGCCGTGCGTCGCTGATCGACGCTACCCTCCGCCTTGCGGCTGCGGTGCGAGCGCCTTCGGGCGGCCGTGCGTCGCTGATCGACGCTACCCTCCGCCTTGCGGCTGCGGTGCGAGCGCCTTCGGGCGGCCGTGCGTCGCTCATGCCAGCACCCCCTTCGCCTCGGCCAGCGTGGCCGGGTCGTACAGCGCGCCCGACACCAACGTCGGGTCGATGCGCTTGACCGTGCCGGCCAGCACCTTGCCCGGGCCGCACTCGAAGATGTGGGTCATGCCGCGCGCGCGCAGCGACTCCACGACCTCGACCCAGCGCACCGGCCCCGCGGCCTGGCGGACCAGCGCGTCGCGGATCGCCGCGGCGTCGACCGGGGTGGCGACGTCGATGTTGTTGACCACCGGGATGGCCGGCGCGTGCAGCGTGACCTTCTCCAGCGCGGCCTGCAGGCGCAGCGCCGCGGGCTTCATCAGGCTGGAATGGAACGGCGCCGAGACCGGCAGCGGCAGCGCGCGCTTGGCGCCCGCGGCCTTGAGCATCTCGCAGGCCTTGTCCACGCCCGCCTTGGTGCCGGCGATGACGACCTGCTTCGGGTCGTTGAAGTTGACGGCCTCGACGACCTCGCCGCTGGCCGCGGCGGCGGCCAGGCAGCCGTCGCGCACGGCCTGCGCCTCGAGGCCCAGGATGGCGGCCATGGCGCCCACGCCCACCGGCACCGCCTCCTGCATGGCGGTGGCGCGCAGGCGCACCAGCGGCAGCGCGTCGGCCAGCGTCAGCACGCCGGCGGCCACCAGGGCGGTGTATTCGCCCAGCGAGTGCCCGGCCACCGCGGCCGGCGTGGCGCCGCCTTCGGCGCCCCAGGCGCGGTAGGCGGCGATGCCGGCGGTCAGCATGACGGGCTGCGTGTTGGTGGTGAGGTCCAGCAGTTCCTTGGGGCCGGCGTGGATCAGGCGCCCGATGTCCTCGCCGAGGGCCGCGGAGGCCTCCTGCAGGGTGGACGCGACGGCCGGGTGGTCGCCCCATGCGTCGAGCATGCCGACGCTCTGCGAGCCCTGGCCGGGAAAGACGAATGCGAATGCGGTCATGGAAAAGGGGGTCTTGTTGTTGTCTCGATGGCGCCACCGGCACGGGCCGGCCGCCTGTCTCTCAATAGTCGACGAGCGCCGCGCCCCAGGTGAAGCCGCCGCCGACGCCTTCCAGCAGCAGGCGCTGGCCGCGCTGGATCTGCCCGCCGCGGATGGCGACATCGAGCGCCAGCGGGATCGAGGCGGCCGACGTGTTGCCGTGTTCGGCCACCGTCACCACCACGCGGTCCGCAGGCAGCTTGAGCTTGCGGGCCGTGCTCTGCATGATACGGATGTTCGCCTGGTGCGGGACCAGCCAATCGACGTCGGAAGTCGTGCGTCCGGCCAGATCGAGCACCTCGTTGGCCACGTCGCCCAGCACGCCCACGGCGAGCTTGAAGACGGCCGGGCCGTCCATCTTCAGCAGCGGGTCGCCCAGCACCTTGCCGCCGGCGACGGTGCCCGGGGTGCACAGGATGTCGAGGTAGCGGCCGTCGGCGTGCAGCTTGGTGGCCACGATGCCGGGCCGGTCGCTGGCTTCCAGCACCACGGCGCCGGCGCCGTCGCCGAACAGCACGCAGGTGGTGCGGTCGTCGAAGTCGAGCAGGCGCGAGAACACCTCGGCGCCGATGACCAGCGCGCGGCGGGCGGTGCCGGCCTTGATCATCGCGTCGGCCACGCTCAGCGCGTAGATGAAGCCCGAGCAGACGGCCTGGACGTCGAACGCCGGGCAGCCGAACACGCCCAGCTTGCGCTGGACGATGCTGGCCGTCGACGGGAACACCATGTCGGGCGTGGAGGTGGCGACGATGATCAGGTCGATGGCGGCGGCGCCGCAGCCGGCGGCCTCCAGCGCGCGCAGCGCGGCGGCGGTGGCCAGGTCGCTGGCGTTGACGTCGTCGGCCACGAAATGGCGCGCGCGGATGCCGGTGCGCTCGACGATCCACTGGTCGGAGGTCTCGATGCCGCGGGCGGCGAGCATCTGGACCAGGTCGTCGTTGGTCAGGCGGCGCGGCGGCAGGTCGCTGCCGGTGCCGGCGACGCGGGAATGGCGAGCGGCGCTAATTTGAGAGTACTCCCCAGTGCGTGTGCGCGATGCGGGCACCTGCGGGCCAATGAAAGGCGGTCATGCGGCCTGGACGTCCGGGGCGACGGATTCGCCGCCGGTGGGTGGCAGCGCCTGCATGGTGTCGACGATGGCGTCGTGCACGCCGTCGAGCAGGCGGTTGCGCGCCGCGTCGTGGGCGCGGATCAGTGCCTGGCCGAACGAGAACGCGTCGGCGCCGCCGTGGCTCTTGAAGACCAGGCCCTTCAGGCCCAGCAGCGCGGCGCCGTTGTAGCGGCGCGGGTCGACGCGGGCCTGGAAGCGGCGCAGCACGGGCATGGCCAGCAGCGCGGCCAGCTTGGTGAACACGCTGCGTTCGAATTCCTGGCGGATCATGGCCTTCATCATCTTGGCCACGCCCTCGTTGCTCTTCAGGGCGACGTTGCCGACGAAGCCGTCGCAGACCACGACATCGGTCGTGCCCTTGAAGATGTCGTCGCCCTCGACGTTGCCGAAATAGTTGAGGTGGCCGTGCGCGGCGACCGTGCGCAGCAGCTCGCCTGCACGCTTGATCACCTCGCTGCCCTTGATCACTTCCTCGCCGATGTTGAGCAGCCCGACGACGGGTTCCGCCCGGCCTTCGGTGGCCGTGACCAGCGCGCTGCCCATCACCGCGAACTGCAGCAGGTGCTCGGCACTGCAGTCGACGTTCGCGCCGAGATCGAGCACGCAGGTGAACTGGTCCTTGATGTTGGGCATGAACGCGGCGATCGCCGGGCGGTCGATGCCGTCCATCGTCTTGAGCAGGTAGCGCGACACCGCCATCAGCGCGCCGGTGTTGCCGGCCGAGACGCAGACGTCGGCCGCGATGTTGCCGGCCTCGTCCGCCTTGAGCTGCTCGATGGCCACGCGCATCGACGAATCGCGCTTGCGGCGCAGCGCCGTCTCCACCGTGTCGTCCATCGTGACGACCTGGCTGGCGGTGATCAGCGTGCTGCGCGGCCACTCGGCGGCCGGCGCCAGCGCGCCCGGGCTGCCGACCAGCAGCAATTCGGCTTCGGGGTGGCTGTCGAGGAAGGCCTTGCAGGCCGGCAGCGTGACGGACGGACCGAAATCGCCGCCCATGCAGTCCACCGCGAGGCGGACGCGCGTTCGGGGTGTCAGAGGTACAGGATGAATCACAGTCGGGATCGGTCGGGCCGATCTAATTCCAGCAATCCAGGACCATATCAGACGCACCTGTCGGAACGCCACATGACAACCCGAATGACCCCGCAACCCATCGGAAACAGGCATGCAGCGTCATCGCGCGCGGAGGCGAAGGACGCTGCAGGACAGGGCGCGGGCGGGCAGGACGGGCGCGCGGACGACAGCCGCGGCCGGGGGCCGCGCAACATGCGCAGCCGCTCCGGAGAATCAGGCGTCGGCCTTGGTCTTCAGGACCTTGCGGCCCCGGTAGAAGCCGGTCGGGCTGATGTGGTGGCGCAGGTGCACTTCGCCCGTGGTGGCTTCGATCGCCGTACCCGGGGTCGTCAGCGCATTGTGCGAACGGTGCATGCCGCGCTTGGAAGGCGACTTCTTGTTTTGCTGAACAGCCATTTTGAAACTCCTGGGAACGCCGCTGACTCCAGCGACCGTTCTGTGAACCCATGCCCTTGCTGCGGAAGCGGCGGCCGCGAGGGCCACCCCGACACTGCGAGAACCAATGCAGCAGCCGGGCAAAGATTGGGGAAAGCCTGCGATTATAGCGCCTTTGGAGCCGGTCGCCAAGTCAGCGAAGGCAAGCACCGACAGGGCCCGTACGGGGCCCGCCAGGGAATCACTTCAGCCCGGCCGCGTCCCGCAGCGCCTGCACCTTGTCCGTGCGTTCCCACGTGAATTCGGGCTCTTCGCGCCCGAAATGGCCGTAGGCGGCGGTCTTCTGGTAGATCGGGCGCAGCAGGTCCAGCATCTGGATGATGCCCTTGGGCCGCAGGTCGAACAGTTCGTTGACCAGCTCGGCGATCCTGTCGTCGGGAATCACGCCGGTGCCCTCGGTGTAGACCGTGACGTTCATCGGCTTGGCCACGCCGATGGCGTAGGCGACCTGGATCTGGCACTGGCGCGCCAGCCCGGCCTTGACGATGTTCTTGGCCACGTAGCGCGCGGCGTAGGCGGCCGAGCGATCGACCTTGGTCGGATCCTTGCCGGAGAACGCGCCGCCGCCGTGCGGGCAGGCGCCGCCGTAGGTGTCGACGATGATCTTGCGGCCGGTCAGGCCGCAGTCGCCCTGCGGGCCGCCGATGACGAAGCGGCCGGTCGGGTTGACCAGGAAGCGGGTGTCCTTGAGCCAGGCGGCCGGCAGCACCGGCTTGATGATCTCCTCGATCACCGCCTCGATGAACTCGGGCTTCATCCTGGCGCCGTCGCTCATCTCCGGGGAATGCTGGCTGGACAGCACCACGGTGTCGATCGAGTGCGGCTTGCCGTCGACGTAGCGCATCGTGACCTGGCTCTTGGCGTCCGGGCGCAGGAACGGCAGGCGGCCGTCCTTGCGCAACTGGGCCTGGCGCTCGACGAGGCGGTGCGCATAGTAGATCGGCGCGGGCATCAGCTCGGGGGTCTCGTCGCAGGCGTAGCCGAACATCAGGCCCTGGTCGCCGGCGCCCAGGTTCAGGTAGTCGTCGCTCGCTCGATCGACGCCCTGGGCGATGTCGTTGCTCTGCTTGTCGTAGGCGACGAGGACGGCGCAGCCCTTGTAGTCGATGCCGTACTCGGTGTTGTCGTACCCGATGCGCTTGATGGTGTCGCGTGCGACCTGGATGTAGTCGACGTTGGCCTGGGTCGTGATCTCGCCGGCCAGCACCACCAGCCCGGTGTTGCACAGCGTCTCGGCGGCCACGCGCGACAGCGGATCCTGCTCGAAGATCGCGTCGAGGATGGCGTCCGAGATCTGGTCGGCTACCTTGTCCGGGTGACCTTCCGAAACGGATTCGGAAGTGAAGAGGAAATCGTTCGCCACGTGTCAAAGCTCCAGATGCGCGAGATCGAGGAAATCGCGTTCGGCCGTCTTTGCGCGCAGTGCCCGGCGAACGCTTTAGTGGAATTTGTTGATCGCCCCACAAGTTGTTCAGTTAACTCGGCGATACCTCATTGTACGTGCGGCCGCCGGTGGCGGATTCGGAGAAGGGGCAGTTCCCCCACGCTTGTCAGGCGATGCCGGGGCCGGCGCCGCCCGGGCCGCCCTTCTTCAGCGCGGCCAGGCCGGCGAACGGGTTGGCCTTCTCCTCGACGAGCTCGATGTCGCCGAACTGCATGGGAATCGTCTCGGGGCAGACGTCGTGGCGCGGCACCAGGGGCAGCCCCAGCAGCATCTCGTCCTCGACCAGGTCGCGCAGGTTCAGCGCCTTGGGCAGCGCGAGCACCTCGTCCTCGATCTCGTCGTCGAGCGCGGCGGCCGTGTCCTCGTCGCCGACGAAGCGGAAATGGCGGTCGACGTGCACGTGCTCGGCCAGCGGCTGCAGGCAGCGCTGGCATTGCAGCACGAGCTCGGCGTCGGCCAGCAGGTGCAGCCAGACCTGCTGCTCGCCGCCCACCGGGCGCAGCGAGCCGATCGCGTGCCAGCGCACGCGGCGCGCGAGGTCGGCGGCCGCGCGCGGCGGAGATCGGGGGGCGTCGGCCGCGGCCTTCAGCGGCGAGCCGGCATCGAGCGGGCACTCGCTGTCGGCCAGGCGCGGCAGCTCGGCGATGGCCCAGTCGCCCTCGGCCTGCTGGGCGTCGGCGGCGAAGTTGGCGACGTTCAGGCGCAGCGGATCGAAGGCGGGGGAGGTCATGGCGCGATTTTAGTCTGCGGGCGTGCGCCGGCGCCGCGCAGGCGACAATCCGCCATGCTCCAAGAACCCCCGCTGATCCTGGCGTCGACCTCGCGCTACCGGCGCGAACTGCTGGACCGGCTGCGCATGCCGTTCCGGGCGCTGGCGCCCGACACGGACGAGACCCCGCTGCCCGGCGAGGCGCCGGCGGCGCTGGCCGAGCGCCTCGCGCTGGCCAAGGCGCACGCGCTCGCGGCGCGCTTTCCCGACGCCGTCGTGATCGGCGCCGACCAGGTGGCCGACGTCGACGGCGTGGCCGTGGGCAAGCCCGGCGACCACGCGCGCGCGGTCGCCCAGTTGCGCGCGATGAGCGGGCGCACGATCGTCTTCCAGACCGCGCTGGCCGTGGTGCGCGCCGCCACCGGCTTCGCGCAGGTGCGGCGCGTGCCGGTGGCGGTGCGCTTTCGCGCGCTGGGCGACGCCGAGATCGAGTTCTACCTGCGCACCGAGCAGCCCTACGACTGCGCCGGCAGCGCCAAGTGCGAGACGCTGGGCATCGCGCTGCTGGAGGCGATCGAGTCCGACGACCCGACGGCGCTCGTCGGCCTGCCGCTGATCCACACCTGCGCCCTGCTGCGCGCCGCCGGCCTCGACCCGCTGCGGGCGCGGCCCCTCTCCCCGATCGGACCCACCGCATGACGACGCCCCCCGGCCGGCTGCTGCTGATGCCCAACGCACTCGACCTCGGCGCCGAGGAAGTTCCCCTCACCGACGTGCTCGCCGACGGCGTCATCGCCCAGGCGAGCCGGCTGCTGCACTGGGTGGTGGAGGACGCGCGCAGCGCGCGCTCTTTCCTCAACCGCGTCAACCGGATCGCGCCGCTGGCGCAGCCGCTGCAGCAGACCCTGATCGCGGAACTGCCGCGCGCGCCCAAGGGCCCGCAACGCGTGATCCCGGGCAAGCCCGCCCGCGGCGCGCCGCCGGCGCGCCCCGACGTGGCCCGGGCCTCGCCGTGGGAGCTGCTGCTGGCGCCCGCGCTGGCCGGCGCCGACATCGGCCTGCTCAGCGAGGCCGGCCTGCCCGGCGTCGCCGACCCCGGCGCGCTGCTGGTCGCGGCCGCGCACGATCTCGGCATCCCCGTGGTCGCGCTCAGCGGCCCCAGCTCGATCACGCTGGCGATCGCCGCCAGCGGGCTCAACGGCCAGAGCTTCGTCTTCCACGGCTACCTGCAGACCGACGTCAACCCGCGCCGCGCCCGCCTGCGCGAGCTCGAGGCGACGTCGAAGCGCCTGCAGCAGACCCAGGTGTTCATCGAGACGCCCTACCGCAACGGCGTGATGCTGGAAGCCTGCCTGGAAGTGCTGCAGCCGACCACGCGGCTGGCCATCAGCTGCGGCTTGACGCTGCCGGAGGGCTGGTCGCTGTGCCGGACGGTGGCCCAGTGGACGGCGGCGAAGGTGGCGCTGCCCGATCGCGTGCCGGCGGTGTTCAGCCTGCTGGGCGCGTAGGGCCCGCGCGGTCAGTGCAGGCCGCGCAGCGTCGTCATCCACCAGGGCGTGCGGAAACGCACCAGCTGCCAGTAGATGCGCAGGTAGATCAGGATGAAGACCAGCATGCACAGCGCCAGCATGGGCGTGTTGTCCCACCAGATCATCGCCGGCACCACGGAGATCGAGGTCAGCACCCAGAGGAACGGCGAGGTCATCGAGTTGCCGTGGGTCAGGGCCGCGCGGCCGTCGGCGCCGATGGCCCAGCGCATCAGGCGGCGGTAGATCAAGGTGTGCAGGTGGATGCCGTCGGGCATGCTGATCGGCCGCCCGCGCAGCACCTTGCGCCGGTACATCGTGAACACCGTCTCGAACACCGGGTACATGACGATCATCAGCGGCGCCAGGGCCGAGACGCTGCGGTCGCGGTAGATCAGCATCAGGCCCAGCTCGACCACCATCAGCCCCAGCAGGTAGGCCCCGCCGTCGCCCAGGAAGATGAGCCCGCTCGGGTAGTTCCAGACGAAGAAGCCGAGCGCCGCGCCGGCGGTGGCCAGCGCCAGGCCGCCCACCATGGTGTCGTCCAGGTGCAGCGCGATGTAGGCGATCGCCCCCAGCATCAGCGCCGAGCACATCGAGGCCAGGCCGTTCATGCCGTCGATGATGTTGAAGGAATTGACCACCCCGGACGAGGTGAACATGGTCAGCACCAGCGCGATGCCGGGGTAGACGAACGAGCCGTCGAACCAGTGCCAGCCGGTGCGCACCAGGATCGCCTTGAGCAGGAACGCGCCGAGCAGCCCGGACAGCGCCGGCGCCAGCAGGCGCCAGCGCGGCTGGACGGACTTGGTGAAGTCCTCGACCAGCCCGACCACCAGCGTGGGCGAGCCGCACAGCAGCATCAGCAGGGTCGGGCGCAGGTACTGGGGCTCGAGCACGGTCAGCATCAGGGCGCCGGCGGTGATGCCCACGCCCAGCCCGATACCACCCACGCGCGGCACCGCCAGCACGTGCATCTTCTGCGGCCCGGCCAGGTCGTCGTCCGCGGACCAGCGGCGATGCCGGTGCGCCGACGCCACCACGAACAGCGTGGAGATCGCCGAGGCGAAGAAGGCCAGCAGGAGGATCCAGATCATCGACGGTTCATGGGTTCGAGCCCTGGCAGCGGGTTTGGGCAGCGCGGGGCCGCGGCGACGTGGCCGAGCTCGTGCGGAAGTCCGGTTCGTCCATTATGTTGCCCGACCGGGTCGGCCGCGCGCTGGAAGATCCGATTCGCATGCAATGCGTCACCGCGGCGCGCACCGCACGGGCCAGAGCAAAGCGGCCTGTCGCGGGCCGGCCACGCGGGATCCGTCGCGCCGGGCGGCTAAAATCCCCGACATACCGAGGCGGCACTCCGACATGATCCAGCGTTTCCTGCTGGCCAGGCGTCAAACCATCCCATGACCAACCGCTTCCGATCCTTGATGACCCGGTGGCTCGCCGCGGCGCCGCCGCGGCTGCAGTGCCGGATCCACACGTGGCGCAGCCGTGGCAAGGTCGCGATCGGAAGGCGTGCGTTCATCCATCCGTCCACGCAGATCCTCGGCCGCGCGCAGGTCGCCGTCGGCTCCAACAGCGTGGTGAGCCAGGACTGCTGGCTCAACGTCAACCACCGGGATCGGCCCGGTCGCGCGATCGAGATCGGTGCCAACTGCTTCATCGGTCGCCGCAACGTCTTCTCGTCCGGCGCCGGCATCACGCTGGGCGACTACGTCCTGACGGCCAACGACTGCCACTTTCTCGGCAGTACGCACGACGTATCCGATCCGATGCGCCCGGTGCTGACCACCGGCACGTCCGCATCCGACCTCATCGTCGTCGGTGACAATTCGTTCCTCGGTGCAGGCGTGCGGGTGATCGGCAACGTGCGGATCGGCCATGGCTGCGTCATCGGCGCGGGTTCGCTCGTCACGCGCGACATCCCGCCGTTCTCCCAGGCCCACGGCTCGCCCGCGACGGTGCAGCGGCGATACAGCCTCGCGCGCCAGTGCTGGGTGCCGCTGGCCGAGTTCACGACGGAGGACGCGGCGCGCCTTCCCGGGCAGGAACACTACGCACGGCAGCTCGCCCAGGCCGGGGCGATCCGGATGCCCTACATGGCCGCCGGCAACGACATGGGCAATCTTTGACTCCGCTCCCATCCGCAAGAGGACTCCGGTGAACCAACAGCAACCGCCATTGGCCGTCGTCCTGGGTGCGGCCGGATTCATCGGCCGGCATGTCTGCCGGACGCTGGCGTCTCGAGGCATCGAGGTCGTCGGCATCGGACATGGTACCTGGGAGCCGCAGGAATGGTCGGCCTGGGGGCTGACCCGCTTCGTCGATGCCGACATCGGGCTGGGCACCCTGTCGCAACTCGGACTGTCCCGCGCGCCCTCGAGCATCGTCCATTGCGCGGGCAGCTCCGCCGTGTCGTTCTCCTATGCGCAGCCGCTGCGCGACTTCGAGCGCGCCGTCGAGACAACCGCAGCGGCACTGGAATGGATGCGGACGACCGCGGCGCCCGATTGCCGACTGGTGATGGTGTCCAGCGCGGCGATCTATGGCGACCAGGGCGACGTCGACCTGTCGGAGGCGATGACGCAGGCACCCATCTCGCCCTACGGCTTCCACAAGGTCATGGCGGAAACGCTCTGCAATTCGTACTCGCGTTTCTTCGGGCTCAACGTCAGCATCGTCCGCCTGTTCTCGGTCTACGGAAGCGGGCTCAGGAAGCAGTTGCTGTGGGACGCCGCCAGCAAGTTCGCCCGCGGCGAGTCGAGCTTCTTCGGCACGGGCCACGAGTTGCGCGACTGGATCCACGTCGACGACGCGGCGGCGCTGCTGGGCGCGGCGGCGACGGTGCCGCAATCGCGCTACGAGATCTACAACGGCGGCCACGCCCAGCTGACGACCAGCGACATCCTGGCACGGCTGGCCAGGGCCCTCGATGGAGCGCCATCCCCGGTGTTCACGGGCGAGACGCACTCGGGCAATCCGCGCCGACTGACCTCGAACAGCAACCATGCGCGCCGCCAGCTCGGATGGACGCCGCTGATCGACACGGACGCCGGCCTGCGCGACTACGCCACGTGGTTCAGGGCGCTCGACGCCGCATGACGCGCGCCATGCGGATCGCCTTCCTCTACTACTTCGACGATGCCGCCTGGGCCGGCGGCCGGAACTACTTCTCCAGCCTGTTCAACGCGCTGCACGCCATCGACAGGCCGGTCGAGCTCGTGCTGCTGCTCGGGCATCGGACGCGCACGACGCTGCCCGACGAACACCCGTTCCTGAGGGTTGTCCGCAGCTCGATCCTCGATCGCGGACATCCCGCCTGGATGATCCGGCAGGCCCTGCGGCGCCTGCGCGGCGGCGGTCGCGACCCGCTCTTCGGTGCCCTGTTGCGCAGGTTGCGCGTGGACGTCCTGTCGCATTCGCAGCCGCTGCGCTCGCGTCCGACCGATGCGAAGCTGCTCGGCTGGCTGCCGGACTTCCAGTTCATGCACCTGCCGCAGCTGTGGGCACCCGCGCAACTCGAACGGATGCGCGAGGGCCTGGCACAGACCTGCCGCGACAGCGATGCGCTGGTCGTCAGCAGCCAGGATGCCTTGCAGGACCTGCGCCGCTTCGTGCCCGGCTGCACCAAGCCCGTCCACGTGCTGCACTTCGCGCCGAAGCGCGCCGACACGTCGCGCCTGCAGTCCGCGGCCGACATCCGGCGCCGCTACGACCTGCCCGAGCAATGGTTCCTGCTGCCCAACCAGTTCTGGGTCCACAAGAACCATCGGCTGGTCGTCGACGCGCTCATCGAGTTGAAGCGCTCGGGCCGGCCGGTGACCGTCGTCTGCACGGGAACGCCGGCCGATCCCCGTCAACCCGACCATGTCGACGCGCTGATCGCCCACGCCACGTCGCACGCGGTGACGGCCAGTTTCAGGATCCTCGGCGCGATCCCCTACCCGGACATGCAGAGCCTGATGCGGCACGCGGTCGCCGTGATCAACCCGTCGCGATTCGAAGGATGGAGCACCACGGTGGAGGAAGCCAAGGCGATGGGCAAGCGCGTGCTGCTGTCCGACATCGCGGTCCACCGCGAGCAGGCGCCGCCCGGCGCGTTCTACTTCGGCGTGGACGACGCCGTCGGCCTGGCACGCGCACTTCGGTCCTGCGGGGAACTGCCACCGGAGGAACCCGACGACGACGCACTGGCGTTGCGCAGCGCACGCAGCCAGCAGGACTTCGCGCTGCGGTACCTCAAGATCGTCGACTCGCTCTAGGCCACACGCGTGCCACCCACTGCAACCCCTGCCCCCCGCCAAGGCCCCCCGAGCCAGCGCGTCGGCGGACGACGGCATGGGGCGGCGGCGCCAGGTGCGTGCGTCGGGCACCCGGAGCGACCGCTGGTCACGGTGATCACGGTCGTGCGCAACGGCGCAGCGACGATGGAGGCCTGCCTGCGCAGCGTCATGGCGCAGACCTGGCCGTGCGTAGAGCACGTGATCGTGGACGGTGGTTCGACCGACGGCACGCTCGCCATCCTCGAGCGTTTCGACCAGGAGATCGCCTGCTGGATCAGCGAACCCGACAACGGCATCTACGACGCGCTGAACAAGGGGATCCGCCTCGCGTCCGGCCAGGCCTACGTGGTGCTGGGCTGCGACGACCTGCTGCTGCCCGGCGGCGTCGAGGCGCTGGTGCGCAACGCCGAAGGCGCGGACGTGGTGGCCGGACGCGTCCGGTGCGATTCGCCGCGCAAGGGGTCGCTGCTCATCCGCAACCATTCGGCAGGAACCCTGATCAGGCTCGGTGCGCACCGCAGGCTGGGCTTGTACGACGACAGCTACCGCATCGCCGCCGACACCAAGTTCCTGATGGCGGCCCGGCGGGCGGGACTGACGCGCGACATCGACGACGTCGTGGGCGTCTTCGTCCTCGGTGGCGCCTCGGGCAACTACCGCGCCAACGTGCTTGAACATTCGCGCGCGATGCAGGAGTCCGGCGCGTGGCGGGCCTGGCAGGCCCTTCTCTGGCGCTGGCCGCGGCTCGTGCTCGCGGCCCTGCGCGGCGGCTAGGCGAGACCATGGCAGTCGAAGCCGCGAACCGTCCCTTGGCCGACGTGTCGGTGGTCATCCCGGTCTTCAATTCGGGCGCCATCGCCCTGGCCGCCATCCGCTCGGTGCTGGCCCAGACCGTCCAGGCCCGGGAGATCGTCGTCATCGACGACGGGTCGACCGATGGCAGCGCCACGACGATCGCCACGGCCACCGAAGGCAGCACGCCGCCGGTGCGGATCTTCAGCATCGCCAACGGCGGGGCGGCGAACGCACGCAACGCGGGCATCGTGCGCACCCGCTCGCGCCATGTCGCGTTCCTCGACTCGGACGACTACTGGCTGCCCACGAAGCTGGAACGGCAGATGGCCGTCCTCGACAGCCGTCCCGACGTCGGGCTGGTGGGAACGCGCACGACGATGCAGGCGACGCTGGTCGACCGCAGGTTGGATGCGCTGGCCCCGGAGCTGGAGATCACCGTGCGCGCGCAACTTTTCAAGAACTTCTTCCAGACCTCGACGGTCGTTGCCCGCCGCGGCGTGCTCGACGAGGTCGGCCTGTTTCCCGTCGGCCAGCGCCACGCCGAGGAGGGCGACCTGTTCATCCGCATCGCCGCGCGCTCGCGCTGCATCCTGCTCAACGAGGTGCTGGTCGACTACGGCGGCGGCAAGGGCGGTTTCGGCGTGGCCGGCCTGAGCGCCGACCTCTGGAAGATGGAATGCGGCGAACTCGCGAACATCCGGCGGGCCCTGGAACGGGCAAACTGCACACGGGCGGTCTATGCTGCGGCCACCGCCTTTTCCCTCATCAAGTTCGCGCGTCGGGCACTGGTGCGCAGCGTCTCGGGCAAGGCAGGGCCGGGCGATCGCGGCACGGCAGGCCGACCCGCGCAACACAACAGGAAAGAACCTTGAAAATCGTCATCACCGGCGGGCTGGGCTTCATCGGCCAGCATCTCGCCACTCGGCTGGTCGCGGCGGGGCACGACGTCCTGCTGGTCGACTCCCTGAGCGTGCAGATCCATGGCGACATTCCGTCGGTGGTCGTGCCCGCCGGCGCCCGCGTGGCGCGCGTCGATGTCTGCCAGTTGCACGAGCATCCCGAGCTGGTCGAGGGCAGCGACGCCGTGTACCACCTGGCGGCGGAGACGGGCACGGCGCAATCGATGTACCGCATCGCTCACTACACCAGCGTCAACTGCGGCGGCTCGGCGAGCCTGTTGGAGGCGATCGCGCGCTGCACGCGGCGGCCGCGCCAGGTGGTGCTGGCCTCGAGCCGCGCCGTCTACGGCGAGGGTGCCTACGTGCGCTCCGACATGCCCACGCAGATCCTGCAGCCCGCGCCGCGCACCCGCGAGGCGCTGGCCGCCGGCGACTGGCAGCCCCGCGATGCCGACGGCGCCCCGCTGGTCGCGGTGGCGACGCCGGAGTCGCTGCCGTTCGCGCCTGGTTCGGTCTATGCGGCGACGAAGGCTGCCCAGGAACTGCTCCTCAACTCCGCGGCGGCGGCACTCGGGATACGTTCGACGGTGTTCCGCTTCCAGAACGTGTACGGCGAAGGCCAGTCCCTGCGCAACCCGTACACCGGCATCATCTCGATCTTCTTCAACCGGGCGCGCCAGGGCCTGGACATCCCGATCTACGAGGACGGCCTCGAGTCGCGCGACTTCGTCCACGTCGCCGACATCGTCGAGGCGCTGCAGGCAGCCCTGTCGGCCGACCTGCCGTCCGGTGCCGCCATCAACCTGGGCGCCGGCGAAGCCACGCCGGTCGGTGCCCTGGCGGCCAGCCTCCTGCGCGCCGCCGGGATGGACGTGCCGATCCGCGTCACGGGCCAGTTCCGGGTCGGCGACATCCGCCATTGCCACGCGGACCTGGCCGTCGCCCGGCGTCTGCTGGGCTTCGCGCCCCGGGTGTCGCTGGACACGGGCCTGCGGCGCTTCTGTGCCTGGGCCGCCAGCCAACCCGTCCATGAAGATCGCTCGGTCGCCGCCGCCTCGGAGTTGCGCAGCAAGGGGCTGGCCAACTGATGCCCACCCTGAAGCAGTCCCTCGACGCCGATTGGGCGCGGCTCGCCGAACTGAGCGGCCAGCCGCCGATTCCGCGCCGCTGGGCCCATCACTTCACCCCGCGCTTCGCGCCGGTGAGCCTGGTCCGCCACGCGCATGCGCTGCACCGCCATGGCTGGCGACGCCTCGCCAAGCTCGTGCAATTGCTCAATTTCGTCGTCTTCGGACTGGAAGTGCCGGCGACGCTGGACATCGGCGCCGGGCTCGTGATCACGCACACCCACGGCACCATCCTGGGCGCCGCGTCGATCGGCTGCAATGTCACCATCTACCAGCAGGTGACCTTGGGAGCTAACACGCTGGACTTTGCCTACACGCCGGCGCTGCGTCCGGTGGTCGAGGACGGCGTGACCATCACGGCTGGCGCCAAGGTGCTCGGCCCGGTGACGCTCGGGCGCGGTTGCGTGATCGGCGCCAACGCCGTGGTGCTGGCCGACGTCCCCGCCGACAGCCTGGCGGTGGGCGTGCCCGCCAGGATCGTGGCGAAGCACCGCGGCACGGAGTCGGCCTGAACATGGCCTCGGAGGGCAAGGGCCGCGCGCTGCTCGTCGCCCCCCGTTTCTTCGGCTACGAGCGCGAGATCCGCGACCAGTTGGCCAGCGACGGCTGGGCCGTCGACATGCTGCCGGACCGTCCTTTCGACAGCTCGGCGCTGAAGGCCGTGACCCGCGTCTACCCGGCGCTGACGGCGCCGGCTGCGAACCGGTACTACGTCGCACAGTTGCGCCAACTGGCGGCGACCCGCTACGACCTGATCCTGGTGGTCCAGGGCGAGTCGATCTCCGAGCCGACGCTGCGCATGCTGCGCACGGAGTTCCCGGACGCCCGGATGGTCTTCTACACGTGGGACTCGATCTCGAACAAGCCCTACTCGAGCCGGCAACTGCCGCTGTACGACGAGTGCTTCAGCTTCGACCCGGCGGACGCCAGGCACTACGGCGTGCGGTTCCGCCCCCTGTTCTTCACACCCGGCTTCGAACGCACGGCCCCGGCGCGGTTCGATCTCGACATCAGCTTCGTCGGCACGATCCATTCGGATCGCTACCGCATCGTCCAGCGCGTCGCGCGCCAGGTGCCCGACGCGACGCGCGCCTGCTGGTACCTGTATCTCCAGGCCCCCTGGATGTACGCCGCGCGCAAGGTCTTCACCCGCACGATAGACGGCGCGACGCGGGCCGAATTCAGGTTCGTGCCGCTGGCGCGCGATACCGTCCAGGGCATCTTCCTGAACTCGCGCGCCGTGCTCGACATCGAGCATCCGAAGCAGCTCGGGCTCACGATGCGAACGATCGAGGCGCTGGGCAGCCAGACCAAGCTCGTCACCACCAACGCCGCCGTTCGCGACTACGACTTCTTCGACCCGGACAACATCGCCGTCGTCGATCGCGCCGCGCCGCGCATCCCGCCCGGCTTCCTGAGCGACCCGTACCGTCCCGTGGCCGCGGCCATCCACGAGCGCTACCGGCTGGCGACCTGGGTGCGCGAGGTCTGCGGCGCCTGACCGCGGCCTCAGGGCGCGGAAGCGTCCCCGGGCATCGCCGCCCCGGACTCGTCGCCGCGCGGTTCCGCCAGCAGGCGCCGCGCGATCACGAAGCAGACCACGAGCGAAGGCAGGGTCGCCACGGCGGAGGCGATCGGAATCGACGGCATCCCCCCGCCATGCGCGAGCAGGACGAGCGCCGCCGCGAAGAACAGCGGAATCGACAGGAGGGCCGCCAGTATCTGCCCACGCAGGCGTTCGTAGGCGTTGAGGAACACCGCAGAGGTGTAGGCCAGCATCTGGATGCCGATGTAGAGCACGAACGCCGCCGTCGCCGCGGACGGCACGCGGATGCCGGTCAACGCCAGGGTCAGGGGCTCCGAGACCACGCACGCCACCATGGCGGCACCCAGGAACACGAGCACCGCAGCGTGCAGGAGTCGATGGATGGCGACGGCGCGCACGCGGTCGCGCGCGGCCTTTGCCTTCGAGATCTCGGTCCAGGCGATCGCGATCAGCGTCGTGAAGGCAATCGTGAAAACCGAGAACACCCGGTTGGCCGCGTCGTACTGGGCCGTCTCGGCGCCTCCCAGCGTGCGGTAGATCAGGAAACTGCCGGAGCCGTTGAGCGCGAACGACGCCAGTTGCAGCACCAGGAACCGGGCGCCGGTCCGTACCAGCGGCTGGAACTCCCGCAGCCGGGTGCGATACCAGGCACCGATGTGGAAGTCGTGCACGCGTTTCGAGACGGCGACCGTGATGCCCGCCTGCAACAACATGGCCGCAGCGTAGACGGCCGCACCCACGGGCAGCGGCAGCGCCGTCTCGCGCGGCCAGAGTTGCAAGGCAGTGAACCAGGCGCACGGCGCGATCAGGCTCAGCAGCGCGAGCGTCTTGAAGCGCCCCAGTCCCTGCAGCACCATGTTGTGAAAGGACAGGAAGAAGGTCGCGACGCATGCCACCCACAGCAGCCCTGCGGCCAGCGCGTGCTCCCGGAACGGCGACACCAGCAGCACCAGAAGCGCGCCGGCGACCAGTGCGGCCAGCGATGCGACGCAATAGATCGCCACGCCCACTCGAACGACGACCGTCGCCTCGGCGACATTGCCGCGCCCCCACGCCTCCGAGATGCGGTTCTTCACGCCGTAGCCGACGCCCACGTCGAACAGCGAGATGTAGAGCGCGACGGCCGCGAGCGTCACCCACAGTCCGTAGCCCGACAGGCCCCACAGCAGGACCAGGCGGTGCACGGTGGCGAAGCTCGCGACCGCCTGCAATGCCTTGGTGCCGATCGAGAAGCCCGTGCTCGCCAGCATGCCGCCGCTGCCGCCGGCCAGGGTCGCCCGCAGGCGCGCCGCCCAGGGCTGCCTCGTCATCGAAGCGCGCCGGCCAGGACTTGCCGGAGGATGCGCAGTTGCGTCGTCCAACGCGCGCGGCGCGGATATCGGCTTGCCCTGAAGTGCGCGCGACACGCAGCGACGTCACGCTGGCTGCGCAACAGGTACAGCCCGGCCAGCAGGTTGGTCGCATACAGCTCGTCGCGCACGCGCCGGGCCTGCGCGGCGAAGTGCGGGATCGACCGCAGCAACGCTTCGATGCGGCCACCCCAGTAGTCGACATCCGCCAGCCAGCCCGGCGTGGCCAGGGTCGAGCGCGTCGCGCTCTGCTGCCAGACCCGATAGCCCGAGACGACGGTCGGCACGAACACCGCATCGAATTGCAGCAACGCGCGTTGCACCAGGTCGCTGTCGGACGCCGCGTAGCGGAAGTGCTCGTCGAAGAAACCGAGTCGTTCCAGCGCGGAGCGGCGCAGCAGGACGCTGGGCATGCGGGCATCCACGCCGTACTTGAAGCGCTCGAACCCCAGGGGCGCCGCGAACACCCCGGCCGCGGGCTGCCAGGTGCTCAGCACCTCGTACGCATCGCCCACGATATGGTGCCCGAACACGATGATGCCGGCTGCAGGATGGCGCGCGACGGCAGCCGCCAGATGGTCGAACGAACCCGGAAAGTAGATATCGTCGTCCGACGGTACCAGCACCCACTCGGTATCGGCCATTCGCGCCGCCCGGTTCCAGTTGGCGAACATGCCGACGGCCGGACCGTCCGTGCCCTGGAAGGCGACCGCGGGAAACCGCCGGCGAAACTCGGGCGGCAGGTGGTCGCCGTTGTCGCTGACGAAGACGCGCACGCCGGGTGCGATGCTGGCGAGCAGGCGCTCCAGTTCGCGGGGCCGGTTGTAGGTCGGAATGCAGACGCCGAGGCGGGTCATGGAAGACATCGGTCGACAGCCATCAACGCAGTTGGCGCGAGACCAGCGACATGATCTCGTTGTGTCGATAGGCGACGGCGCCGGGCACCAGCGTGCCGGTCGCGTTCCAGTGCCGCCACCACGCCTGCGAGAACTCGAGCAAGGTCCGGGGCAGGCCCGTGGCCACGTGTTCGACGATCGGCTCGCCCTCGCGGACGCCGGAGAAGTCCAGCGCCTGCACGAACCGGCTGGCGACGAACTCGACCGGCGTGAAGTCGCGCACCTGGTCACCCGCGCTCATCGGGAAGTCGCGTCCTTCGAGCGCCGCGCGGCGCAGGGACGGCCACAGCCGGCTCGGCTGCTCTCCTTCGCCGAAGACCTGGAACAGCCGCAACACCTTCAGCGCAACGCCCTGCTCGCGGGCGAATCCCTGGAAGGCCAGGGTCGCGGCGGCCTTGGAGGTCGGATAGGAGAGATCGGGCTCCGGCTGCGTGTCGGGGTCCACGACCCCGGTGCGACGCGCGGCGCGCCCATATTCGAAGCACGAACCGGCGACGACGAAGCGCCGCACCCCGACCGCCACCGCCTGCTCCGCCAGCGCCAGCGGCGCGACGACGTTCCAGTGCAGGCAGCGCGCGAGCGTGTCGTAGGGCGGGTTCGGCGTGTGCGCCGCCAGGTGCACCAGCACCTCGGCGCCCTGCAGCGCCGCGGCATGGTCGCCCTCGAGGGAACCGTCGATCCATGTCGGCTGCCGATCGAGCGGGATGCGCGTGGCGCTGCCGGGGCGGCGCAGCGCGACGACCTCATGGCCGGCAACCATGGCCGCGTTCAGGAAATGCGAGCCGACGAATCCCGTGCCTCCGGTGACAAAGATCTTCATGGCGCTCAGAACGGGCTCGAGAAATCGGCCAGCGCGGGGTGGGTGGCATCACGCTGCGACAGCAGAGGCGCGTCGCAGCCCCAGTCGAAGCCGAAGCTGTCCCAGCGGATGCCGGCGTCGTGCGTCGGTGCGTGCTCCGCGCTCGTCTTGTAGACCATCATCGTGTTGTCTTGCAGGGACTTGAAGCCGTGGGCGATGCCGGCCGGAATGACGAGCAGCGAAGGATCGTCCGCGCTCAGGACGACGCTGGCCACGCGCCCCTGGCCCGCACCCGCGCGCAGGTCGAGGAGCACGTCGAGCACGGCCCCCACGGGGCAATGGACCAGCTTGGCATGGTCGTGCGGCGGCAGCTGGAAGTGCATGCCGCGAAGCACGTCGCGGCGCGAGAACGAGTAGAACTCCTCCCGAAAATCGAACGGTTCGCCCAGGGCCTCGAACACGCTTCGCTGGTATGTCTTGACGAAACTGCCGCGCGAATCCGTCGTGCGGCGCAGCGCGACGAGGCGGACGCCAGGCAGGAGCTCGAGGTCGCGTGCGAGGTCCATGCGGCGCGTCCGGTCAGAAGTTCAACCCGAAGAACTCTTCGAGCTTGTCGACGACATAGTCGAGCTGCGGCGTGGTCAGCCCCGGCCACACACCGAGCCAGAACGTCTGGTTCATCACCGTGTCGGTGTTCGTCAGCTCGCCGCTGATGCGGAAGTTGCGCCCGATCATGTAGGGCTGGCGCGTCAGGTTGCCGGCAAAGAGGAGGCGCGTCGCGATCCGGCTCTGGTCCAGGAAGTTGATCAGGTCCGCGCGCTTGACGCCGGCGTCGTGCCGCAGCACCAGCGGAAAGCCGAACCACGACGGTTCGGAGTTGGGGGTCGCCTCGGGCAGGTGCAGGAACTGCGCGCAGTTCGCAAGACGCTCCTTCAGGTACTTGAAGTTCGCCTTGCGGGTCGCGATGAAGTCCTCCAGGCGATCCATCTGCGCGAGCGCGCAGGCCGCCTGCATGTCGGTGATCTTCAGGTTGTAGCCCAGGTGGCTGTACGTGTACTTGTGGTCATAGCCCTCAGGCAGGTCGCCAAGCTTCCAGCAGAAGCGCTTGCCGCAGGTGTTGTCCTTGCCCGGCGGGCAGTAGCAGTCGCGGCCCCAGTCGCGGAACGACTCGGCGATCAGCCTGAGCTCGGGGTTGCGGGTGAAGACCGCGCCGCCTTCGCCCATCGTGATGTGGTGGGCGGGATAGAAGCTCAGCGTACCGATGTCGCCGAAGGTGCCCACTAGCCGGCCATCGTATTTCGCGCCCAGGGCGTCGCAGCAGTCCTCCACCAGCCAGAGGCCGTGCTTCCTGCACAGGGCGGTGACGACGTCGAGGTTGAACGGGTTGCCCAGGCTGTGGGCCAGCATGATCGCCTTGGTCTTCGGCGAGATCGCCGCCTCGATCCGGGAAGCGTCGATGTTGTGCGTCGTGAGGTCGACGTCGACGAACACCGGCACCGCCCCGAACTGAAGGATGGGGTTGACCGTCGTCGGGAAACCGGCGGCGACGCCGATGACTTCGTCGCCCGGCCTGATCGCGCGCTCGCCCAGTCGAGACGACGTCAGCGTCGAGAAGGCGACCAGGTTCGCCGACGAACCCGAGTTGACGGTGAGCACGTGCTCGACCCCCAGGAAGGCGGCGAGGCGCTGCTCGAACAGGGCGTTGAAGCGGCCCGTCGTGAGCCAGCCGTCGAGGCTGGCCTCGACCATCAGCTGCAACTCCCTGGCGCCGATGACCTTGCCCGACACGGGCACCGGGCTCTGGCCCGGCACGAACGGCCTGGGCGCATGCACGACGTCCGCATACTGCTGTACCAGCGCCGCGATCTCTGCGCGCAGCTGATCGGGGGTCTTGCTGACGAATTGGAGGGCAGCTTCGGTCATGTCGTCTTCAGGGCCGGGTCAATGTGTACGCGTCGATCTGGGCGTGGCACAGCGCACGCGCGTCCTGGCCGCCGAGCCACGACTGGTGCCAGTCGACCGTGTGAAGCAGCGCATCCTCGAGGCGCCAGCGGGGCGCCCAACCCAGGCGCGAGCGCGCCTTCGAGATGTCGAGCTTGAGGAAATGGGCCTCGTGGGGATGATCGCCGCCGTCGAGCCGCCAGCGGGCACCCGCCCCCCAGAGTTCGCCCAGCCGCTCGACGATCCACTGCACGGGACGCGCATCCTCGTCGCGGGGGCCGAGATTCCAGCCTTCGGCGAACCCGGCACCATGCCGCCAGAGGCACTGCGCCAGTGTCAGGTAGCCCGACAGCGGCTCCAGCACGTGCTGCCACGGCCGCGTCGAGCGCGGGTTGCGGATCACCACGGGCTCGTCGCATTCGAACGCGCGCAGGATGTCAGGCACGAGACGGTCGGTGCCCCAGTCGCCCCCGCCGATGACGTTGCCCGCGCGCGCCGTCGCCAGCGCGGGGCCGCCCTGGTGGAAGAACGAACGCCGCCAGGCGCTCGAGACCAGCTCCGCGCACCCCTTGCTGCTGCTGTACGGGTCGTGGCCGCCCAGCGGCTCGTCCTCGCGATACCCCCATGCCCATTCGCGGTTCTCGTAGCACTTGTCCGTGGTGACGTTGACGACGGCGCGCACGCCGGGCGCCGAACGCACGGCTTCCAGCAGGTGCACGGTACCCATCACGTTGGTGGCATAGGTCTCGACCGGATCCGCGTACGACTGGCGCACCAGCGGCTGGGCCGCCATGTGGATCACGATGTCCGGGCCGAACGCAAGGAGCGCAGACTTGAGCGGCTCGAGCGCGCGGATGTCGCCGATGGTGCTGCCCATGCCCTCGGCCACGCGGGCCGCGTCGAACAGGCTGTGCGAGCCCGTCGGCGCGAGCGCGAAGCCCTGCAGTTCGGCCCCCAGCCGCTGCAGCCACAGGCTGAGCCAGCCGCCCTTGAAGCCGGTGTGCCCGGTGAGAAAGACGCGCTTGCCGCGCCAGAAGTCGGGGTCGACACTCATGGCCTCAAGCCCACGTCTTCCAGGGCGCCTTGCCCGACTGCCACAGGCCCTCGAGATGCTGCCGGTCGCGCAGCGTGTCCATGGGTTGCCAGAACCCGTCGTGCTGGAACGCCATCAACTCGCCTTGCGCGGCCAGGCCCATCAGCGGTTCCTGCTCCCAGATCGAGGCGTCGTCGCGGATGGTCGACAGGACGCGCGGCGACAGCACGAAGAAGCCGCCGTTGATCCGCGCACCATCGCCCTGCGGCTTCTCGCGGAAGCTGCGCACCTGGCAGGCCTGGATGTCGAGCGCGCCGAAGCGTCCCGGGGGCAGCACCGCGGTGAGCGTTGCCGCCTTGCCGTGCGCGCGATGGAACGCGATGGACCGCGTGATGTCGATGTCGCCCACGCCGTCGCCGTAGGTAAAGCAGAAATCCCGATCGTTCTCGATGTAGCTTGCGACCCGGCGCAGGCGCCCGCCGGTCATCGAGTCGTCGCCGGTATCCACCAGGGTGACCTTCCAGGGCTCGGCGCGCTTGTGGTGAACCTCCATCTCGTTGCGGGCCACGTCGAACGTCACGTCCGACGAGTGCAGGAAGTAGTTCGCGAAGTACTCCTTGATCACGTAGCCCTTGTAGCCGCAGCAGATCACGAAGTCGTTGATGCCGTGGTGCGCGTAGATCTTGAGGATGTGCCACAGGATGGGCTTGCCCCCGATCTCCACCATGGGCTTCGGCCGGATCGCGGTCTCCTCGGTCAACCGCGTGCCGAGGCCGCCGGCCAGGATCACTGCCTTCATGGCTGCTGCTCCGCTTGAGGTGTGGCCGACGCATTCGGCTCGGAACTGACGAACGCGTCAGAATGGAATCGCCCTGCGGGCAGCCCGGCGCCGGCCAGCGTGCGCCGCGCATCCTCGATCATCGCCTCGGAGCCGCAGGCATAGACGGCCATCGTGCCCCAACCGGGAGCGGCGCCGCGCACGACGTCACGCATGAGTGCCTCCTGCACGTGCCCCTGCGCGCCACCGATCGGCACGGCAGCGCGCGACAGCACCGGCACGTAGCGCAGGCCGTCGAGCATCGGCCGCGGATCGATGTAGTGATCCTGCGCGCCGCGGCCGCCCCAGTAGAGCGCCACGCTGCGCGGACGTTCGCCGGCAGGGGCTTGCGCCAGTTGCATCAGCATCGCCCGGATCGGCGCGATGCCGGTGCCTGTGGCGAGGAACACGAGGTCGAGGCCGTCGGTCGACCTCAGGAAGAACGTGCCGAGCGGCCCGTGGAATCGCAGCAGGTCGCCGACCCTGGCCTCGTCGAACCACCACGCACTGAAGCGGCCGTCGTCGACGCGGCGCACGTGGAGTTCGAGCGCCGCCGGGGCGCTCGCCGCACTGGCGATCGAGTAGCTGCGCACGACACCTGCGGGACTGGTCAGCGCGATGGACTGGCCCGCCAGGAAGCGGAATCCCGCCGTCGGCGGCAACCTGAGCACGACGCGCAGGACATCCGGCGCCAGAAGTTCAAGCCGGTCGATGCGGGTCGGCACGATGCGAGGCGACAGGCCGGCGAGCTGGCCGAGATCCTCGATATCGAGCGCGATGTCCGATGTTGCCTCGTGCGTGCAGGTGAGCACCCAGCCCTGGGCGAGCTCGTCTCTGGACAGCGCCGTCTGCGCGCGCAGCGGCGCCGCGGTGCCGGCCGCCACGCGCGCCTTGCAACTCCCGCAACGACCGGTGCGACAACTGTGCTCCAGCGCGAGGCCCCGGCCGATCGCGGCATCGAGCAAGGTCACGCCGCGCTCGGCGTCGAAGCGGGTGCCGTTGCGAAGGGTGACGTGAGGCATGCGTGCTCGTTGATGGACGGTCGGGACAGCAAGCGTTCTTCCGAGGTCGCGCGCGCCCCGCATCGGGCGTGCCGGAGAATCGCGCCCCCAGGCACCTATGGTAGCCGCGGAACGAAATTGGCCCGCCGCACGGGATGCGGCAGGCCATCTCGTCGGCGCGAACAGCGCCTCGACCGCCTCAGGCCTTGGTGCTGCCGCCCAGCAGCGCGGCGACCTTGCGCTTGGAACGGATGTTGGCAGACAACGCGGCCCGGCCGACCGGCGCCGCCGGGGTGGCCTTTTCCCATTCGGGCGCGGCGTCGGAGGCGTTGTTGGCCTCGTACGGGCGGTCGAAGAACGGGTCGCGGTTCTTCTGCGGCGTCGGCGCGCGCGGGGGCGACGGTGCGCGCGCGACCGGCGTGGCGGCCTCGCGGCGCGGCTCGTCGTCGTTGATGCGGCGCGGCGGACGGCGCGGACGGTCGTCCTCGACCTCGAACGGCTCGAGCTCGATCTTCTTGTTGATCAGCTTCTCGATGTCGCTGATGTTGCGTGCGTCGTCGCGCGTGACCAGCGTCACCGCCAGGCCCGAGGCCCCGGCGCGGCCGGTGCGGCCGATGCGATGGACGTAGTCCTCGGCGTTGAACGGCACGTCGAAGTTGAACACGGCCGGCAGGTCGACGATGTCGAGGCCGCGGGCGGCCACGTCGGTGCACACGAGCACGTCGACCTCGCCCTTCTTGAACGAGGCCAGCGCCTTCAGGCGCTCGTCCTGCGACTTGTCGCCGTGCAGCGCCGAGGTGCGCATGCCGTCGCGCTCGAACGTGCGCGCCAGGCGGGCGGCGCCCAGCTTGGAGTTGACGAACACCAGCGCCTGCGTGATCGATCGGTCCTTGAGCACCTGGCGCACGATGCCGCGCTTGTCGTCGTCGGTGCAGCTGTAGAAGCGCTGCTCGACGTTGGTGGCGGTGGCGTTGGCGCGCGCCACCTCGACCGTGATCGGATCCTGCAGGTAGCTGTTGGCCAGGCGCTTGATCTCGGGCGAGAACGTGGCCGAGAACAGCAGCGTCTGGCGCTGCTTGGGCAGGTAGCTGAGGATGCGCTGCAGGTCGGGCAGGAAGCCGATGTCGAGCATGCGGTCGGCCTCGTCGAGCACCACGTACTCGACCTGGTTGAGCACGCAGTTCTTGGCCTCGATGTGGTCGAGCAACCGGCCGGGGGTGGCGATCAGCACCTCGACGCCGCCCTTGAGCTCCAGCGTCTGCGGCTTCATGTCGATGCCGCCGAAGACGACGGCCACGCGCAGGTTCGAGTGCTTGGCGTAGGCCTTGATGTTCTGTGCGACCTGGTCGGCCAGCTCGCGCGTGGGCGCCAGTACCAGCGCGCGCACCGGGTGGCGGGCCGGCGAGACACTGGCCGTCTCGTGGCGCATCATCTTCTGCAGCAGCGGGATCGAGAACGCGGCGGTCTTGCCGGTGCCGGTCTGCGCGGCACCCATCACGTCACGGCCTTCGAGCACCAGCGGGATCGCCTTCGCCTGGATGGGCGTCATGAAGGCGTAGCCTTGATCGGCGACGGCGCGGATCAGCTTCGGGTCGAGCGGGAGAGTGTCGAAACGGGCCGGCGCGGGGGCGGCTTGTTGCTCGATGGCGGGGTCCGTTTGAGCCGGGACCTGGGCTTGGGGGGTTTCTGTCATGAACCGCCATTATCGCCTGTACGGATGAATCGCGCATGTCAGGCCCCCCGCGCGGGCTCCCCGGCGCGGCCCGACGCCGCCACCCGACGGGCCGGCGCCCCGGTGCCCGGGGCGCTACGGCGCGCGGTATTCCGGCACGACGCGGGCCAGTTCCTCGCGCACCGCGGCGTCGCTGAGCTCCTCCGAGGAGGCCGCGCGGCGCAGCAGTTCGGTGACCGATCGCTGGCGCGACTCCAGGCGTGCGACCCGCAGCTGCGGGATCGGCGTCGAGAGGGTGGAGTCGGCGTCGGCCAGCAGTTCCTCGAAGAGCTTCTCGCCGGGGCGCAGGCCCGTGAAGACGATCGGGATGTCGTCGACGCTGCGCCCGGACAGCCGGATCATGTCGCGCGCCAGGTCGACGATCTTCACCGGCTCGCCCATGTCCAGCACGATCACCTGGCCGGACTCGCCGATGGCCGCGGCCTGCAGCACGAGGCGCGCCGCCTCCGGGATGGTCATGAAGTAGCGGATGATGTCCGGGTGGGTGACGGTGATCGGGCCGCCGCGGGCGATCTGCTCCTTGAACTTCGGGATCACGCTGCCGGAGGAACCGAGCACGTTGCCGAAGCGCACCGCCACGAAGCGCGTGCCGGCGTGTTCGGCCGCCAGGGCCGACACCACCATCTCGGCCGCACGCTTGGACGCGCCCATGACGTTGGTCGGGTTGACCGCCTTGTCGGTGGAGATCAGCACGAAGCGCTCGACGCCTGCCTGGGCGGAGGCGAGGGCCGCGTAGTACGTGCCCATCGTGTTGTTGCGGATGGCGGAGGCCGCGTTGTTCTCCTCCATCAGCGGCACGTGCTTGTAGGCGGCGGCGTGGAACACCACCTGCGGCTGCCAGGTGCGCATGATGCGCTGCAGCTGCGCCAGGTCCTTGACGTCGCCGATCAGCCGCACGAGCTCGAGCTCGGGGAAGGCCTGGCCCAGCGACTGCTCGATGGAGTAGAGGTTGAATTCCGACAGCTCGACCAGCACGAGGCGGCGCGGGTGGTAGCGCGCCACCTGGGCGCACAGCTCGGAGCCGATGCTGCCGCCAGCGCCGGTGATCAGCACCGTCTTGTTGCGCAGGGTGTCGCCGATGCCGGCCTCGTCGAGCTCGACCGGATCGCGGCCCAGCAGGTCCTCGGGTTCGATGTCGCGCAGCGCCTCCACCGGCGCGGTGCCCACCCGCAGTTCGTCGGCCGACGGGATCGTCAGCACCGGCAGCGTGCTCTCGCTGGCCAGCTCGAAGGCGCGGCGGCGCTGCGACACGGTGGCCGCCGGCAGCGCGATGATCAGGTGCGTGGCCGCGCCGCGCACCGCCTTGTCGCGCACCGCCGCGAGCGGGCCCAGCACCGGCACGCCGGCGATGCGCGCGCCCTGCTTGTGCAGGTCGTCGTCGAGCAGGCCGGTCACGATCCAGCCCTGCTGGTGGATGCCGGCGACCAGACGGCGCGCCGCCTCGCCGGCGCCCAGGATCAGCGCGCGCCGCACTTCACGGTCGCCGTTGACGATCTGTGCCCGCGTGTGTTCGTAGAACATCCGGTAGGCCACCCGCTCCATGCACACGAACATCAGCGACACGAGCGGATGCAGCGCCAGCACCGAGCGCGGCACGCCCACGAGCTGCAGGCCCATGACCACCAGGGCGCTGACCACGCCGGCGCACAGGCAGGCCAGGGTCAGCCGCTTGATCTCGCCGAAGCCGGAGAAGCGCCACATGCTCTGCGGCACCCGCACCAGCGCGAAGAACACCAGGTAGACGGCGATGACGCCCAGCATCAGCCAGAAGTCGTAGGACGGGCGCGCGGAGAACCAGCGCTCGAATCCGAGCCGGAACAGGTACGTCATGTTCCATGCCACGGCGATCACGATGGCGTCGAGCACCAGCGACACGGGCTGCCGGTAGGGCCGCAGGCGGGCCAGCATCAGGTCCAGACGGTGCCAGAGAGTCGTCTGGGCAGCACTGTTCGGTTTTGGAATCACTTTTGTTCTGAAGGCAAATGAGGGCAAGGAGCGCGAAAGGGCAGGTCTGCGGCGCGGGGGTCGTCGGCGCGGCGTCGCCACGCGCGACGCCTGGTCACGAGGCTCGCAGGCGCGGGCCCCGCCGCGGCCGTGCCGTGCCGGTCGGGCGCCGTCGTTCGTCCTTGCCGGGTCGACAGTTGACCACAACGCCCCGGCAAGCCGGGACAAATCGGACGCCGGACGGCGATTGCGCGCGGGAAGCCATGGCCATGCCGACCCTCCGACGAATGTGCGAGTGCTCTCAACCTGGACTGCCTTCCCCTTGATCGCCGACGGCGGTCCGTGCGCCTGTGCCGGCGCAATCGGACCTGGTTCCCGGATGGCCGGAACTCGCGCGCCAGAGGGCGGACGCGGCACGGCCGGGAAGTCGACAGGCTCATTTTAGTGTCACTACAGCGTGCTGTCAGCGATGCCCAGCGCGGCGGGACGGAGCAGATAGAATTCGCGTTTGTCTTCGAAGCCTCGCGGCGCGCCATGCGCAGGCTCCGTCTGCTCCCAGTCGCCGCCCCGCGCGCGCGCCCAAACGAACACTGCCTCCATGTCGATGCCCCGCTCCTTCGCTTCACTCCTTTCGCACGGCACCGGACCACTCCTGAGGCTGGCTGGCGCATGCACGCTCGGGCTCGCGCTGGCCGGGTCGCCCGCGGCGCACGCCCAGTTCGACGGCTCGCGCGACTTGACCAAGCAGAACGCCTCGAGCTCGAACCAGAACGCCGGCAGCGCCGGCGTCGACTCGACTGCGACGATCAACGACGACAGCGGCAATGGCAATGGCAACGCCAATACCAACGCCAACACCAGCAGCGGCAATGTCGACACCCCCGGGCTGCCCTCGGCCACGCCGCGCCTGCGCCAGCCCGCCGGCAACCCCGCCAACGCGCGCGCCATCAACCCGAACGAGCAGGCCGGCCGGCGCCTCGTGTACGCTCCGGGCGAATTCGAACTGTTCGTCCGCGACCGCGCCGACGGCCGGCTGGCGCGCCGGTTCGGCGCCAACCTGCTGACGGATCCGGCGCTGGCCTCCACGGCGCAGGACCCGCTCCCGGTGGTGCCCGCCGACTACATCGTGCGCCCCGGCGACGAGATCGCGCTCGACATCTGGGGCTCCGTCGACGCCAACCTGCGCCTGACCGTCGATCGGGCCGGCCGCATCGCGGTGCCTCGCGTGGGCGCCGTCAACGTGGGCGGACTACGCAACGCCGACCTGGCCGACGCCATCACGCGGCGCGTCGCGCAGGTCTTCAAGAACTTCCAGCTGACGGTCTCGCTGGGCCAGGTGCGGCCCATCCGCGTCTTCGTCGGCGGTTTCGTGCAGCAGCCCGGCAGCACCACGATCAGCGGCCTGTCGTCGGTGCTGCATGCGCTGATGCGTGCCGGCGGTCCGTCGGCGGCCGGCAGCTTCCGCGACATCCACCTGCGCCGCGGCGGCAAGGAAGTGGCGCAGTTCGACCTGTACGACCTGCTTCTCAAGGGCGATCGCACCACCGACCAGCTGGTGCAGCCCGACGACGTCGTCTTCGTCGGCCCGGTGGGCACGCAGGTGGCGATCCTGGGCAGCGTCAACGCCCCGGCCATCTACGAACTGAAGCCGGGCGAGACGCTGGACGACGCACTGCGCATGGCGGGCGGCTTCAACGCCGTCGCCGACCGCACCCATGTGTCGATCGAGCGGCTGGCCGACCGCGCCACGGGCCGCGTCACGGACCTCGCGCTGCCCCGCGACACCGCGGCCGCGCTGGCCACCGGCGACGTGATCCACGCCTACAGCGCCGTGACGGTCACCCAGTCGAGCGTGCATCAGAACCAGAGCGTGCGCGTCGAGGGCGAGGTGGCGCACCCGGGCGTCTACATCCTGCCGCCCGGCAGCGTCATGGCCGACGCGCTGCGCGCCGCAGGCGGATTGACGCCGGCGGCCTATCCCTACGGCACCGAGTTCACGCGCGAGAGCGTGCGCCGCACGCAGGAAGCCAACTACGAGCGGGCCCTGCGGGACCTCGAGACCGACATGGCCAAGAACCAGGCCAGCCAGCGCGTGGCGACGGCCGAGGAGGTCGCCTCGCAGAGCAGCAGCACGGCCTCCAACGCGCGCCTGCTCGAACGCCTGCGCCAGATCCACCCGAACGGCCGCATCGTGCTGCAGCTGGCGCCCGATGCGACCGGCCTGCCCAACCTGCCGCTCGAGGACGGCGACGCGATCCACGTGCCGCCGCGCAGCAGCTCGGTGGGCGTGTTCGGCAGCGTGTTCTCCACCGGCAGCTTCATCTACGAACCGGGCCACACCACCGAACAGTACCTCGCGCTGGCCGGCGGCCCCACGCGCGGCGCCGACAAGGACAGCATCTTCATGATCCGTGCCAACGGCTCGGTGGTCAGCTCGCGCCAGGGCGCGTCGTTCTGGCACAGCGACAACCGGTTCCGCGAGGCGCTGGTGGAGCCGGGCGACACGCTGTTCGTGCCCGAGGAACTCAGCAAGACGACGTTCGTGCAGGACGCCAAGGACTGGACGCAGATCCTCTACCAGTTCGGCCTCGGCCTGGCTGGCATCAACGCCCTCGGACTGTGATCGCGCCCGCCAAATGATCCATCAAGAAGACAACACGTCCGGCAGCGCCGCGGCCGCCGCGGCGGCGAGCGGGCCCCTGGCGGCGCCGCATTCGAACGAGGCGCGCGAATTCCTCGACCTGTTCACGCCGCTCTCGCAGCATCGCCGGCTGCTGCTGCTGGCGCCCGTGCTGGCAGGCGTCCTCGCGCTGGGCGTCACGTTCCTGATGAAGCCGGTCTTCGTCTCGTCGACCGTCTTCCTGCCGCCGCAACAGCAGCAGAGCGGCGCCGCCTCCGCCCTGGCCTCGCTGGGCGCCCTCGCCGGCTTCGCCGGCGGCGGCGCGATCAAGAGCCCCGCCGACCAGTACGTCTCGCTGATGCAGAGCGACACGGTGGCCGACCGCATGATCGACCAGTTCCATCTCATGACCGTCTACAAGGCGAAGTTCCGCTTCGAGGCGCGCAAGGACCTGGACATCCACACGCAGATCCTTCCCGGCAAGAAGGACGGGCTGATCACGGTCACCGTCGACGACCACGATCCGGAACGCGCTGCGGCCATGGCCAACCAGTACGTCGAGGAACTGCGGCGGATGACGTCGCTGCTGGCCGTGACCGAAGCCCAGCAGCGCCGCGCCTTCTTCGAAAAGCAGCTGCAGGACAGCAAGCAGCGCCTGACGACCGCCCAGATGGCGCTGCAGGCCAGCGGCTTCAACCCCGGCGCCCTCAACACCGAGCCGAAGGCGGCGGCCGATGCCTACGCCACGCTGCGCGCCCAGCTGACGGCCGCGGAGATCAAGCTCGAGACGCTGCGCGGCAACCTGGCCAACGGTGCGCCGGAAGTCAGCCAGCAGGCCGCCACCGTGGCGGCCCTGCGCAGCCGGCTGGCCGACGCCGAGCGCGTATCGGTGCCGCAGGGTGCCGGGCCGGACTACATCGGCAAGTACCGCCAGTTCAAGTACGAGGAGACCCTCTTCGACCTGATGGCCAAGCAGTACGAGATCGCGCGCGTCGACGAGAGCCGCGAAGGCGGCCTGATCCAGGTCGTCGATCGTGCCCAGCCCGCGGAGTGGAAGTCGCGCCCGAAGCGCGCGCTGATCGCGATCGGCACTGCCGTCGTGGTCGGCCTGCTCCTGCCGCTGGGACTCATCGCCCGGGCGCGCTGGAAGCGATTCGTCATGTCGGCCACGCCGATCCAGTGATCCGGCGCGTGCCGCCCGCTCCGTGCGCGCGGCACGCGTGTTCCAAGTCAGTTCCTTGTGAGTAAATCCAGATGAGCCAGCCCTTCATTCCGTTCGCATTGCCCCAGATCGGCGACGACGAGATCCAGGCCGTCACCGAAGCCCTGCGTTCCGGCTGGGTCACCACCGGCCCGCAGACCAAGCTGTTCGAGAAGACCTTCAGCGAGTACATCGGCGGCGGCGTCGAGAGCATCGCCGTCAACTCCGCCACCGCCGGCCTGCACCTCGCGCTCGAGGCGCTGGGCATCGGCCCCGGCGACGAGGTGATCGCGCCGACGCTCACCTTCACGGCCACCGTCGAGGTGGTGCGCTACCTGGGCGCGGATCCGATCCTGGTGGACGTCGATCCGGTGACGCTCAACATGGACGTCGAGCTGCTGCGCAAGGCCATCACGCCGCGCACCAAGGCGATCATGCCGGTGCACTACGGCGGCCTGTCCTGCAACATGGACGCCATCCTGGCGCTGGCGCGCGAGCACGGCCTGAAGGTGGTCGAGGACGCGGCGCACGCGCTGCCCACCACCTGGAACGGCGCGCTGATCGGCAGCCTGGCCAGCGACATCACCGTGTTCAGCTTCTATGCGAACAAGACGATGACGACCGGCGAGGGCGGCATGATCGTCACCCGCGACGCCGAGCTGGCCAAGCGCATGAAGATCATGCGCCTGCACGGCATCAATCGCGACGCGTTCGACCGCTTCGTCTCGCGCACGCCGGCCTGGTACTACGAGGTCGTCGCGCCGGGCTTCAAGTACAACCTGACCGACATCGCGTCGGCGCTGGGCCTCAAGCAGCTGGCCCGCCTGCCGGCCTTCCTGGAGCGCCGTCAGTACTTGGCGGCGCGCTACTTCGACCTGCTCGCGGACCTGCCGCTGATCCTGCCGGCCGATGCGCCCAAGGGCGACGTGCACGCATGGCACCTCTACGTGATCCGCCTGGCCGACGACGCCCGCGTCTCGCGCGACGACGTCATCCAGGGCCTGTCCGACCGCGGCATCGGCACCAGCGTGCACTACGTCCCGCTGCACCGCCAGCCGTACTGGCGCGACCGCTACAGCCTGACGCCCGAGATGTTCCCGCACGCCGACAAGGCCTACACGCGCATGCTCAGCATTCCGCTGTTCACCGCCATGAGCGACGCCGACCAGCTGCGCGTGGTCGAGAGCCTGCGCGACATCCTCCGCTGATGGCCAAGCGACTGTTCGACATCGTCTTCTCGCTGGCGGCGCTGCTGCTCGTCTCGCCGATCCTGGTCGGCGCGACGATCTGGGTGGCGCTGGACTCGCGCGGGCCGATCTTCTTTCGCCAGGTGCGCGTCGGCCGCGGCAATCGAGAGTTCCGCATCTACAAGTTCCGCACGATGCGCACCGACGCCGAGCGCACGGGCCCGCAGATCACCGTGGGGGCGGACGCGCGCGTCACGCGCTCGGGCGACTTCCTGCGCAAGTACAAGATCGACGAGCTGCCGCAGTTCCTCAATGTGGTGCTGGGCGACATGAGCGTCGTCGGGCCCCGGCCCGAGGTGCCGCGCTACGTCGCCCTGTATCCGCAGCCGATGCGCGAGCTCGTGCTCAGCGTGCGCCCGGGCATCACCGACCTGGCCTCCATCGAATACCGGGACGAGAACCGCGTGCTCGCCGGCAGCGCGGACCCCGAGGCCACCTACGTGGGCCAGGTCATGCCGGCCAAGCTGGCCCTGTGCGAGAAGTACGTGCGCACCCGCAGCTTCGTCGGCGACCTCGTGATCATCGTTCGAACCCTGAAGGCCGCCGCATCGCCTGGAACCGAGTGACGCCCGCCGCGGGCGGACGGCCGCGGCGCCCGGCCCGCGCCTGTCCGGCCCGCAGCCGCCCTCGCCCCCGGCGTCGCTGACGCCCACTGGAACATCCGAGCCGCCGCCCGGCGGCTCACGGACCCGCGCCATACGAATGTCGTCAACACGCTCGAGGAAGTCGCAACTCGTCCTGGCCATCGGTGTCCAGGGCCTGGGTGCGCTCGTCGTGCTGGCGTCCAACGCCCTGCTGCTGACCCGCTACGGGGGCGCGTCCTACCAGCGCCTGGCCACCCTGCTGTCGATCTTCATCGCCGCCAACTATTTCGACCTCGGCTACCTGGGCAAGGTCCGCGTGATCGCGGCCTCCACGCAGATCGCGCCGGCGGACAAGCGTTGGCTGGCCGGCCGCGAGTTCTGGCGCTTCAGCGCGCGCATCGCGCTGTTCGAGCTGGGCCTGGCGGCGGTCTGGTTCGTCGCCGGCCGGCGCTCGCCGCTCCTGACCGACGGCGCCGTCGCGCTGGCCGTCGCGCCGCTGGTGGTCCACGTCAACGCCTACCGCGCGTTCCTCGAAGGCAGCGGCCGGTTGATCGGCTCGAGCGTGCTGCGCACCGCCTTCGGCATCCTCGTGGGCGTGAGCCCGTTCTGCGCCGTCTGGCTGCTGGGCGACCTGTTCGACTTCCCCTACGTGGTCGCCACGGTGGCCATCGTCCTGACGGCCGGCTTCTATGTCGCGGCCATCGGCAGCGCGGGCGGGCGCCGGGCCGCCGGCGCGGGCGCCACGCTGCCGCGCTCCGGCACCATCGCCGCGCTGGAGACCATCTACATTCTTTTCGGCGCCGCGTTCCTGTACGGCGACCGCTTCGCGCTGCTGTTCCTGGAGAACAGCGCCCGCGCGGGCACCTACGTCTTCGTGCTGGAGCTCGTGTCGCGCGTCTCGCTGCTGTACGTGCCCATCGTCATGCAGGGCTTCCCGCGCCTGGTGCAGACCGTGGAGTCGGCGCCGCGCGAGGCGCATGCGTTCGCGCGCCGCCTGGATCGCAAGGTGCTGGTCGTCATCGGCGCCGCCATGGCGGCCGGCCTCGTCGTGGCGCTCGCCCTGGCCCTGCACGGGCGCCTGCCGGCGACGGTCGACTGGCAGCTCGCCTGCGTGCTGGCCGTGCCGCTGGCCCTGGCCTACACGCTCAACGCCTCGAGCTACCTGCACCAGCGCTTCACGATCGTGGCGCACGACCGGCCGCGCACCGTCCTGCTCGGCTACGCCGGCCTGCTGGCAGGCACGGCGCTCGCCTTCGTGCTGCTGTACCGGCAGTTCGGGGTGGTCGGCGTGGCCGTCGCGTTCCTGCTGCGCGCCGCCGGCGAGAACCTGTTCCTGCGGCGCATCCTGGCGGACGAGCAACGCCGCGCCGTTGCCGGGAACGCGCCGTGAACTACGCGCTGTACGCGGGCTACCACCTGCTGTTCCTGCTGTCGGCGGTGTGCGGCATCTACCGCTCGCGCCTGGCGGTGCTGGCCTTCACGGCCGGCTGCATCCTGCTGGCCCTGCTGACCGACGGCGTCCTGCCTGCGGCCGACCTGAACTGGTACCGCAACGTCTTCGACGACCTGTCGCTCGACAACATCCTGCTGTTCGCGATCGCCAACGACTTCGAGGTGCTGTGGGCGGTGACGGTGGTGGCGATCAAGGCCGTGCTCCCCGAAGGCGTCGCGTCGGTGGGCATGGCCTCGCTGCTGCTGCTGCTGATCCCGCTGTGCTGGCGCGGCGTGCGCGACCGGGTCGGCGTGCTGTCGCTGCTGATGATATTTCCCGGCAGCTTCCTGATCTTCATGAACACGATGCGCCAGGGCTTCTCGGAATACCTGGTGCTGGCCGGCCTGCTGTCGGCCTCGGTGGTGTTGCAGTTGCTGGCCGGCGCGGCCCACCGCTTCGGCTACGTGGTGGCGCTGCTGGCCCAGCTCGCGCGCCGGTTCCCGCCCGCGCTGCTGCTCGCGCCGGCGCTGGTGTTCGCGCTGCTGTTCTGGCGCATCCTCGAGATCGTCTCGCCCGAGAACGACATGCACGCGATCTACGAGCAGCTGCACGCCAACTACCTGTCGTTCGCGCTCAAGGTGCTGTTGTACTCGCTGCCCTACATCGTCGCGCAGTTGGCACGCTATTTCGAGCGGATCAAGGCGCTCGACATGGATCCCGCGGCGGCCGAGGCGTGGCGCAGGGCGTCCAACGCGTTCCTGACGATCGCCGGCCTGACGCTGGTGTCGGTACTCGCCAATGCGCGCCTGGCGGATCGGATATCCTTCTACATCCTGCCCGTCTCCCTCTGGGCGCTGTCATGCGCCGGCATCTCGAAGGTCAGCCGGACCCTGTTCTGCATCGCGGTCTTCGTGCTGGGGCTCAACTCGCTGCTGCTCGGGTCGCACCGCGAGTTCTTCGACCCCTCCGTGGTGGTGACCGAACAGCTCGAACACGGCGCGGCCGAAGGCGACGATGGCCAATGAATCCCGTGAGAATGGTAGCTGCATGATGAAATTCGAAGCCCTGCTTCAACAGACCTGCGTGTTCGAGGTGGACGCCGTCGATGTCGACCGCTTCTTCGTCGGCATGCTGGCCATGGAGACGCCGCCGCGGCTCATCCTGATCGACCAGCCCGAGGAGTACCGCAAGTACCTCGCGACCGGCAAGTTCGCGCAGGCCCAGGTCGTCTGCACCGCGTGGAATTCGGTCAAGGCGCTGACGAAGCTGCTGCGCGACAACGAGATCCGCTACCTGCTGATCGACGCCCATCGCATCCCGGACGTCCACATCGTGCTCGCCGCCCGCGACGCGGGCTGCAAGGTGCTCTACATCCAGCACGGCATGTACATCCCGTTCATGAAGCGCACGCTGGAGTTCTTCCTGACCAAGCTGCTCAAGACGGTACGCTACCTGTACTACGCATTCGACTGCGGCCGCCACGTGGGCGACTGGCGCCTCGCGGTGGACCTGTTCCGCATCCATGTGCTGGGCGCCAAGCGCGACCTCGTGCGCGCGCGGCGCGAGATCTTCCCCGACTCGGCCGCGGCGTTCTCCGCCTACTGGCGCCAGTGGCACGTCGACCACTACGCGTTCCCGAGCGACGTCCTGCACGAGATGGGCACGCCCGACCTGCGCAAGCTGCACTTCGGCGCGCGCTGCGACGCGCGCACGGTGGCGTACTGCTACCAGACGCTGGTCGAGGACGGCCGCATCGCGCCCGAGGCGATGCAGGCGTTCTACCGGCAGTTGAAGGCCTGGAGCGAGGCGCGCGGCCTGCGGGTGCTGGTCAAGACGCATCCGCGCGGCAACACCAGCCTGTTCGACCAGATGAAGAACGAGTTCGGCTTCGAACTGGTCAGCAGCGAGATTCCGAACACGGACATGGTGATCGGCCACTACTCCTCGCTGCTCGCGTTCTGGGGCGTGCACGGGCGCCAGGTGGTCTGCGTGACGCTGCCCGGCCATGCGATCCACGAGTCGATCGCGCCCTGGGCGACCGTGGTCTCCTCGCTGGACGGCGTCGAGCCCGGTGCCGTGCCGGCCAGCGATCCCGCCAAGTGCCAGGCCTTCTTCGGGCAGGTCGTTCCCATCGACCAGGTGCGTGCGACGCTCTACGCGGTCTGATTCCCCTGTTGCAATGGCAACAGGGCCGGGGGCACACTGGGTGGATTCTTCGATTTCCCGAATCCGGGGCCCATGGGACTGACACGCGCGACGCTCGCATTCTGCGTCTTCATGTCGCATCTGCTGAGCAACGGCCGCTGGCTCAACCCCCGCTCGGGCGAGGTGGCGGTGCTGAGCTTCTTCGTGCTGTCCGGCTACATCCTCAGCTACGTGCACGCGGATCGCTTCGTGGCCGGCAGGTCGATCCTGTCCGACAGCGTGCGCTTCTATCTGCTGCGCTGGCTGACGCTGGTGCGGCCCTACGCCCTCGTGGTGGGTGCCTACCTGGCCCTGATCGTGCTGCAGACCGCCGTGTCGGGCAAGGCCTACCGCCCGCTCGACATGTACCTGTCCGAACTGCCGCACTGGAGCCTGGGCCACCAGCTCGGGTTCGCCGCCAGCAACGTGATGCTGATCGGCCTGAACCTGTTCGGCTGGCGCACCCTCGTCGACCCGCCGACGTGGACCATGGGCCTCGAGGCCCTGTTCTGGCTGGCCGCCGTGCCGCTGATGCGGCTGCGCACGGCATGGCTCGTGGCCTTCGCCGTCGCGGTGCAGTGCATGGACCGGGTGTTCGCCGACGCGCAGTCGCCGATCCTGCACTTCGACTACTTCATTCTGGGCATCATCGTCTTCCAGCAGCAGCACCGCATCGCGGCGGCCCTGTCCACCGCCTGGGCGCGGCGGGCGATGATCGCCTGCCCGCTGGTGCTGCTGGCCATGATCTCGACCAACACCGAGATCGGCCTGCAGGGCAGCCCCCTGGTGCTGGCGCTGTTCCTGCCGTTCCTGCCCATGCGCGCCGAGGCGGGCTGGTTCGACGATCTCGTCGGCCAGTGCTCGTACCCGTTCTACCTGCTGCACGTGCCGTGCATGAACATCGCCTCGGCGCTGACGCATCGCCGCGCGGGCGATCCGATCACGTTCGCCTTCGGCTGCGAGGCCTTCGGCCTCGCCGCGCTGCTGTCCTGGCTGGTCGTGCGCTTCGTGCCGCGCCCGGCGGTCGGGCGCCTGTACCGCGGCTGGGGCGCGCAGGCGCGCTGAACGCGCGCGGCGCCGCCTCCCGGCGGCGGCGGCGCAGCGGGCCGGTCAGGCCGCGGCGGGCGCGCCGAGGTAGCCCAGCAGCGCGTCGATCGCGAACTCGCTGCAGCGCACGACGCCGTCCACCGTGTTGGATCCGTTGTGCGACCCGAAGATGGTGTTGGGCATGTCGCGCAGCGGCGATTGCGCCGGCAGCGGCTCGACCTCGAACACGTCCAGCGCCACCGAATGCACCTTGCCCGCCTGCAGCGCCGCGATCAGCGCCTGCTCGTCGATCAACGGCCCGCGGGCGACGTTGGTGATGCGCACGCCGTCCTTGCAGGCGGCCAGCACGGCCGCGTCGAGCATGTGCGTGTTGGCCTTGGTCAGCGCGCAGGTGAACGCCAGGAAATCGGCCTCGCCGACGCGCTCCGGCCAGGTCGCGCGCTGCACGCCGTCGGGCAGGCTGCCCTGGTAGAACGGGTCGTAGGCGACGACCTTCATGTCGGCCGCCAGCGCCCGGCGCGCCAGGTTGCGGCCGATGTCGCCCAGGCCGACCAGGCCCAGCGTGCGCCCCGACAGCGAGAGGCCGCGCGGCTTGGGCCACTGGCCCGCGCGCACGCCGCGATCGATGGCGAAGGTCTCGCGCGCCAGGGCGGCGAGGTAGGACATGCCGACGTCGGCCACTTCGCCGCCGAACATGTTCGGGCAGTTGGTGATCGGGATGCCCAGGTCCTTGCAGGCCGCGAAGTCGACGTTGTCGACGCCGATGCCCCACTTGACCGCGGCGCGCAGCTTGCCGGCCTTGCCGGCCTCGAAGACGCGGCGGGTCGCCGGATCGTCGCCGATGATCCAGCCGTCGAACTCCGGCAGCAGGGCGCACAGTTCGTCCTGGCTCAGGGTCTGGACGACCTTGGCCGGCACGACCTCGACGCCGCGGGCCTCGAAGCGGGAACGGAAGGCGTCGATCATGCCCAGCATCGGCGGGCAGGTCACGAGAACTCGAGTCATGGTGTGTCCTTCGGGGTCAGGCGGCTTTGGAGGAGGCGAAGTACTTGGACACGGCCTCGGCCATGTACCAGCTCTCCTGGTCGTCGATGTCCACCGATTCGCTGCGGCCCATCTCGTACATCAGCGGCCTGGTGCCGATGCGCGCATCCGTGCTCGCGAAGCTCGAGCGCGAGAACACGTAGAGGTTGGAGTTCTCCTCGAACCACGGCTCCAGGTCCTGCGTGCGGATCAGGTTCTTCGGGTCGTGGTTGATGGCGCTGACGTCCGCGCGGTAGAAGCGGGTCTGGAACTTGTTGACGGTGAACACCGAGTCGCAGGTGCCGTCGGCCACACCCTTGTGGTACAGCTCGATGGCCCCGCGCGTGGATTCGATCGACAGCAGCGGGTTGGTGGTGTGCGTCATCACGTAGATGTCGGCATCGACGTTGGCGACGTCGTCGGCGAGCACCAGGTTCATGCTGACGAAGTCTCCGCACAGCTCGGGCTTGCGGTCGCGGATGCGCACGCGCGGACCGTCGACCAGGCCGTTCTCGGCCAGGATGTCGCGGGCGTCGGTGTTGATGATGACTTCATCGATCTCCGGCACCGCCAGCAGCGTGTCGAGGATCCAGCGGAACAGCGGTCGGCCGTTGAAGTCGCGGAAGTTCTTGCCGCGGACACGTTCGCTGTTGGCCTTCATCGGCAGCAGCGCGACGATTCGTTTCTTGGCGGTATCGGTGGTCATGATGGGGCGTGTGGTGAAGGGGGTGAACGGATGCGCCGGTCAGCGCGGGTAGAAATACGACTCGCGCTTCTGGTTGGACAGCGTGCGGTGGATGTGGTTGCCGCGGAACGAGCCGCGGAACTGGTGGAAGCGGTAGCGCACGATGTCGACCAGGTGACGGGCCAGCGAGTCCTGCTGCCTTGCGGCGGCGAAATCGAGCAGCATGGCGCTGATGAAGTAACGGCTGATGTCGCGCCAGCGCAGGTGCACCTCGGGCATGATGTGCTGCAGCGCGAGGGCCTCGCGCTCGAAGCGCCGCTGCACCTGCGCCCAGGTCTCGCTGTGCAGATGATAGACCGCCGCCCCGGCGACATAGCCGATGCGGTGACCTTCGGCCACCAGCCGCTTGGCCAGGTGCATGTCTTCCAGGCCGGTGAGATCCTCGTCGAAGCGCGTCTCGCGCCACACGCTGGTCAGCAGCGCGGCATTGGCGTTGTTGCAGAAGAAGCCCTCCTGCGGCAGCTTGTCCTGGGCCGGGAAGTACTTCGCGAAGATCTGGCGCTCGCTGAAGTGGCTCGTGTCGTCGCCCATCTGGCCGCCGTAGGTGTAGACGATGCCGTCGCGGCCGAGCGGGGCCACCAGCCGCGCGATCCAGTGCGGGCCGGCGGGAATGCAGTGCCCGCTGACGAACACCAGCGCCTCGCCGGAGGCGGCCTCGCAGCCCATGTTGAGCGAGCGGCCGAACGTGAACTCCTCCTTGCGGATCGGCACCACCCGCACCGGGAAGTCGGCGGCGATGCGCAGCGTGTCGTCGGTCGAACCGGAATCGACCAGGATGGTCTCGACCTCCAGCCCCTCGCCCGTCTGGCTCTGGATGCCCTCCAGAAGCGCGCGAAGATGCTTTTGTTCGTTGAACGTGCGAAGGACGACGCTGACTTTCATGATGACGAGGACGCGGAGGCAAGGCCGGCGGCACGCCGCGCGGCGGGTGCCGGACGGATCGGCGCGGCGGGCGCCCGCCGGGACAGGCCGCTGGGTGCCCGGCCGGGGCAAGACGTCCCGCGATCGACGCGCGGCGGCCGCATGGACACCGGTCTGGCGCCGGCTGGACGAGGCGGTGCCCCGCCTTTTTCGAGCCCGCAAGTGTAGCTTGGCAGCGCGGTCATGCCGACCTCCCCGCGCTGTGCACGGCGTCGAGGAAGCGGCGTGCCATCACCGGGTAGGTGTGCTCGGCCAGAACGAAGGCGCGGCCGCGCTCGCCCATGCGCCGGCGCTCGTCGACGGGCACGGCCAGCAGGTGCCGCAGGCCGTCGATCACCGCGTCGGCGCTCTCCGGCGCGACCGTCAGGCCGCAGCCCGCGTCGGCCACGGAGTCGTTGCCCGCCTCGACCGAGTGCAGGACGACGCAGCGGGCCATCATGTAGTCCATCAGCTTGTTGGGCGCGATGCCGTAGCGGTACATCGCCACGCGCTTCCACCCGATGTAGGCGATGTCGATGGCCGACAGGAACGACGGGATCTGGTTCTTGGGGATGGGCGGGAACAGGTGGACATTCGCCAGCTGCTCGTCGGCCACGCGGCGGGCCAGCCGCTCGCGCTCGTGGCCGTCGCCCACCATCACCACGCTGACGGGCACGTCGCGCATGCGCGCCATCGCGTCGATGAGGACGTCCAGGGCGTTGGGCTGGCCCATCGAGCCGGCGTAGCCCAGCACCGTGCGCCCGGCCGCGCGCGCCGCGGCGATGCAGGCCGCGACGTCCTCGCGCAGCGCCGCCGGGTCGTCGATCCAGTCGTCGGGCGAGATGCCGTTGGGCACGATCGTCAGCTTGCGCAGGTCCAGGCCGCGCGAGGACATGAAGTCGTGCACCTTCGGCAGCATCGAGACGACCGCGTCGGCGTCGCGGTAGGCGGTGCGCTCGGCGCGCGCGCACAGCAGCGCGAACGGGTGGTACGGCGACATCCCCGAGAGCTCGATGGGCGACAGCGGCCACAGGTCGTGCATCTCGAAGACCAGCTTGGCGCCGGCCATGCGCGCGATCCGCCGTGCCACCCAGATGTCCATCGGGTAGGTGCTGGACGCGATCACGAGGTCGGGCTTGAACTCGGCCACGATGCCGGCCGCCGCGTTCCAGAGCTGCTTGAGGAACGACCAGATGTTGAGCACCCGGCCCACGCCGTTGCCGCGGTAGGCCGGGGTCGCGATCCAGGCGTACTCGATGCCGTCCAGCGTCTCGGACATGCCCTGCGCGGGGACCACCGGCTGGTGCGCACGCACGTGCGAGAACGACGCGGCCACCAGCCGCACGCGGTGGCCGCTGCGCGCCCATTCGCGCGACAGGTAGTACGGCCGGTACTCCATGCCCAGCCGGGGCGAGCCCGCGTAGTGGTCGATGTAGAGGATGTTCATTGCTGGCGGTTCAGGGATTCGAGCCGCGCCACGTAGGCTCGGACGGAGACGGGAAACAGGGCGTTGGCGGCCACCCAGTGGCGACCGCGCGCGGCGACGGCGGGCGCCTGGTCGGCGAGCGCCTGCAGCCGTTCGCGGCCGGGCTGCTCGGCGTCGGCCAGGATCAGGCCATTTTCCCCGTCCTCGACCAGTTCGCGATTGGCGGGCAGGTCGGACAGGATCGGGATGGCCCCGTGGCCCATCGCCTCGAGCACCGACACCGAGACGGAGTCGCTGCGCGGCAGGCTCAGGAACCAGCGCGCCCGGGCGTACAGGCGATCCTGCGCGTCCGCGGCGAGCCGGCCGACGAACTCGACCCTTCCGGCCAGGTCGGGCGCTTGGGCCCGCGCGCGCAGTTCCTCGAGCAGCGAGCCGTCGTTGGCCACCACCAGCCGCGCCTCGGGCCAGTCGCGCGCCAGGCTCGCGAACACCTCGAGCACGCGCTGCGGCGCATAGATCGGCTCGAGCCCGCGGTTGGCGAAGAACAGTGCCTCGTCCTTGTCCGCGGCCACGGGCGGCAAGGTCTCCAGCCCGAACGGGAACGTCATGACCTCGGTGGCGCCGAGCGCGTGCATGCGCAGGGCCATCGCGCGCGAATCGCTCGTCGCCAGCGCGCATGCCGCCAGCACGCGCCGGGTCAGCCAGCGCATGAGGCGGCTGCGCTCCGGCGCCACGAGGATGTCGGAGCCCCACGCCGAGCCGGCGATGCGCGCGCGCACGCCCAGCAGGCGCACGGCCAGCCAGGCCAGCGTGCCGTGCGAGCTCAGGTAGTGAGGCGCGAGCCAGTCCGGGCGCACCTGGCGCAGCCAGGCCGCCATCGCGGGCAGGCGCCGCAGCAGCTGCACGTTGCCGCCCTCGAAGCGCGTCGCCGATTGCAGGGCCAGCCGGTGCGCCGGAGGCAGGAAGGCGTCGAAACCGGCCGCGAAGCCGCGGCTGGAGACCACGTACAGGTCGACCAGCGGATGCAGCGCGCGAGCCCACTTGAGCAGGTGGGGACTCTCGCCGTCGCCGATCAATGCGAGGCGCAGCGTCATTGCGCGGCCGGATCCGCGCGGCTGCCGGCCCAGGCGTCGTACAACGGTCGCAGTTCCGGATGCCGGGCGAGCAGCTTCTCGTCGGCGTGGCGCGAATCGCCCACCACGCGGGCGGGCCGCCCTTCCAGGATCACGAAGTCGGGATAGCTGCCGCGCACGAAGCTGCCGGCGCACACGAGCGTGCCGCGGCCCAGCGTGGTGTTGGCCTCGATCAGCGAGTACGGGCCGATGAAGCTGTAGGCGCCGATCTCGACGCGGCCGCCGATCCAGCCCGGGCGCGGCCCCAGCCGATCGACCGGCCAGTTGGCGTAGGCCTCGCCCAGCAGGCGTTGCGACCGGTGCGAGCTGTGGGTGACGATGCTGCAGTGCTGCGTCACCTGCACGCCCTCGCCGAGGGAGATGCCGTGGCTGGCCTCGATGAAGTTGAAGGGGCCGATGTAGACGTGGTCCCCCAGCTCCAGCAGGTCTTCGTGCTCGATGCAGGTGGACGCCGAGATGCGCGTGTTCGGCAGCCGGCGGCCGCGCGACTTCTCGCCGAACACCACGCGAAAGAGCAGGCCGCGCGCCAGCGCGCGCCGCCATCGGTTGAGCAGGGGCCGCAGGGCGCTCACGGATTCAGCGGTCCAGGGGCCAGGTGGCCAGGCGCACGATGTAGTAGCCGAAGTACACCGTCATCGCGGCCGACACGGCCCAGCCGGCGCCGACCAGCCCGCCCCAGTGCAGGCCGGCCGCCAGCGCGACGATGAACCCGACCTGGCCCAGCAGCGCCAGCTGCAGGGCCCAGGCCTGGGCCTTCCAGGCCATCGTCACGACGGCCAGCGGCGCAGCGACGAAATGCAGGCCGATGTAGAGCGCCAGCGCGCGCGCCAGCTCGCCGGCCTCGCGCCACGGGGCGCCGAACAGGCTCTGGAACAGCCACGGGCCCAGCGCCCACAGTCCGATCACGATGGGCAGCGCGATCACGCTCAGCGTGAGGATGACCCGCCGCAGCGAGTGCAGCGTGGCCGCCGTCGGGTGGGCGCCGGTGACGGTCAGCTTCGGATAGAGCGCCTGCGAGACCGCGCCGCCCACCAGCGTCGCGGGCGCCTTGAGGTAGCGCAGGCCGAGGCCCCAGAAGCCCGCGGCGGCGGGCCCGAGCACGCTGGCGACGAGCGCTACCGCCACGGTGTCCTGCAGCGCGCCGGCGAACGCGTGCGGCGTGTTGAGGATGGGAAAGTCCCGATGCCGGTGCGCCACGTCCCGGAGCGCCTGGCGGCTGGCCTGCCAGCCCCAGGGCATCTTCAGCATCACCGTGGCGAAACCGGCGGCGACGATCGGGCCCAGCATCAGGCCGGTCACGCCGGTGCCCATCCAGCCTGCGGCCACCTGGAACAGCGCCGCGCCGCCGTAGCGCCAGACGCGCGACGCCGCGAGGGCCGAGAAGCGCTGCAGGCGCATCGCCCACATCGTGGCCAGCGAGACCGCGCCCGAGGTGGCGACCGCCAGCGGCAGCCACACGACCCAGGACTCGCCGCCCGCGAGCCACCAGCCGAACCCGCCCAGCACGGTGGCGATGACGGCACCCACCAGGATGCGCACGCACAGCACGCGCAGGGCGTCGGCCTCGTCGGCCTCGACGGCCAGCGGCAGCGCGAATTCGTAGCGCGCGCAGGCGACCACGCCCAGGTTGGCGGCGACCGCCGCGAACAGATGGTAGTGGCCCATGTCCGCGGGCGTGTACATCCGGGTCAGCAACGGCCCCAGGAGCAACGGCAGCGCCTGGGAGAACGCGCCCCCGGCGATGAGTGTCAAGCTTGCGCGAACGAGTCCGCTGACGGGGCGACCCGCAGGACTTTCAACCATGGTGGCAGTATCAGACACGGGACATTCCCGACGACGAAAGACGATCGACCGCACCCGTCAGGGCGGCGACCACCGCATCCTGCTGGGCTTCGCTCAGGTCGGCACTCATCGGCAGGCTCAACACCCGCGCCGCGGCGCGCTCGCTCCGCGGGCAACCGTCGGCAGCCTTGAATCGCGCGTAGGCGGGCTGCAGGTGCAGAGGACGGGGATAGTGTACGGCGGTCGGCACGCCGGCCTCGTCGAGAAAGCTGCGCAATTCGTCGCGCCGGTCGACGAAAACGGTGTACTGGCCCCACACGGAGTCGCGATCCGCGCGTACCGCCAGCAGGTCGACGCCGCGGCCCGCCAGCAGGCGGTGGTAGCGGGCGCCGATCTCGTGGCGACGCTGCAGTTCCCAGTCGAGCCGGCCCAGCTTGGCCAGCACCACCGCGCACTGCAGCGTGTCCATGCGACCGCCCACGCCCACGCGGGTATGGGTGTAGCGCGCGCTCTGGCCGTGCACGCGGATCTCGCGCGCGGCCTGCGCCAGCGCGTCGTCGCTGGTGAACAGGGCGCCGCCGTCGCCGTAGCAGCCCAGCGGCTTGCTGGGGAAGAAGCTGGTGCAGCCGATGGTCGACAGGTTGTTGCTGCGCCGGCCCTTGTAGGTGGCGCCGTAGCTCTGCGCGGCGTCCTCGATCACCGGCAGGCCGTGGCGGGCGGCAATGGCGTTGATCTCGTCCATGTCGGCGCATTGGCCGTACAGGCTCACCGGCATGATGGCGCGGGTGCGCGGCGTGATCGCCGCCTCGATCTTCGAGGCGTCGATGTTGCAGGTGTCGGGCTCGATGTCCACCCACACCGGCACGCCGCCGAGCAGCACGATGGTCTCGGCGGTGGCGGCGAAGGTGAACGGCGTGGTGACGACCTCGTCGCCGGGCTTCAGGTCCAGCGCCATCAGCGCGATCAGCAGCGCCTCGGTGCCGCTGGCCACGGTGATGCAGTGCTTCGCGCCGGTGTGCGCCGCGAGCGCGGCCTCGAGCTCCCTGACCTCGGGGCCCATGATGTACTGGCCGTGGTCGAGCACCTTCTGCATGCGCAGCGCGATCTCGTCGCGCAGCGCGGCGTACTGGGCCTTCAGGTCGATGAATTCGATCTTGCCTTGCGGCGGCAGGGGAGCGTTCATGGGGGTCTCAGATCAGCGACAGCACGGCGCCGTCGAGTCGGTAGCGGTCGGCGCTGTTCGGGCAGGCGATCTCGGCCTGGCCGCGCAGCGGCAGGTCCAGGCGTTCGCCGAAGCGGCTCATCCAGCCGATCTGGCGCGCGGGCACGCCCACGACCAGCGCGAAGTCGGGCACGTCCTTCTGCACCACGGCGCCGGCGCCGACGAAGGCGTGGCGGCCCACGGTGATGCCGCAGACGAGCGTGGCATTGGCACCGAGGGTCGCGCCCTGGCGCACCAGGGTGCGGCGGTACTCGTCCTTGCGCACGACGGCGGCGCGCGGGTTGTAGACGTTGGTGAACACCATGCTGGGGCCGCAGAACACGTCGTCCTCCAGCGTGACCGCGTCGTAGACCGACACGTTGTTCTGGATCTTGACGTTGTCGCCGATGCGCACGTCGTTGCCGACATAGACGTTCTGGCCGAACGAGCAGCCCGCGCCGATGCGCGCGCCGGCGCTGATGTGCACCCAGTGCCAGACGCGGCAGCCGTCGCCGAGGACGGCGCCGTCATCGACGATGGCGGTCGGATGGATGGTTGTTGCCATGCGAGGTCTTGGCTTTCAGTGGACGGCGCTGCCGCTCGCCCGTACCAAGATGCGAACAAGGGAGCGCTGGAACCGGCTCTGCCGGGCCAGTCGCGGAGCACGCCCTCGGGGGGCAGAGAGCGCCAGCGAGCGTGGGGGCATCAATATTCCAGGGGCAGGTTGACGCGCTTGCCGTCGCGCGCCGACAGGTACATCGCTATCAGCAGTTCCAGCGACTTCAGGCCCTCGCGGCCGTCGGTCTCGGGCCTGGCCTCGCCGCGCAGCGTGGCGATGACGTTGTCGTAGTACAGCGGGTGGCCGAAGCCGTAGACCGAGGTCGTCTGGTAGCTGGCGGTCTCCACCTCGATGTCCATCGGGTGCTTCTCGGCGAACTCCCAGTGCTTGATCTCGTTGACGGCCAAGCCGCCCACGCGCACGGAGCCCTTCTCGCCGAGGATGGTGATCGAGCCCTCGAGGTTCTTCGGGTAGGTGAGCATCGTCACGTTGATCGTGCCCATCGCGCCGTTGCGCCACTTCAGCGCGGCCACGCCGGTGTCTTCCACCTCGATGTTGCGCGCCAGCGTTCCGGTGTAGGCCATCACGCTCTCGACCGGACCGCCGATCCAGTCGAGCAGGTCGACGTAGTGGCTGGCCTGGTTCATGAAGGCGCCGCCGTCGAATTCCCAGGTGCCGCGCCACGCCGCGCTGTCGTAGTACTCCTGCGGACGCGTCCAGAACACGTTGACGTTGATCATGTAGATGCGGCCGAAGCGGTCGGCGTCCATCGCCTGCTTGAGCAGCTGCAGCGTCTTGTTGCGGCGGTTCTGCTTGACGACGAACAGGCGCACGCCGGCCTCGTCGCAGGCGCGCACCATCGCCAGGCCGTCCTGCCAGCGCGTGGCCATGGGCTTCTCGGTCATCACGTTGAAGCCGGCGCGCGCCACCTGGACCACCTGCTGCGAATGCAGGCCGCTGGGCGTGGTGATGATCACGCAGTCGGGCGTCTCGGCCGCCAGCATCGCCTCCAGGCTCGGGTAGCCGCGGGCGCCGGTGCGCGCCACGGCCGCCGCCAGCTTGACCGGATCGGTGTCGCACACGGCGATCATCTCGGCACGTTCCGCATGCGCCTTGACCGACTCCATGTGGTTGGCCGCGATGCGTCCGCAGCCGGCCAGCGCGAAGCGCAGCTTGCGGTCGGTGACGGGGGCGTGGGTCTGGGGGCGGAGGCTGTGCGAGGACATGGGCAGCTTGGAAAAGCCTGGTGCGCCGGGTGCGGCACGGGGCCGCGGCGCACCGGCGCCCGTGCTTGACGCGGGCGGGCGGGTGAAGGAAGCGAATCCGTGATTTTAGGTCACGCCGACCCTTCCGGTCGCGGCGGCGCGGGCCGCCAAACCGCGCGAGGCGCTGGTTTTCCAGTAGATCAACTAAAATTCTCGGTTTCCCTCCGTCGGCACCCGTGCCGCTTCACGCCCTTCTTGCCCGCAGATCCCCGCATGGACACCACCTCGCCCACCCCGCCGCTCGACGAGAACAAGCTGATCGCGGAGCGTCGCGAGAAACTGGCTGCGATCCGGGCGCAGGGCGGCGTCGCCTTCCCGAACGACTTCAAGCCGAGCCACCGCGCGGCCGACCTGGTGGCGAAATACGGCCAGCTGACCAACGAGGAACTGGAGCCGCAGGCGATCCAGGTCAGCGTCGGCGGCCGCATGATGCTCAAGCGCACGATGGGCAAGGCCGCGTTCTGCTCGCTGCAGGACGCCACCGGCCGCATCCAGCTGCGCGTGGCCATCGACAATGTCGGCGAGGACACCTACACCCGCTTCAAGCACTGGGACCTGGGCGACATCCTGGGCGCCGAGGGCACGCTGTTCATCACGAAGACCGGCGAGCTGACCATCAAGGTGATGAAGCTGCGCCTGCTGACCAAGTCGCTGCGCCCGTTGCCGAGCGACTACTACGGCGTGGCCGACCAGGAAGTGAAGTACCGCCAGCGCTATGTCGACCTGATCACCGACGAGGCCGCGCGCAAGCGCTTTCGCGCCCGCAGCGAGGCGCTGGGCTCGATCCGCGCATTCATGATCGCCAACGGCTTCATGGAAGTCGAGACGCCGATGCTGCACCCGATCCCCGGCGGCGCCAACGCCAAGCCCTTCGTCACGCACCACAACGCGCTCGACCAGGCGATGTACCTGCGCATCGCGCCGGAGCTGTACCTGAAGCGGCTGATCGTCGGCGGCTTCGAGCGCGTGTTCGAGATCAACCGCAGCTTCCGCAACGAAGGCATCTCGGTTCGGCACAACCCCGAATTCACGATGATGGAGTTCTACGCGGCGTACTGGAACCACCACGACCTGATGGACTTCACCGAGCAGGTGCTGCGCCACGCGGCGATCGCCGCCACCGGCTCGGCCGCGCTCACCTACGCCGGCAAGGAAGTGCACCTGGACAAGCCGTTCGCCCGCCTGACGGTGCGCGACTCGCTGGTCGAGCACTGCGGCCTGACGCCGGCGCAGACCGAGGACAAGGACCTGCTGCGCGCGCGCATCGTGGCCGCCGGCGAGAAGGCCCCGGCCCACTGGACGCTGGCCGAGCTGCAGTTCGGCCTGTTCGAGGCCGAGGTGGAGGCCCGGCTGTGGCAGCCCACCTTCATCATCGACTACCCGGTCGAGGTGAGCCCGCTGGCGCGCGCCTCCGACGCCAACCCGGCCGTCACCGAGCGCTTCGAGCTGTTCATCACCGGCCGCGAATACGCCAACGGCTTCTCCGAGCTGAACGACGCGGAGGACCAGGCCGCGCGCTTCCAGGCACAGGTGGCCAACAAGGACGCTGGCGACGAGGAGGCGATGTTCTACGACGCCGACTTCATCCGCGCGCTCGAGTACGGCATGCCGCCGACGGGCGGCTGCGGGATCGGCATCGACCGCCTGATGATGCTGCTGACCGACAGCGCCAGCATCCGCGACGTCATCCTGTTTCCGGCGCTGCGTCACGAGGGTTGAGAGGCTGGTTAGATCGCTTTGTGTTCCTTGCAAACCGATCAAGAAAATTTACCGGCAGGCAATTGACCGAGGGCAAGGGCGGGGTTAGTGTTGGCCCTCCCCTTCCCGCCCGGAGGTCCGCCATGACAGCGCGTCTGCAGGAACTCGACGAGATCGAGGCAAGCATCTGGAGCGAGCTCGAGCAGAGCGTGGCCGTGCGCCCGCGCCCCGAGCCCGACGAACCGGCCGGGGACGTGCCGCAGCACGAGTGGCGCGTGGCGGTGCTCGCCACGCTGGCCGACGGCCAGGCCGACGCCCGCAGCCTCGTGCTGCGCGAGGTCGATGCGGCCGAGCGTCGTCTCGTCTTCTACACCGACGCGCGCTCGCCCAAGGTGCGCCAGATCGAGCAGTCGCCGCAGGGCACGCTGATCTTCTACAGCCGCGAGCTCGGCTGGCAGCTGCGCATGCAGGTGCGCCTGAACGTCGAGACCACCGGGTTGGCCGTGTCGTCGCGCTGGGCGCGGCTGCAGACCTTGGCCGGCGCGCGCGACTACCTGTCCGTCGCCGCCCCGGGCCGCCCGCTCGACGCCCCGCTGTCGGATCTTGGTTCGCGGGGCCACTTCGCGATGATCGAGGCCATGGCCGAGACGGTCGACTGGCTCGAGCTGCACCCCGACGGCCATCGCCGCGCGCTGCTGGGCGCCGGCGGACCGCGCTGGGTCCAGCCGTAGCGCAGGCGGCAGGCGCGCGCATCGGCGCCTGCGGGTTTCCTCCGGCGACCGATACGTGCCGTTACGCGAAGCGCGCGTTTTCGGAAGGCATGATCGCGGGCATGCAATTCCAGGCAGTCGCCCGCCCCGCCCTCCACCGTCCCGCGCGCAAGGCGCGCCTGCTCCTGCCCGCCGCCATCGCCACGCTGCTGTCGGGCTGCGGCCTGTTCCATGCCAACCCGCCGTCGCCCCCCGCGCATCGGGTCGAGCTGCCCACCGACACCGGCCTGCCCGCGTCCGCCGCCCGCGCGCTGGGCCTGCGCTTTCCCGGCATGCATCCGGTGGGCCACGGCAGCGGCCACCTGCAGGTCGACGACGCGGACGACCTCGCCGTCGTGCTGGCGCCGCTGGGCCAGTCGCACGACAGCATCGTCGCGCTGCTCGTGACCGGTGCCGGCGGCGAGTACCGCATCGCCAGCGTCAGCAAGGTGATCGCGCCCGGCTGCGAGCCGTGCACGACCACGGTGGACATCGCCCACCACCTGCTGTCGGTGCACGTGATGCGACCCGCCGACCCCGAGTTCGAGCGCGTCACCTGGCAGTTCGGCTACCGCGACAGCGACGACGGGCTGCGCCTGGTGGCCGTGACGGCCGCGCAGCCGCCGGGCGACGATCCGATCGCGCACGGCTACGCGATCAGCACCAACCTGCTCGACGGCGCCAAGGTGGACACGCTGGACCCGACGCAGGCCGACCCGGCGCGCCGCCGCGAACTGCGCAGCCGCGTGCCGCTGCGCCCGGCGATCGCCTTCGACGCCTTCGCGTTCGCGCCGCAGTCGCTCGCCGCCGAGCTGCGGCGCCAGCCGGTCTCCGCCTTCGAGCCGGTCGAGGCGCTGCCGACGGCCGCGGCCGCGCTGCTGCGCAGCCGCTTTCCGGGCGCGCTCGTGCAGGCGCGTTCGGCGGGCGTGCTGCGCGCGGACGGCGCGCGCGACGTCGCGGTGGTGCTCGCGCCGCCGGCCGGCGCGGCCGCCGACGCCGACGCCACGCTGGCGCTGCTCCTGGCGCAGCCCGACGGCAGCCTCCGGCTGGGCGCCACCAGCGGCTCGCTGACGCGCGCCTGCCGCGGCTGCGACGTGCAGGTGCTGATCGCCCACCGCGCGCTCGTGGTGCAGACCACGGCCACCGACGCGGCCGGCACGCACATCGTCGGCTACCAGTTCGCGGCCGCCCCCAAGGACAAGTCGGGCGTGCTGCGCCTGGTGGGCGTGCGCACCGTGCTGGCCAGCCGCGACGCCAGCGGCGACAGCCACCGCTACGTCAACACCGCCAACCTGCTCACCGGCGACAAGCTCGACGTGGTCGAGGAGGTCGCGCACGGCCATCGCAAGCGCGTCGAGCGCGCCAGCAAGGTGGCGCCGCGGCCGGCCCTGCCGCTGGCCGGGTTCGGCTTCGATCCGGCCCGGCTCGACGCCGAGACCCGGCGCGACTTCAACCCTAGCGGTTCTTGAATTGCGGCTTGCGCTTCTCGAGGAACGCGCCCATGCCCTCGCGCTGGTCCTCGGTGCCGAACAGCGAGTGGAACAGCCGGCGCTCGTAGGCGATGCCGTCGGTCAGGCCCGTCTCGAACGAGCGGTTGACGGCGTCCTTGGCCATCATCACGCTGGGCATGCCCAGCCCGCAAAGCTGCTCGGCGATGGCCAGCGCCTCGGTCATCAGCGCGTCGGCGGGCACCACGCGAGAGACCAGGCCCGCGCGCTCGGCCTCGGCCGCATCCATCATGCGGCCGGTGAGCACCATGTCCATGGCCTTGGCCTTGCCGACGGCGCGCGGCAGGCGCTGCGTGCCGCCGGCGCCGGGCACGATGCCCAGCTTGATCTCGGGCTGGCCGAACTTCGCGGTGTCGGCGGCGACCAGCATGTCGCACATCATCGCCACCTCGCAGCCGCCGCCCAGCGCGAAGCCCGCCACCGCCGCGATGACCGGCTTGCGCACCTGGCGCATCGTTTCCCAGTTGCGCGAGATGTGGCCCTTCTTGAAGGCGTCCATGTAGCTGTAGCCGGCCATCACCGAGATGTCGGCGCCGGCGGCGAACGCGCGCTCGTTGCCGGTGAGCACGATCGCGCCGATGGCGTCGTCGGCGTCGAAGGCCAGCAGCGCGGTGCCGAGCTCGTCCATCAGCTGGTCGTTGAGCGCGTTCATCTGCTTGGGCCGGTTCAGGCGGATCACGCCCGTCTTCAGCGGGCCGTCGCCCACGGTCTCGGTGAGGATGCATTCATAGGTCATGGCGGTCTCCTGGAGGGGCTGGTGGTTCAGCGAAGCGGGGGCTGGCTGGCGGCGCCGCCTTCGGGCACGGGCGCGGCCTGCAGCGGCAGCGCGTCGAGCGAGAGGTCGGCGAAGTTCCTGTCGTCAATGGGCACGAGGATGCGCACCGGCAGGTACTGCAGGGTCGGGGCCGTCCAGATCTCGAACGGATATTCGTTCGGACGCCGCGGGCCGTCCAGCATCGGCTTCAGGTGCACGGCGTCGAGCTGGCCGAAGCCGAGCTCCAGCGTCTCGACGCCCACCACCTGGTAGTGCCAGCGCCGCAGGTTGTTGTTGAGCGCCAGCGGCAGGTCGACCACGTTGCCCGGCCGCAGCAGCTCGGGGCGCGTGGAGAACATCCAGACGAACTGCACGAACTGGCTCGCGCCGTCCTGCGTCTGCGGCAGCCGGATGACGCGGTTGCCGTTGGCCAGCGTCACCTCGTCCTCGGAGAAGTCGATGCGACGCACGCGCGGCGCCACCAGCGGCAGCTCGAAGGATTCGTCGTAGTGCTGCGGGCTGAGCCCGAGGTCGGTGATCTCGCCGTCGCTGAACATGTGCTGGTCGAAGAACGGCGAGACGTGGATGTCGAACTGCACCTGGTAGTGCGCGCCGGCGCGGCGCCACTCGACCGAGGCCTTGCCGTACAGCGGCCCGTTGCGGTACAGCCCCGTGAGCGTGTAGGCCAGGCGCGTGGAGGGCGGCCAGGCGAACGGCTGGCGATCGGCGCCGGCCACCGACGCGACGTTGCGCGACGTGGCGCTGGCGACCGCCGACGCGGCGGCGGCACGGGCGACGGCGGCCTCTGCGGCCCGCGCCTGCGCGGCCGACGCCGCCGCGGCCGCCTCGGCGGCGCGCTGCGCTTTCTCGAGCTGCTCGGCCAGCGCCAGCGCCTGGCCCACCAGCAGCGCGCGCGACTCCGACGGCGAGCCCTCGGGCGGCGGCTTGAACTCCGCCTCGGCCGGCGCGCTGGCGGGCGGCGGCGCCGAGCTCGCGCGCCGGGCGCGCACCGCGCGC